>Ga0209448_10000227_pt1 | contig 20359 bp, 12 predicted proteins | sample BogFormECP14_OM2_FD_188245 | JGI IMG/M metagenome (GOLD analysis project Ga0209448, IMG submission 188245) | Bog forest soil microbial communities from Calvert Island, British Columbia, Canada - ECP14_OM2 (SPAdes) (version 2) | ecosystem: Environmental > Aquatic > Freshwater > Wetlands > Bog ... | reverse complement strand
TGACCATCATACAAATGTATGCCGAATGTGTTACGATTGCAAGTGGCTAAAGTCGGCCTTACCCCGCCCTAAAAGGGCCGGGCTTGCGGCCTCCGCGGGTCATGAAGCCGGCTCGTGCGCGGTGGGTGGTTTGATGGCACGGTCGTAAATCCAGAGCAGCAGGGCGGTGGCGAAGCCGACGGCGCTGATGGCCCACCAGGCGCGCTCGGGATGGTGGGCGACTTCGCCGAAGTGATGCATCATCGTCCCGCCGAACCAGCCTCCGATCAGCGAGCCAATACCAATCGGCAGAAATGCGAAGCCCATGTAGGTGCCTTGCTGGCCGGGAGGCGCGAGACGCGAAATGTATGCGTAATAAGGCGGCTGCTGAATGATTTCGCCTAGAGCTAGCACGGCGATCGAACACACCGCGCCCATTACCGTTGGCCAAAACGCCAGGACCAGCCAAGAAGCTGAAGAAACGACAGTGCCCAGAATGACGGCGTGAAATGGCGGAATCTTGCGGGCTAAATAGTTGACTACGAAGGTGAGGCAGACAACGATGAGCGCGTCGGTGATGAGGATGAGCTCGACGTGGGCGTTGGCGTCCACGTAGGTATGAATGAAACCCGGCAGGCTGGTGTATTGCTGCCAGAAGACAATCCAGTAGCCGGTGAAGATGAGAAGAAAGATGAGAAATCGCGGTGGCCAGATTACCGCGCGAAAGTTTCGCATGACCTGGAGCACACTCGGCGTGGGTTCGTCGCCAAGTTTGCGGGGATCGCGGAAGAAAAAGAGGATGAGAAAGAACATGGCGAAAACGCTCAGCGCGGAAATACGAAAAACTCTCTCCAGCCCAAAGTGCGTGTGCGCCCAGTTTGCGACGAAGGGGCCGGCCGTGCCGCCGATATTCACCATGGTGTAGTAAATCGAGTAGCCGAGGGTGCGGACATTTTCCTTGGAAGCGCGGGCAGTGGTGCCGACAACGCACGGCTTTACGAGAGCGATGCCTAGAGCGGGAAGAATCAGGATGACGCCGACAAACAAGCTGAGCGGAACCGCGCCGCGAATCGGTGCAAGCCACGACGCACCGATCGAACCAATCAGGAAGTACGCCGCGGCCAGAATGAGGTAGGCCATCGAGAGGGCGCGACGAAAGCCGAGCTTGTCCGCGACGGCGCCTCCGAAAATTGCCAGGAACCAGACCATCCCGCCAAAGAGGCCGGTGAGCGTGCCGGTCTGCTCGGTGGAGAAACTCAGCTTTTCTTGGAGATAGACGGCGAGCGAGGAGAACGCGCCGTAGTAGGAGAGGCGCTCGAAGATTTCACTGACGTTGGCGACCCAGAAGGGTCGCTCGAAGCCGTCGCGGATTTCCTGGAGCCGTAGGCTAGCGCTCATCGATCCCCCATGGTGAACTGGGCTCCTGAAATGGAACGCGGGGATTGTAATGGAGAAGGGGGAAGAAAGAAGCAATGAAGTAAGGATCTAACGATGTAAAGACGAACGGAGAGGTCCCTCCCTTGCGTTTGTCGCGCGGGGTGCAGACACCGTTTCCGACAGGGTCGGAACCCTCGGTCGTTGGGTGGGGCGTCTAGTCAACAATAAGACCCCTACCCCCGGCGTTTTCTCGTAAGCGGATTCTAAAGGGTTTTAAGCTGTGTTTTTGAAGTGCAGATTCTAAAAGGGTTATGGGCGCATTTTTCCGGATTCTGCAGGGCTTAGAGATGGGTGCCGCGTGAGCGTTGACCACTGGAAGAAAGAGAGCCAACGCTATAAGAGAATTACCTTTGGTGAAATGGGCCCGGCCGACGAGTAGCGAGATGGGACAGAGAACAGCAGATCCCTTCCGACAAGGTCGGAACCTGCGGTCGCTACGCCCGGGATGACAACGAGGAGAGCCAAACGTCCCGAGCCGCTCGGGGTAAATGTCGTGCGCAGAGATTGCGCTGAGGCGATGGGATCGCGGGAAACGGACAGCGCCTAGCAATCACAAGACACGGTAGCCCGGCAGTTACCGATTGTCAATAGCAGCTGTTTTGTATACTGCATGGTTATTCGAACGAGAGGGGCGGATTCGAATGAGTTTGGCGGAAGTTGAAGGATCGGAAGGAGTTGGCGGGGCGTTTAGTAGTTTGATATGGCTGTGGAAATTGCAGGCGTGGCACAGGGTCCGACGGGACCGAGACGACGGCTTTGCCGCTTTCCGCGTCATAGACGATGATTTTTTCTTCCTCGAAATAGCTCGGATCTCCCACTCCCCAGAGATACACGGCGACGGCAAACCGGCGATGGTCCGCGGAGAGAGCCGCAAAGTTGACGGCCTCGCGTGTGAAAGCATCGCTGGAGCACTCTTAGGCACCACCTTGAAGGGCTGGATAAGCTTCGATTACGGGGTCCGGATGAGAGGGGCGAGATTGGGGGCGATGGAGTGAAAGTGCTTGAGGTTCCAGGTGTAGATGAATTGTGCTTTGGATTTGGCGGCACAACTCAGCAGAAGAGCATCGTAGATGCGGCCGCTGGTGAGGCCGTGATCGGCGGCTTTTTGGATGGTGTCGTAGTATTCCGCGGGTTCCAGAGAGATAGGGGTGAGGCGCTGGCGGATCTCCTCGATGAAGAGAAATACCTGCTGTGGCGGGATCAAGGGCTTAACTGGCAGCGCGGTCATGGTGGCATAAACTTCCGCGAAAGTGTTAAGAGCGCATGCCGAATGTTTCTTTTCTGCGTTTGCGAGCAGTCGAACGCTAGGTTCGTGGTGGACATGGCCGCGGCGAAACGCGGCGACCAGCACGGAAGTGTCCAAGAACTCTCTCAATCGATAAGCTCTCGAATCCGTTTTTCGCGTTCTGCGTCAATCAAATCCGGGATGGATGTATCCGAAGGCTGTCCCTGGTAAACCCAGATGCCGTATTCCTTCTTTAGTAGCGCTTCCTGGCGGATGGGACGCAATGTGATGCGGTCGCCTTCGGCTTCGACAAGCAAGTCGTCGCCGGCCTCTACGCGCAGCTTTTCCCTGAGGGATTTGGGGAGTACGACGCGGCCCGCTTTGTCGATGGAGATTTTGGTAGCCATAAATGGCATTTTACAATGGTAGATACCAATTGTAAATGGCGCTTTGCGGGCAGACTCAGGGAGGAATGGCGGAGGAGTTCCGCAGGTTAGTGCGTTACGAGTAACGCCCGGATTGCACTTTCCTCAGTGGCTTAGGCGGAGTGGGAATGGACGTCCCAGCCGAGGTAGCGGGTGGTGGCTTCGTGGACGGCGGAGGCTACCGTGGAGAAATTTGCGGCGACGTGGTGCTCGAAGCCGTTTTCGCAGATGTAGCGGAGGAGTTTTTGGAGGTGCGGGATTTTTACTACGCCTGCGCCGCCGAAGGTTTCGAGGGGATCGTCCGTGAAGGCGCCTTCGCCTACGTAGCCGGAGATTTTTCCGGCGCGGTCGTTGGTGGAGAAGCGCGCGAAACTCATGGCGCCGCTCTTGACGCGGCCGACGCAGGTACCGAAGGTGTTGTCTTTGCCGACGGTGCCGGCGATGATTTCCTGAAAGTCCATGCGGACATCCTTGAAAAAATGTTTGGGCAAGTTGCTGCAATGGAAACAGACGGCTTTGTCGGGGTCGTCAGCATAATTGTTGTTCCAATCGAGAAGGGCGCTGGGAGTTTGCGAGGCGAGCTGCAGGGCGTGCATGCCGACGACGCCGGCGACATCGACTTCGCAGGCGCTGGAGAGGCCCTGGTCGCTCATCATGCTCATGACCGTGCAGGGAACGACGCCGAAAAATTCTTCGAGAGACGTCCAGCACTGGATGGCGCTGATGGTGACTTCGGTGTCGCGCATCCAGGTATCGATGACCGCGCCGAGCTTGGCCATTTTTATGAGTGAGGCGTCTGGGATGCTTTGCGTCGAGACGTATTGGCGGATGGCGGCGAGGCGGTCGGTCACTTTTCTGTCGTCGTCCTTCAGGCGGGCGGTTCTGCCCATAACTTCGGAGAGGTCGAGCGTTTCGACAGAGATGCCGTTCGCTTCGAGAATTTTTTCGCTGTAACGAACTGTGTTGAAGGCCGCAGGACGCGCGCCGATGGCGCCGATGCGAAGCCGTTTTAGGCCTTTGACGACGCGGCAAACGGCGAGGAACCAGTCCAGATCTTTTTGGAAGGCTGCGGAGTCGGGCGCTTCGGTGTGGAGGGTCGTCAGCGAGTAAGGAATTCCGTATTGCGCCAGGTTGTTGCACGCCGACATTTTTCCGCAGAAGCTGTCGCGGCGATCGGTGATCAACATGCGCGTTGGCGTGTCCGGCGTGGCTTGCATGAGGACGGGAACGCCGAGATCGGCCATGCGAAGCGTGTCCGCGATGGCGCGTTCATCGCCGAAATTCGGGAGCGTCACAACGATACCGTCGATTTGTTCGCCGTGCTTTTTGAAGAGGTCGGCGCATTTTGCGGCGTCCTGCCGGGACTCCACCGCGCCGTGTTTCGAATCGCTCTCTTCCAGCACGATTGGCTTAATACCTTTGGCCGTGAGCGCGGCGATCATATCGCGACGACCTTCGCTCGCGAGATGGCCGGGGAAAAAGCCCCGGTTTCCAACAATGATGCCGAGCGTCATCGGCGCGTTTGCTGATTGGGCCATGGTTCACCTTTGTAATTCAATTTACGATTGCCCTCGGAGCGTGCCTTACTGCGCTCCTGGCAACATTTTCAAACCACGAATTACGAACTGAATGCACGAAACCCCGATTATTTTTCTGCAACCGTCAGAGTCGTATCTATCAGGTCGACGGAATTCCCGCCCACCATGATCTTGAACGTTCCTGGCTCGACGACCTTGTGCATGTCGCGATTCAAGAACGACAGCTCATCGAAACCGATAGAGAACTCGACCGTTTTTGTCCCGCCCGGGTTGAGCGAAATTCTGCGGAAGCCGCGCAGTTCTTTGATGGGGCGCGTTACGGAACTGACTTCGTCACGGATGTAAAGTTGTATGACTTCGTCGCCGCGGACTTTGCCGGTGTTGGTTACGTTCACGCTGACGTGCGTGGTTCCTTCTGGGCCGATGGAATCAGGAGTGACGCGAAGGTTGTCGTATTTGAACGTGGAGTAGCTCAGCCCCCAGCCGAAGGGGAATAGCGGCTTCGTGGTGTCGTCGAGATACTCGCGTTTCGCGGAGGGTTTTTGGTAGTAGTAGTCCGGAATTTGGCCGACGGTGCGCGGCACCGTGATGGGCAGCCGGCCCGCGGGGTTGTAATCGCCAAAGAGTACTTCCGCTACCGCGGTGCCGCCCTCTTGGCCGAGATACCAGCCGTCGAGAATCGCGGGAACGTTTTCCGCAATGTAGGTGACGGCGTTGGGCCGGCCATGCAGCAGCAGCACTACGACGGGTTTGTGCGTGGCAAGCATGGCTTTGGCGAGATCGTCTTGATTGCCGAGGAGCGTTAGATCGTCGCGGTCGCCTTTGTGTTCGGGAGCCCAGGCCTCGCGGGAAGTGGATTCGTTGTCGCCGAGGACGAGGATAATGACGTCGGCTTTTTGCGCGACATTTACCGCGTCCGCGATTCGCTGCGCGTTTTTGACGGGATCGCCGAGTTCGACTTTGTCAGCGTCCCAGTCAGGAAGCGTTTCCGTGATCTTCGTGCCTTCGGCGTAGAGAACTTCCGCGCTGGAGCCGACGCGATTTTTGATGCCGTCAAGAATGCTCACGCCGCGGCCGGGCTTGTTGCTGTAGCCGCCGAGATGCACGTCGTGCGCGTTGGGACCGATGACGGCGATGTGTTTGTACTTGACGGTATCCAGCGGAAGAAGATTGTTCTGGTTTTTCAGTAGCGTAAGAGTCTCGCGCGCGGCTTGCAGCGCGAGTTTCTGATGTTCGGGGCTGTTCGTGATTTTTTCAGCGTAGGCGGGATCGACGTAGGGATCGTCGAAAAGGCCGGCGAGGAATTTTGCGCGGAGGACGCTCGCGGCGGCGCGATTGACGGCGGCTTCAGAGACCGTGCCATTGTGCACCTGCTGAACGAGACCGGGAAAGGCGTCCGGAAACGGCAACTCGATGTCCACGCCGGCGTCGAGAGCCATGCGCGCGGCGGCTTCCTTGTTCGCGACGACGTGATGGATGCGAATTAATTCGGTGATGCCGAAATAATCGGAGACGATGACGCCGTTGAATCCCCACTCGTGACGCAGAATGTCGGTAAGCAGATGTTTGTTGCTGTGGGAAGGGATGCCATCGATTTCGTTGTAGGAGGCCATCACGGTGTAGACATGAGCTTCTTTTACAGCGGCTTCGAAAGGTTTCAGCCAGTATTCCCGGATGACGCGCTCGGAATAGTTTCCGGGGGCGACGTTGGTGCCACCTTCGGGCTGGCCGTGCACGGCGAAGTGTTTTGCAGTAGCCATGACGTGCGATTTGTCGACACCCGGACCGTCGCCTTGAAAGCCTTTTATCGCTGCGACGCCGAGGCGCGACACGAGGTAGGGATCTTCACCGTAAGTTTCTTCCGTGCGGCCCCAGCGCGGATCGCGCGCGAGATCGAGAACGGGCGCGAGGCATTCGTGCACACCGCGGGCGCGCGCCTCGGCGGCATCGGCGGTGAAAACCTCGTGCAGCAATTCCGGATCCCAGGTGGACGCGAGGCCGATCGCCGCGGGATAAGACGTGCCCTTGTCGGCGATGTGGCCGTGCAGGCATTCGTCATGAAACATCACGGGAATGCCAAGCCGCGTGCTCTCCTTCATCCACTTCTGCAGCGTGTTGGTGAACTCCGCTTCTTCGCGCGGGCCGTGGGAGACTTCGCTCGGACGCGACATCTGGCCGATACCGTCCTTTAGCAGGACGGCCGCGTGGTCGGGGAGGAACGCGCCCTTGTCATCGACGAAGCGCGACTCGGGAGTGCGCATGAAGGCCGGATTCTCCCAGACGCCTTCCATCTGAGCGACTTTTTCTTCGAGCGTCATGCGAGAGAGAAGATCGGCCAGGCGCTGCTCGATGGGCAGCTTCGGATTGCGGTAAGCGGGAACGTCTTGCGCCTGGCTGCGGAGAAAAATGGGAACGCAAACCAAGAGAGCCATAGGTGCAGCGACAGCTAGCCGGGCGCGAGAAAAAAACTTCATCAAAACCTCCGAGAAAAAATAGCGATACTTGTAATCTGAAAAACGGCTGGTACTATAGCACGGCCGTTAACGTACACGGCGAATCTTTCGGTTCTCAGTGGAAAGACCTCATATCTCGCCGCGGCTGGCAAGCCAGCACGGCCAAGCTGTTTAATGCTATAGACTGGCAATCCCATGCCTCGTTTCCTGCACATAACCATCTGCGCCGCGCTTCTGTTTTGTGGGTTTGGGGCGAGGTGCGCGCGCGCGGAAACTGGAGCTGACGCTTGGCTGCGCTATGCGCCGCTGGACAAGAGCGTTGCGCAAAAATTTTCGGCTTTGCCCGAGAGTGTGGTCGTGCGGGGCGATTCGCCGATCCTCAATTCCGCAAATGCCGAACTGATTCGAGGCATTCGAGGGATGTTGGCGCGGACGCTGCGTGAGGAGAAAAACTTGCCGCGGGAGTCCGCCATCCTCCTGGGTCCCCTTTCTGCATTGCGAGCGGACTCGCCCAAGCTCTTCGAACAGACCGATCTGCACGAAGATGGTTTCCTGCTCGCAACGGAAAAACTCCACGGAATCGACTGCCTCATTGTGACGGCAACGACGGATCGTGGCGTTCTCTATGGCGTGTTTGCGCTGCTCAGCAGGATCGCGCGCGGCGAAAGTGTTTCCTCCTTGCACGAAACGCAGCAGCCCTATGCGCCGATTCGCTGGGTGGATCAGTGGGACAATCTCGACGGCCGCATTGAGCGCGGCTACGCCGGGCCGTCTATTTTTTTTGAAAACGGAAATGTGCGAGCCGATTTGACGCGCGCCGGCGAATACGCGCGGCTGCTCGCTTCGATTGGGATCAACGGATGCGCGATCAACAACGTAAATGCCAATCCGGGCGTTCTCGAAGATAGCTTTCTGCCGCAGCTCGCTCGCGTGGCGCATGTCTTTCGCCCCTGGGGAGTTCGGCTATCCATCTCCGTCGATCTCAGCAGCCCAAAAGTGATCGGCGGCCTGGACACGTTTGATCCTGCCGATCCGCGTGTTGCCGAATGGTGGGGCAAGAAGTTCGACGAGATTTACCGGCTGGTTCCGGATTTTGCAGGCGTGGTCGTGAAGGCGGATTCGGAGGGGCGTCTCGGTCCAGCAACGTATGGGCGCACCCCCGCCGATGCCGCCAATGTGATTGCGCGCGCCCTTGCGCCGCATCATGGAATCGTTTTTTATCGCGCGTTTGTCTATAACCATCATCTCGATTGGACCAATCCCAAAAACGATCGCGCTAAAGCGGCCTACGACAACTTTCATCCGCTTGACGACAAGTTCGACGACAACGTGATCATCCAGATCAAACATGGACCGATCGATTTCCAGGTGCGCGAACCGGTGTCACCGCTTTTCAGCGGGCTCGAAAAAACGAATGAAGCCATCGAGCTACAAGTCACGCAGGAATACACGGGCCAGCAGCGGCACTTGTGTTTTCTTGCGCCGATGTGGAAAGAAGTTCTCGACTTCGACATGCACGCGCGCGAGCAGCCCACACCGGTTAAGGACATTGTGGCGGGCAAAACTTTTCATCGACCCATCGGCGGATTCGTTGCGGTGGTGAATGTCGGAATGGCTACGAATTGGCTAGGACACCCGCTGGCGATGGCGAATCTCTATGGATATGGCAGGCTCGCGTGGAATCCGAATCTCGATTCCAAAACGATCGCGGAGGAGTGGACACGCCTCAACTTTGGAAACGATCCAGCCATGGTGCAAACAATTTCAGGGATGCTGCTCGCATCCTGGCCGATCTATGAAAGCTACACAGGTCCATTGGGCGCAGGAACGCTTACCGATATTCTCGGCAGCCATTTCGGGCCAGGAGTCGAGTCGTCGGAACGAAACGGCTGGGGGCAATGGCACCGCGCCGACCACGATGGGGTCGGCATGGATCGCACGGCTGCAACGGGCACGCGCTATGTCGATCAATATCGTGCACCCGTCGCGAAGATGTACGAATCGCTCGGTAGCACCCCGGACGAACTGCTACTTTTCTTTCACCACGTGCCGTACACATACGCCTTGCATACGGGAAAGACCGTCATCCAGCACATCTACGATTCGCACTACGCGGGCGCGGAGCAAGCGGCAAATCTTGTGCAGCAATGGAACTCGTTGAAAGGCCGCGTGGACGAGGAGCGTTACGCGGAAGTGTTGAAGCGCCTCGAATTCCAAGCCGGGCATGCGATCGTCTGGCGCGACGCCGTTTGCAACTGGTTTTTTCAAATTTCCGGCATCGCCGATCAGTTCGGCCGGGTAGGCCATTATCCCGGCCGCATTGAGGCCGAAGCGATGCAGCTGCAAGGATATGTGCCGTTCGAGGTTGTTCCACGTGAAACCGCTTCGGGTGGAAAGGCGATCGAGTGCGTTCCTCCGGCGCAAAAATGTTCCGCCACCTTCCCATTCGATGGTGCTGCTGATAAGTATGAGGTCGATGTGGAATATTTCGACCAGAACAACGGCAAGTCGAAGTTCCGCGTACTTGTCGGCGAGCGGATCGTCGACGAATGGGTCGCTCGCGATCATTTACCAGCAACGAAACCGGGCGGCGATTCTTCCACGCGGCGGCGAATCGTTGGTCTGGCTCTCCACCCCGGCGACAACATCCGCATCGAGGGTGTTCCCGATGGGGCGGAGCACGCGGCAGTCGACTACATCGAAATCCACGCCTCGCCCGAATGAACTTAACGTGGATGAATCAAATGTTGCCTAAACGGATTACAATTCTGGCGCGTTCATCTTGGTATGTTTTGAGCACGAATTCGTTGTGGATCAGCTTCCAGCAACCGCAATTATCAGGCGCTACAGAGAATTTCGACTTAGAATCAACAACGCTCCCGAAGGAAGCACGAAGGGGCCAAAAACGTCTCTCATGTCCTCACGCCGGTAAACCATGTTGCAAGATCTTCAGTTCGCGCTTCGCCAGCTTCTGAAAAGCCCCGGCTTCAGCCTCGTCGCGATCCTAACGCTCGCCCTGGCGATCGGTGCGAACACCGCAATTTTTTCTGCGATCGATACAGTGCTGCTCCATCCGCTGCCCTACCCGGATCCCGGCCAGCTCGTCATCGTACAGGAGACGCTGCCCCGCTATTCGTTGCACGGTATCGCACCCACGGCCCCGGATTACACCGAATTCCGGCGCCAGGCCATGTGTTTCACAGAAATCGCGGCAGTAACCGGCGCGGTTGCGACCTTAACGGGCGACGGACAGCCCGAGGATATCCCGGCGCTGCGGATCACCGCCAGCGCCTTCCCAATGCTCGGCGTCGTCCCAATCGTCGGCGGCCTGTTTACTACCGATGACGATCAGCCCGGCAGAGATCACGTCGCCATCCTCTCGGAAGGATTATGGACGCGCCGCTACGGCCGCGATCCATCCATTGTCGGGAAGAACATTCAGATCAATCTCGAAACTTATCGTGTCGCCGGCGTAATCCGGCCAATTCTCGATTATCGCGTTGCCGCCAATATCTGGATGCCGCTCGCCTTCGCTCCCTCCGAAACCGTGCCCGGCACGCGCAGCCCGCACAATATCGACGTGATTGGGCGGCTCAAACCCGGCGGGACCATCCAGGAAGCGCGCGATGAATTTCGCAGCATTGCAGCTCTCATCATCGAACAGTATCCCAATCAGGCTTCGATGGACCGCGGATTTTCCGTCGACCTGAAGCCGCTCGCGGAAAAGCAGGCGGGCGATTTGAAAGCGCCTTTGTTGGTGCTGATCGCCGCGGTGGGTGCGTTGATGCTCATCGCCTGCGCCAACGTTTCCAACCTTCTGCTCGCCCGCGCGATAAAGCGCCGCAGGGAGATCGGAATCCGTTCGGCCTTGGGCGCTTCGCGCCTTCGCGTGATCCGGCAGCTGTTGACCGAAAGTCTGCTGCTTGCCTCCATCGCCGGTGCCACGGGAACGTTGCTGGCGCTTTACGGACTTCGCCTTTACGCGCAGTTCGGTCCCACCGATTTGATTCACGGAGCCAGCCCTTCTATCAACGCCTGGGTCATGGGCTTTTCCCTTTTCGTCTCGATCGCCGCGAGCGTGCTGTTCGGCCTCGCTCCCGCTCTCGAAACTTCGCGAATCGATCTTACGGAAGCGCTCAAAGAAGGCTCGCGCGGATCGACTAAAGGACGCAGGCTGTTGCGTGAATCGATGGTCGCCTTCGAAGTCTGCGCTTCTCTGATGCTTTTGATCGGCGCCGGTCTCCTCGTCAGAAGCTTCGTTCGCTTGGAGCGCACCAGTCCCGGATTCCGTTCCGAAAATGTGCTGACCGCGTTCGTATCCTTGCCGGTAGCGCAATACCGGGAACCCTCGCAAAGAGCCAACTTCGCGCGATTGGTGCTCGAACGCGTACGCGCGATTCCGGGCGTGCGCTCCGCCTCAACGATCGATTTCCTTCCTTACAACGGCGGCCCCGGAAGCGGCGGAGTCGAGATCGCAGGTCATCCGCGAAATCCAAATGAGCCGCAGCAGATCATCTGGCAAACGCGCGCTTCGCCCGGATTTTTTGAAACTCTCGGAATCCCCCTCTTGCGCGGCCGCGACATTGCCGCTTCCGACGAACAGGGATCGCCCGGCGCAGCCGTCATCGATGAGATCACTGCTGAGAAATTGTTCCCGAATGCCGACCCGCTCGGCATGCAGATCACTGTCCCGTTAGCCGGAAGCACATTTACTGTCGTCGGCGTAGTTGCGGCGACAAAGTCCCGCAGCTTGTCTGCTCCACCCGAGCCGCGAGTCTACTATTTCGGCCCGCAGGTTCCGTTCGGCTCGTTGGCAATCGTGATGAAGACCGCGTACGATCCGCTCGCACTGGTCTCCGCAGTCCGCCGCGAAATCGCTGCGCTCGATTCCAATCTGCCGGCGGACTTGCTTACCATGGACCAGATCCTGGCCGATTCGCTCTCCCGGCAGCGATTCTCGATTCAATTGATGGCTGTATTCGCTGCACTCGCAGGTCTCCTCGCTGCTATGGGCATCTACGGCGTGCTGGCATATCTGGTCGATCAGCGGCGTCGCGAATTCGGAATTCGCATCGCTCTCGGCGCCCGTTCCGTTGACGTTCTCGCATTGGTCTTGCGGCAGGGATTGGTCCCCGTGGCCGCTGGGTTGATCGCAGGTATTGCAGGCGCACTTGCGTTGACGCGCCTGCTGAAAAGCCTCCTCTATGAAGTCAGCGCAACGGATCCGCTGATCTTCGGCGCGGTCTCCGTCGGGCTGATCGCCGTTTCGCTGGCGGCCATGTACATTCCCGCGCGACGTGCGACTCAAGTGGATCCATTGGAAGCACTGCGGCAAGAATAATCGCTCCGTTGCTTGCTCCGTTGTGTGTTTGCACAAAAAGGCTGAGTTGTGAGCTTTGATCCGCGACCGCGGGCCCCTCGAAACGCAGCACGCTTTCTTGAGATGGCCGGACACGGAATCGGATAATGATCCACGGCCGGACGAATTTTCAGGCTTGCAAGACGCTGCGGATCTTGAGCGCGGGTTCGCTCGATTTGGAATCTGTCTGGCGCATTTCGCGGAAGAGGTGCAGGTTTGTGGACATCACGACTCCGGGGCTGAGATGTGCTGCCGGAGGGATGTGAACTTTGTTGGTGAGGTTATCGGCGAGGAGACGTACGGCGATCTGACCTTGGCGGTAGGGGTGCTGGTAAATCGACGCGGTGATGATCCCTTTTTGAAAGTACGGAGCCATCTCGGCGAAGAGGTCCGTGGTGATTAGTTTTACTTTTCCTTCGAAGCCGCGCGCACCAAGGGCGCGGCAAACCGGAAGGCAGTTGACGGTGTTCACATAAAGTCCGTCGAGTGCGGGAAAGCGACGGAGAAGTTCCGACGTTTTTTGAAAACTTTCGTTCTCATCCTCATGGCCTTCCACCACACTGACGATTTTCCCCTGGGGGCATTGCCGCAGAAATCCTTCGGAAAAGCCGTCTGTTTTCTTGCGGTGATCTTCGGTCGAGAGCATTCCGGCGACGACGGCTACTTTGGAACCCGGCGGCACACACTTGCCCATCAGTTCACCGGCCAGGCAGCCGTTCAAGTGCGGCTCGACACAGACGATGCTCGAACGGTGACTCTCCGGAGCATCCGTAGAAACACAAACGACGCGTACGCCTTTTTCCTCGGCTTCGTTGATCAGAGGCGTCAATTCCTTTGGGCTACCGGCGGTGAGGACGATTCCATCGACGCGGCTTTCCACCAGATCCTTGAAAACCTCGATGTCCCCTTCTCCCAGAGTTTCGACGGGACGGTTTTCGAACTCGACGCCGAGCTGTTCCAGATGATGCTCTTCGTCCAGGACTCCGCCCCAAAGCTGGTCGTAGAAGAAATGGATCTCCTTGGGGATGCACACACCGATACGCACACGGGACTTTGCAACCGAAAGAGCGCGTGCCGCAAGATTTGGCGAATAACCGATTTGCTGGGCGATTTGCAGAATGCGCTTGCGAGTGGCTTCCTTGATGCCGCTGCGCCCGTGCAACGCACGATCAACGGTGCCGATGGAAACGTTCGCCATTTCGGCGATTCGATGGATTCCGTGTTTCTCCTTGTTCATCTAACGCACTCCGCCATTCCGCGCGCCGCCGGCCACGCGTGCTTCTGCGTTCGTCCCGCGCTGCCACGCAAGATCAAACATGGAATTCCCACCAAATGGCCGATTAGCTTCAGCAGTTCCGGGCACCTACCCTAAGCCTCCACCCCTGGAAAGCGATTTAGGATACGGGACGCGCGGACCGCGTACCTTAACACGATTTAATGAAACGGAGGAAAAGAACAATCGGCTTGGACAGTTTGCGTCGTAGAATCGCGCGCTTGCGCTGGTCGTTGACTTGGGGAGTACAATCACCGCCGGCCTGATTGCGGAGTTGGGCATCGCGGACAATTAGACGTACCCGGGGCTGATGCTGCTCGAATTGGAATCGAACTTGTCATAGTTTATTTAAGTTTGCGGAGGAGCTTTCCAAATGCGTTCAGTTTCACGGCGGCACTTTCTTCAGGATGCGTCTAAAGCGGGAATGGCAGTGGGCGCAAACATGGCATTGGGGCGGACTCTATTGGGCCAGTCGGCTTCGTCGAATGCGAGCCAGCCCATCCGAATCTACGCCGATTCCCGGCGGACGATTGCTCCCGTTAAAAGGGAAGTGTTTGGGTCCTTCCTCGAGCATCTCGGCCGCGCCATCTACGAGGGGATCTACGATCCGCAGTCCAAGCTTTCGGATTCGAACGGCTTTCGTAAAGATGTTCTCGACGAGATAAAGAAACTCGGCGTTCCCATCATCCGCTATCCCGGCGGAAATTTTGTATCCGGATACAATTGGCTCGACGGAGTTGGCCCCCAAGCAAGCCGCCCGGCGGTGCTGGACAAAGCGTGGAATTCGATGAATTCGAATGAGTTTGGAACGGATGAATTTCTCGCGTGGTGCCGTCTCGTTGGGACAGAACCTCTTCTGGGTTTGAATCTGGGCACGGGCACCGCGGAGCAAGCGGCCGCGCTGGTGGAGTATTGCAACCTAGATAAAGGCACCCGCTGGAGCGACCTGCGGCGCAAAAATGGAATCGCGGAACCTTACAAAGTTCAAAAATGGTGCCTTGGCAATGAGATGGACGGCCCCTGGCAAATCGGCCACATGACGGCGACAGAGTACGGTTTGAAAGCTCAGGATGCCGCTCGGCAAATGCGCTTCGTCGATCCTTCGCTAAAGCTCATCGCCTGCGGTTCGAGCGGCCCCGGCATGCCGACTTATTTGGAGTGGGACCGCGAAGTTCTGGAGCAGTGCTACGACTACGTCGATGCCATTTCCCTGCATCGCTATTTCACCAACGCGGAGGAAACCGGCGGAGACAGTTCGAAATTCCTGGCGATGAACCTGAGCATGGAGCGGCAAATCGACGAAGTAGCCGCGGTGTGCGACATGGTCCGCGGGCACAAACGCTCGCCGAAAAAGCTGTGGCTGAGCTTCGATGAATGGAACGTCTGGTACCGCGCCCGCACCGGCGATGCCGTGAATGGCCACAAGCAAAACGCGCCACACCTCCTGGAAGAAGTCTATAACCTCGAAGACGCGCTGCTGGTCGGAGGCCTCATCAATTCGCTGATTCGCAAAGCAGACCGCGTACAACTCGCATGTCTGGCACAGCTCGTCAACGTCATCGCACCGATCATGACGAACCAGAATGGTCTCCTAAGGCAGACGATTTATTATCCGTATAGCTGGGCGCTCGAGTTTGCCCGCGGCTCGGCTTTGGAGCTATTGGTGGAATCGCCGACGTACGATGTCTCTGGCATGGGAGCGGTCAGCTATGTGGACGCGGCTGCCACGCACCAAGCCGACACCGGAAAGATCGCGCTGTTCCTGCTGAATCGCGACTTAGCGAAACCTCATCAAGTAGAAATTGTCTGGGAAGGCTCCACCCCGCGCGCCGGTGACGCTGTGGTCCTTACAGGTAGTGACCTGAAAGCGGCAAACACATTCGATGCGCCGGCGCATGTGGCGCCGCAAAAGGCCGAAAAACCTTCGACCGCTGGAGGACGCACGACCCTCGAACTGCCGCCACGTTCCTACACTGTCGTCCAATGGAGCGCCTAGCGAGGCGGAGGCCCGTCATTTTTCACGTTAGAGTATCGTGGTGCTGTGCGTTCGCTCCTGCTATCATCTCCGCAGGGAATTGGCTTATGTGGCGACGGTATGCTCCGGTTTTGTACTCTCTGTTTCTGTTCTTCCCATCCTCATCCACTGGGCAAGAACCTCTGAAGAAAATCCTGTCCGGTTACATCCGCGAGGAAGGCTCAGGCCACATCATCAGTGAGGCTCGCCTAGAGTTGCAGAATGCGATGGGTACCCCGATCGAATTTGCCTACTCTGACGGGAATGGCACGTATGAGTTCGATGATATACCTGGCGATTGCTATGTAGCCGTTCAGCACGAGGGCTACGCGCCTGTGCGCGAGTACATACGGCCAGATGGGTCGGGACACGTCTACAAAGACATACTCTTACGAGCGGCAAGCGGCGAATCCGGTCCCAAATCTGTAAACCCCATTTCGCAGCACGAGCTGAGTGTTCCGCCCAAAGCGCGAGAATTGTTCGCGAAGGGTGTTCAACTCATCGTGGATAAGTCCGACTATCGCGGTGCCGTTGCTGAATTTGCTCGCGCCATCGCCAAGTATCCAACCTACTACGAAGCCTACGCGGCGATGGGACTGGCACAAAACAGAATGGGCGATGCGGCTGCGGCGGAGACGGCGCTGCGAAAGTCCATCGAGTTGAGTGCGGAAAAGTATCCCCAAGCGATGGTGGATCTTGCTGCCATGTTCAACGCCCAGAAGCGTTTTTCCGACGCCGAGCCTCTTCTACGCAAAGCGATTGCCGTCGATGCTTCGTCCTGGCGCGGCCAATTCGAATTGGCCGTTGCGCTCTCCGGGCAGCAACGTTTCAAGGAAGCTGTAACCTGCGCGTCCGCAGCCCGCGATTTGAAGCCGGAGAATCCTCAGGTTTACCTGCTGCTCTACAATCTCCATATCCGCACGAACGACTTTCCCGCAGCTCTAAGCGATACACAAAGCTACCTGAAGCTGACGCCAGATGGCGCCACCGCCGACCGTGTCCGCAGAATGCAGGAACAGGTCCAGAAAGCAGTGCAATCCTCAGGCGGCAATTCAGGCCCATCCACCGAAGCGGCACCTGTCGCGGGACCGGCGGAAACTCCCATTGACGCGGCTGCCCCGGCTCCCGCCACTATTTCTAATTTTGCTCCTGTTGACGGGCTTACCGTGGAACCCGCGAGTGCGAGCGGGGCCGCACCTGCCGCGGTTCCTGCCGCTTCCCTGCCGGTGACTGCGCCCGCGACGGTGCCCGCGGCTGCCTCGTCCTTGACCGTGTCCCCAGCGCCAACTGTCGCGCCAACGGTGGAAGCGCCTGCCGTCTTAGAACAGCGACCTGCCTCGCCACCCGACCCAAACTCTGTGATTCCCATGCGCGTGGATGAATTCGTGCCTCAGGTTGCCGTCGATGTCCCGTGCTCTCTCCCGACGGTTTTGCACGGTGCCGGCCAGCGCGCCGAGCAACTCCTGAACACACTGCAAAAATTCGACGCTTCGGAGCGCGTGGAACACTACAAGCTAAACGCTGCCGGAGTTCCTGGCACCGCGGATGTCCGCTCCTTCGATTACGTCGTTACCGTCTCCCACGATGTACAGGGCGGTTTCCAAATGCAGGAATATCGAAATGGCGGCATCGTCCGTGCTCAACAGTTTCCGTCAGGGATTCGCACTGCAAATTTGTCTGAACACGGGTTGATCTTTCACCCGTTGCTGGCGCCGGGATTCCATTTCACCTGCGAAGGACTCGGCGAATGGAAAGGCCACCCAACCTGGCTGGTTCAATTCGAAGAGAAGAAGAACGACCTCAATCCCTTCCGTTCGTATGTCATCAATGGTTCGAGTTACCCACTCCAGCTGACTGGCCGCGCCTGGATCGATGCCAGCACGTATCAAGTGCTCCGCCTCGAGTCGGACTTGCTCAAGCCTGTCGAGAAGATCCACCTGACGCGCGAACATATTGCCATCGAATTTGCTTCGGTCAAATTCCACACGCGCAATCAGCAGCTTTGGCTCCCGCAAACAGCTGAACTTTATGTCGAATGGAATGGACACCGGTTCTATCGTCGCCACAGCTTCAGCAATTTCAAGATTTTCTCGACGGATAGCACGGAGGAAGTCCGCGCGCCCAAAGAATCCTATTGTTTTACGAACACAACCGACCTGCTAATTACGGGAGTTTTAAACGCAACTCCGATGCCGGGAAAAGCACTCCAGCCGGCATCTCTGACGCTGTCCATACCTGCGAAGAGCACTGTGTGTGAAAGCGTTGGGGCGGGCAAGGATGTGAATATCCCGCTGGAAGCCCTGGCGTCCACGACATTCACTCACGACGGTCCCGCCGGGTCCGTCGAGGCAGATGCTTACCTTCTGAATCGCAGCGCACTTGAAGTTATACCCAACACCAATGTTCCCGTGAATCAGAATCCCTGAACGGCCGGCTCGCCGAAAGCGATTCAGGCTGCCACTGTTGTCCATTTATTGTTTGCTGCCTCCTACGCCGTTCTTCTCCTCTTCGACGGTAATGATGCGATCGATACCGGTTGATGTGATCTTTTGTTTTGCTCCGCTCGGCCAATAAATCTCAATTGAATCCACTGCGGTAGCTGCGCCCAATCCAAAGTGGATGCGCTGATCGGAGCTCGAGCTGTAAGATCCGCCGCTATACACATCTCCCCGCTGTCGGACTCCGCCTATCGTCAGAAACGCCTTTGCCCCGTTGGCATCGCGCGGACTCTTGGGCCCACCGATAAGTTTCATCTCCAGCCAATGATTGCCAGTCTTTAGCACATTGCGCAGAAGCGTGGGCCGCGAATCGATGTTATTGATCACCACATCGATCGCGCCATCGTTGAAAATGTCTCCGAAAGCCGCGCCTCGCGCCGGGATAACGTCTGCAAGTCCGCTCCCTGTCGCCGGCGGAACTTCTTGGAATTTCTTTCCGTCCAGATTCCGGAATAGCTGCGGACGCTCTGCCCAGGTTGTGCCCCAGTCTTGCTTGTCCACCTCCGGATACACGTGTCCGTTGGCGATAAATAGGTCGAGGAAACCGTCATTGTCAAAATCGAGGAATCCCGTCCCCCAGGCTAGAAATGGAATGGTCGGCCCCGCCAGACCCGCTTGGTAGGTGACATCCGAAAAATTGCCTTGCCCGTCATTTCGATAAAGCGTTTTGTAGTCGTCGGAAAATGTGGTCGTAAAAAGATCGATTCGCCCATTCCTCTGGTAGTCGCCGATCGCAATCCCCATGGAGGCCTGCTCGCGTCCGTCTTCGCTCAAAGCAAATCCCGATGCATAACTCACATCCTCAAATGTGCCGTTGTGTTTGTTGCGATAGAGATAGTTGGGCGTGGAATCATTGGCCACCACCAAGTCCACCCATCCGTCATCATCCACGTCCACAAAAGCAGAGGCCAGACCGTAGTAACCGCTGGGATCGGAAACCCCAGCCTTCACGCTGACATCCGTAAACGTGCCGTCACCGTTGTTGTGAAAAAGGTGATCGCTCTCGCCCGGCAACCCTCGAGGGCCGCACATCACCGCGATTCCCCGGAACTGACAAAAATTTGGAGGGATGCGTCCTTGCCCCGCGATCGGCGGATTCTCGATATCAAACTTCACGTAACCAGGAACAAAAAGGTCGAGCAGACCGTCGTGGTCGTAATCGCCCCAGGTAGGGCCGGCCGACCAGCCGCCTACAGTTACCCCAGCTTTCTCCGCGACGTCCGTGAACGTGCCGTCATGATTGTTGTGATAAAGACGGTTCTTCCCAAAGTTCGCCACGTAAATATCCGGCCACCCGTCATTGTCGTAGTCGCCCACGGCAACGCCAACTCCCCATCGTTCGTTCGCGACACCCGCCTTTTCCGTGACATCCGTAAAAGTGCCGTCGTGATTGTTGTGGAAGAGCATGGCTCGCGGCGGAGCTTCTTTCCCCTTCAACGCCGCGATGGTGGAAGCATTCAGAAGATAGATGTCCAGCCAACCGTCGTTGTCGTAGTCGAGCAACGCCACACCGGAGCCGATGGTCTCGAGGATCGTGCTCTTCTCCGGAGTTCCAGAACGATGCAAGAATTTTTCAAGACCGGCATTTTTGCTGATGTCGCTGAATACGACGGTCGCGCCGTCCACAAATCCGCCAGCCGTTATTGGCCGAGAGAGCGAGTCCTTGACTGCCGGATGCGCGCCGCCGGTGGCAACTCCCATCCCGGAAGAAGATTGTTTTGCCGGCGGATTCGCGGGCTGCTGGCCCGTTGAACCAAGTGCAATTAAAAAAATAGAGAACACCGCTAACAGCAGACTCGATGCGAAAAGTAGTTTCGGACGGTGCGCCTTGCTTATTTTCGGACTTGGAGAGGTCACCCCTGAATCCTATCTCGACTCCCCTCTCGGAGTCATGTTTTGAGGTTGCTTTAAAACGCATCTTAAAACAAATAAGCTGAGCTCAATGGATTTAGCTCGTTAGTTCCTGCTAGGAGTACCACGCGGAAAGTCCTACTTTCCCTAGCCCGTGCTCTTCACAAGATTTTGTTACAGAGTTGAGCATCAGGGCGGCAGCTACTTTAAATCAAAAAAAGTGCTTGACATTAACAGCACTCCAATGAAAAGCTCCGTTTACGTTAACGGCGTTTCCAATCGCCGTGGGGTGTGGAGGCATGACTAT
>Ga0209448_10000225_pt1 | contig 20551 bp, 14 predicted proteins | sample BogFormECP14_OM2_FD_188245 | JGI IMG/M metagenome (GOLD analysis project Ga0209448, IMG submission 188245) | Bog forest soil microbial communities from Calvert Island, British Columbia, Canada - ECP14_OM2 (SPAdes) (version 2) | ecosystem: Environmental > Aquatic > Freshwater > Wetlands > Bog ... | reverse complement strand
TTGGCATTCATCCCGGCTACGGAAGCCGTTATGTCGCGCTCAGCGCGCATATTGATACCGTGTTTCCGGCGGCGACGCCGTTGAACGTCCGGCAGCAGGGCAGCCGGTTGTATGGCCCCGGAGTCTCCGACAACGGTGCGGGTATTGCGGCGATACTGGCCGTGGCCAGTGTGCTGGGGAACGCGCGAATTTCCCACGGTCTGCCGTTTCTGTTCATCGGGAACGTCGGCGAAGAAGGCGAAGGCGATCTGCGCGGCATGCGGCACGTTTTCGCGACGCCGCGCTGGCGCGACGCGATTGCCTACAGCGTGGTGGTCGATGGCGCGGGAGCGGACACGGTAGTCGCCGAAGCCCTGGGCAGCCGCCGCTTCGAAGTGATCGCGCGCGGTCCGGGCGGGCATTCGTGGAGCGACTTCGGCGCGCCCAATCCGATTATTGCGCTCTCCCGTGCCATCGAGGTTTTCAGTCAAACGCCGGTACCGGCCTCGCCGAAAACCACATTCAATGTCGGCGTGATTCGGGGCGGCACTTCCGTGAATTCGATCCCGGAATCCGCCAGCATGCGGGTCGATCTGCGCTCCACCTCGATGGCGGAAATTGACCGGCTGGAGCGAGCGATGCGGGTCGCGCTGCAGCAGGCCGTGGCAGCGGAAAATCGGGCCGCGGCTCAGCATGGAACACGGAAGCCGCAGGTGGTACAGAGCGAAGTGGTGGAGATCGGGAATCGTCCGGCGGGCGAACTGACGCTGGATGCGCGCCTGCTGCGGGTGATTCGAGCCGTGGATGCGCAGTTGGGCAATACGGCGCAGGTGCAACGGGCCTCGACCGACGCCAACATCCCGCTTTCGCTGGGTCGCGAAGCCATCGCGATCGGTGGTGGCGGGTCCGGCGGCGGCGCGCACACGTTGCAAGAATGGTTCGACTGCAATGGACGAGACCTAGGACTAAGGCGCATTCTTCTTACAATGCTCGCACTGTCGGGAGTAGGCGAATGATGACGCGAATCGCTCCAATTCTTTGGTTGGCCCTGTCCGCGGGCATGTCGGCGCAGAGCGGCGTGCCAACGCAGGACGCCCCGCAAGCCGCTCCCCCAGCCGCCCCTCAAGGTGCCGCAGCGCCCGCTCCGAAGCCGAAAGCGGACGTGATCTTTATTCATGGCAACATCTACACCGGAGTGGTCGATGCAACGGCGTCATTGGGCGCGGGCAAGCGTTCCGAGTCGCTGGCCGTGCTGGGCGACCGCATCCTCGCCGTGGGCGCGCGCGACGAGATTATGAAGTTGAAGGGGCCGGACACCAACATTGTGGATCTGGAGGGTCACTTCGTCATGCCCGGATTCAATGACGCCCATCTGCACCTGGCCTCGGCGGGCCTGGAGAAGATGACCGTCAACATGGTCGGCGCCAAAACTCTCGATGAGTTCCGCGAGCGGTTGCGCGCCAAGTGCGATGCCGCTGAGGCCGGAGACTGGGTAGTAGGTGAAGGCTGGGACGAAACGCTCTGGCCAGTCAAAGTTCTGCCCACACGCTGGGATCTGGATGAAGTCAGCGGCAAACACCCGGTCTACCTCCGGCGCGTGGACGGACACATTGGCGTAGCCAACACACGCGCCTTGCAACTGGCCAGCATCACCGTAGCCACTAAAGATCCGGAGGCGGGAAAGATCGATCGTGATGAATCGGGCACGCCTACCGGCGTTCTGCGCGAGAAAGCGCAACAGGCGGTGCAGGCCGTGATTCCCAAACCGTCGCACGACAAACGCCGGCAAGCCATCGAACTGGCGCTGGCGGATCTGGCCGGTCACGGCGTCACCTCGGCGCAGGATTACTCGCAGTGGGATGACTTTAAGATTTATGAGGAACTGGAACACGAGGGAAAGCTGACGGCGAGGATTTCAGAGTGGCTGAATTTCGACGACTCCGTTGAAGACCTGAACAGCAAGCGCAGCTCGCATCCCGCGTCCGACAACATGCTCCACACCGGCATGCTGAAGGGCTTCATGGATGGTTCGCTGGGCTCGAGAACCGCCGCGTTGCTTGCGCCTTACAGCGACGACCCGAAGAACGCAAGTCCGAAAAATAGTGGTTTGCCGCAATATGAAGCGGCCAAGCTGAATGCGATGACCAAGCAGCGGGTGCTGGCCGGATTTCAGATCGGCTTCCACGCCATCGGCGACAAAGGCGTGCAGATGGCGCTCGACGCCTTTGCCGAGGCGGAGAAGGCGGCAAAAGAAGCCAAGGTAAAGCCAGCCGATGGCGGCAATGGCAATGACTACCGGCTTCGCATCGAGCACGCGCAGGTCACCACGCCGCAGCAGATTTCTCGCTTCAAGGAACTCAAGGTGATTGCGTCCATGCAGCCGAGCCACCTGCTCACGGATATGAACTGGGCCGAGGCGCGTCTAGGACCGGAGCGCGCGGAACATTCCTATGCGTGGGCTGAGTTCCTGCGACGCGGGGTGGTGCTGGCATTTGGCACGGATGATCCGGTCGAGCCGGTTACGCCGTTTCGCGGGATTTACGCGGCGCTTACCCGGATGAGTGAGGACGGAAAGAAAAGTTATTATCCCGCGCAGAAACTGAACATCGAGCAGGTGATCACAGCCTACACGACGGGTTCGGCTTTCGCAGAGTTCGCCGAAAAGGAAAAAGGCAAGCTCGCGCCCGGCATGCTCGCCGACTTTGTGGTTCTTGATCAGGACATTACGGCAGCCCTGCCGCCGAAGATCCTGCAGACGAAAGTTTTGCGTACGGTGGTTGGCGGCAAAACTGTGTACGAGGCAAAGTAAAGAGTAAGCGTGCTGGTGGAGAGTCGATCACCCACCCGGCTGCACGGGCGATGCGCACGTCCCTCCACCGTAGTTGTCCTCAGTGCCGGAACTGCCATCAGCGTTTCCGCGGCTGTTCGAGCAGCGCGAATTCCGTACCCTTTCGATGCTTGGCCAACTCCGCTTCGAGGCGAGACGTCAATAGCTGGCTACCATTGTCCCGCGTGGGCATCCAAAACTCCGACAGGAAACAGTCGTCGTCGTAGCAGTGGAATACGAGCTGGCCAGTTTGACCGACGCGACGTCCGCTAACCGAATTGGCGATCCCGATGAAGACTGGTTTGCCGGCGGAATCCTGCACGGTAAGGTGGTCGCTCGATGCCGACACCGAATACTGACCGGCCGGGAATGTTTTGTTCGAGATCCGGAAATTGAACGGTACTTCAACCGTGACCCTCGACTGGGCCTGGGCAAGCGTTGCGGCGAACATAAGCAATAGGCTGAGAGATGCGAGTTGGAGCGTTTGTTTCTTCATGATCGTTTTCTCCTATGCGTTCTGGCTGGCGGCCATTTGAAGAGCGGACCCCACCGAACTGGCGCTCAATTTGTCAATTCCGGATAAGCAGGACAATGGATGGGCGATGACTCAGCTGGGAAATGAAAGTGATCCGCTAAGAAACTGAAAACAAAGAGGTCCAGCGCAAGAGTGATTCTCGACCCCGAGGAGAAGAAAACCGTTTTCGGTGTACACTCACGAACACGAAGCAGGATGGCTGGATGGAACGACCCGCGGTAAATCCGAAGACAGTGCAATTTGGACTCTTCGAAGTTGATCTGCAGGCCCGTGAACTGCGCAAGTCCGGGGTGAAGATCAAGCTGAACGAACAGCCCTTTCAGGTGCTGACGGTCCTGTTGGAGCGTCCGGGCGAGGTGATCACCCGGGAAGAATTGCAGACCCGACTCTGGCCGGCGGACACTTTTGTTGACTTCGACCTGAGCCTCAACAGCGCGGTGAAGAAACTGCGGACGGCTCTGGGCGATGAATCCGACAATCCAAGATTTGTTGAGACGCTATACCGCAGGGGATACAGGTTCATCGCGCCGGTTTCGAACCAGTCCCCGCATGCGGGCGATGAAGCCGGATCGTTACACGAGGATTCCAACCCACCAAGGAGGCCGACGGCCCGGTCCTGGAAGCGCTTGGCGTTCATCACCGCTGGCTTTCTGGCAGTTCTGTTCGTCGGCCTCATGTTCGGGCGGATGCCGAAGTCCGCGCCGCGAATTACAGGCTTCACCCAACTCACCAGCGGCGGCAAAGTTCATCAGATGGGCGCGCTCGAGACGGACGGGCAGAGGCTCTATTTCCAGGCCGCGGACAAAGATCGCATCGCGCTGGCCGAGGTATCCGTTTCCGGTGGCGACAGCGCGCTGATTGCGACCTCCTTCCAGAATACGATTCTCGGTGATATCGCGCCGGATGGCTCCTCGATCCAAATCAGCGGTTTTGAGGGCACCGGGAAAGCAGGTCCGATCTGGCTTCTTCCCTTGCCCGCTGGTTCGCCGCGCCCGCTAGCAACGATGGTCGCTCATTCCGCCGCATGGGCGCCGGATGGCCGTCGTTTGCTTTACTCCGACGGGCCCGACCTTTACGAGGCAAACGCGGACGGATCCGATGCCGCGAAACTCGCTACTCTGGGTGGGCAGATCAGCGGCGTGCGGGTTTCTCCCGACGGACGAAAAATCCGCCTGACGATCTCTCATTTGAAGACCGGTTTCGCGGAGTTCTGGGAACTCAACCGCAACGGGAGCCAGCCTCATCTCTTGCTTCCCAACTGGACCGATTCTCCGCACGAATGCTGCGGGCGATGGACGCCGGACGGAAGATATTTTCTGTTCACCAGTTTTCGCGAAGGCAGAAACAGCCTGTGGGCCCTCCCGGAACGGCGTTCGTGGTTTCAATCAAACGCCAAGCCCGTGCAGTTGACTAACGGTCCGCTGGATTTCTGGCTGCCGGTTCCGTCCAAGGACGGGAAGCGGATCTTTGCCATGGGCGGACAGCCGCGATCCGAGGTGCTGCGGTACGACGGGCGATCATTCGTCCCGTATCTGGGCGGCGTGTCCGCGTCGGATCTTGCATTCTCCGCGGATGGGCAGCGCGTGGCCTACGTTTCGGTTCCGGAGCAGACGCTTTGGTCCAGCAAAATCGATGGCAGCGATCGAATTCAACTGAGTGATCCCAGTGTAATGCAAGCGGCCTTGCCGCGCTGGTCTCCAGACCGAACTCAGATCGTGTTCATGGCGAGAACGCTGAACACGGATTGGCGGGCCTACCTGGTAGGCGCGAATGGACAGGGTCTGCGAGAACTGATCCCCGGAGCGACGGCTGGTTTCGATCCGGCGTTCTCGCCCGACGGCAAGTCAATCGTGCTGTCGGTGGGCGACCTGGGACCGATCAGCGACAAGATCAGCATTCTTGATCTGGCAACGCAGAAGCTCTCCCCGCTTCCGGGAGGAGAGAACTTCTTCTCACCGCGCTGGTCTCCCGACGGACGTTACATGGCCGCGATCACGCCCGACTCCCAAACGCTAATGCTGTTGGATCGCACCAATCAACGATGGACCGAACTGGTGAAAATGAACATCGGATATCCGAGTTGGTCGCATGACGGACAGTACCTGTATTTCGATGATGAACTTACCGAAGATCCGGCATTTTTCCGGGTGCGCATTTCCGATCACCAACTGGAGCGCCTGGCCAGCTTGAAAGACATTCACCGGCTCTGGGGACCGCAGTCAGAGTGGAGCGGCCTGGGCCCCGATGATTCTCTGCTGGTAACCCGCAACATCAGCAGTCCGGAGATTTATGCGCTCGATTGGCAGCCCTGAAGGTCGAAGCTGCTCCGCTCGAATAGGCCGTCGCGATTGAAACGGACAGGAACGAGTCGATGATCGCGGGAATCCGAAACGTGGGCGGCGTTTTCTGCGTCTAAGCATTTAGCGCCCTTCGAACTGATCCCTGCCTGGGTCGAAGGTATAATAGAGAATTGGGCAGTTTCAGGAGGAACGAAATGGATTCGCGCGAAAGCGCCTTTTGGGTGCGCCTCAAAGCCAACCGTTGGGCGTACACTTTTACGATTCTGGCGACGCTGGCGGTTGGAATTCTGATTGGCACGGTTGTTTCCTACGGAGTGAAAGGCAAAGAGGGACAGAAATCGTCGGATGCGACGCCGCTGACCATTCCCGCTCCGCAACAGCTCTCCACCGCCTTCTCCCAGATTTCCAAGCAACTCGAGCCGAGCGTGGTGAACATCAATACCGAGTCAACCATAAAGAATCCGCACCGGCGGGGGCACGTGCGTCCCAATCCCGATCAGGATCAGGATCAAGGCGGCGATGACGACGCTCCGTTCCAGGATTTCTTTGACAAGTTCTTCGGCGGCCAGGGCGGCCAAGGCGGGGCTGACCCGGGAACCATCCGCCAGCGCTCGCTCGGTTCCGGCGTGATCGTCGATTCCAAGGGCTACATCGTGACCAACCGGCATGTGGTCGAGAAGGCGGATCGCATTCGTGTGAAGCTGCAGGGTGAGCCCGAGGGCACGCCCGGTCATGACGCCAAATTGATCGGCATGGATCAGGAAACCGATCTGGCGGTGATCAAGATTGATATCGATCATGCGTTGCCGGCCGCCAAACTTGGCAACTCCGACGGCATGGAAGTTGGCGACTGGGTGCTGGCCATCGGCAGTCCTTTCGGATTGCAGGAGACGGTGACTGCGGGCATCGTGTCGGCTAAGGGGCGCAACATCGTGCCGCAACGGCAGTTCCAATCTTTTATTCAAACGGACGCCGCCATCAACCCGGGCAATTCCGGTGGGCCGCTGGTGAATATGGCGGGTGAAGTCATCGGCATCAATACGGCGATTCTCACCGAAACCAGTTCGTACGCGGGCGTGGGATTTGCCATGCCTTCGAACACGGTGACCACGGTTTACAACCAGTTGATCGGTCCGGAACACCGTGTGGCGCGCGGGTCGATCGGCATCGAGTTCGCCGCTCAACCGAACCCGGCTATCGCACACATTTACGGATCGGGTGTGACGGTATCAAACGTAGTCTCCGGTAGCCCGGCCGACGAAGCGGGCCTGAAGATCGGCGACACCATCACCTCCGTGGATGGCAAGGAAGTGAAGAGCGGCGACGATCTGGTGGCCGACATTGCTTCCCGCAAGCCGGGCTCGAAGGCCAAGCTGACCTTTGGGCGCAACGGCAAAAAGCAAGACGCCACGGTGACCATCGCAGACCGCTCGAAACTGTTCGCTTCGCGCCTCGGCGAAGAAGACGAAAACCAGAACGAAGAGGCTCCCAAAGCCAGCAAGTTCGGAGTGACGGTTCGCAATATCACTCCCGATCTGGCCGATCGCCTCGGCATTGCCGCGGGCAAGGGCGTGGTGGTGCAGGACGTGAAGCAGGGCTCGTTTGCCGAGGATCTTGGCCTGAATCGCGGCGACGTCGTCCTCGAAGTGAACAAACAGCCGGTGAATAATCCGGACGACTTTTCGAAGATTGAATCGGCGCTGAAGAGCGGACAGGATGTCGTATTCCTGGTGCGTCCGCGAGGCGCAAGGGCGCAGGATGGAACCATCTTCCTGGCAGGCACACTTCCGTAACCGATAACAACTCCGGCGAGACTGGCGCTCCCTCCCCTTTTCGGGGACCATAAGGGTGGGCCGGCCTCGCCGGTTTTTTATTGGAGCAGTCGCTAGTCGTCCGTCGTTGGTCGTTCGCGGATTTCAATCGAACGACGCGTCCCGAACGACCACCGACTCACGACCAACAACATGTTCAGGTTTGATCAAATTCGGCGTTGGGGACGGGTCGAGCTTTGCAGCCTGCTCTGCGTGGTTGCGCACGGCCTCGCCCTGGCGCAGACCGCGACGCCGCCTCCGCCAACGCCAACGCAACCGGCGCCAGCCACCGCTGCGCCAGCCACCACAGCACCCGCCACAGCACCTGCCGCGAACGCGGAGCATCCGGCCAGCGCACACGCCACCACCAATCGCACCTCAGCTCACAATTCAGCGCAGAAGAAGAAAAGTTCCCACGGCAAGAAAGGTTCGACGAAGCGCGGCCAGAAGGCGATTGACGCAACGCGCGCGCGCGAAATTCAGACCGCGCTCATCCGCGAGCACTATATGCAGGGTCAGCCTTCCGGAACCTGGGACGGCGCCACACAGACCGCGATGCAGCGCTATCAGGCCGATCACGGATGGCAGTCGAAGATGACTCCAGACGCCCGAGCGCTAATCAAACTGGGATTAGGTCCAAGCCACGATCACCTGCTCAATCCTGAAAGCGCAATGACGACGCCGACGCCGACGCCCACCGCGTCAGCGGCCAGCGATCCGAAGACTGCGGCTAAACCGGCTCCGGCGGCTGACAGTGTTCCCAAGCAGTAGCCAGATCCTCTCCAATCCTTTTGCAGTGCCGAAACCCCGAAGCTGTCGTTGACTTGCCCCTCGCCTCCCGCCTACCATACTGCGACTCCACGATTTTCAAATCATGATCGGCTAAGGAATGATCGGCCAAACCATCTCGCACTACCGCATCATCGAGAAGCTCGGAGGCGGCGGCATGGGCGTCGTCTATAAGGCCGAGGACACGCGGCTGCATCGCTTTGTCGCGCTCAAGTTCTTGCCTGAGGAAGTTGCCCGCGACCCGCAAGTGCTCGCTCGCTTTCAACGCGAAGCCCAATCCGCGTCCGCACTGAACCACCCGAACATCTGCACGATTTACGACATTGGCGAGCAGGACGGGCAGGCGTTCATCGCCATGGAATTTCTGGAAGGGGCAACGCTGAAGCATCGTATCGCCGGAAGGCCAATGGAAACCGATGTATTACTCGGCCTGGCAATCGAAATTGCCGACGCGCTCGATGCCGCCCACACCGAAGGCATTGTTCATCGCGACATCAAGCCCGCCAACATTTTCGTGACCAAGCGCGGACACGCGAAGATTCTCGACTTTGGGCTCGCCAAGGTGACCGCACCCGCGACTGGGACAAGGACCGCACTGGACGTCACCGAAACCGGCACGGTGGAAACACACCTCACGAGTCCGGGAATGGCCCTGGGCACGGTCGCTTACATGTCGCCGGAGCAAGTCCGGGCCAAGGAATTAGATGCCCGAACCGATCTGTTTTCATTCGGAGCGGTGCTCTATGAAATGGCGACGGGCATGTTGCCGTTCCGGGGCGAAAGCTCGGGAGTGATCCAGCGGGAGATTCTGGATCGTGCCCCGATGGCCGCGGTGCGAATGAATCCCGATTTGCCCGCCGAACTCGAACGCATTATCAACAAGGCGCTGGAGAAGGATCGCGACCTCCGTTACCAGCACGCGGCCGATATGGGTGCTGACCTCAAGCGCCTCAAACGCGAGACAGACTCAAGCCGTGCCGCCGCACCCAGCCGGACGGATGCTGCTGCGCTCGCCGGTTCGAGTGCGGCGCTTAGCGGACCACAAACCCCTTCGCCAGTCAGTGGCGTAACGCCGGTTCCGGGGAGCGCGACACAACAGCCTGCGCATGGCAGCAGTTCGGCGGTTGTCGCCGCCGTCAAACAACACAAGTTGGGACTGGTGGGAGGAGCGCTTGCCGCTCTGGCCGTCCTGGGTGCGGCGGGCTTTGGCGTTTACTCGATGCTGCATCGCGTCGCGCCCACTCCCTTCCAAAACTTCAGCATCACGCAGGTCACGAATTCCAGCCGCGCCGTCGTTGCCGCCATATCTCCCGACGCAAAATATGTGCTGACGGTGATGAACGACAAAGGGCTGAACAGCCTCTGGCTACGCAACGTGGTCACGGGAAGTGACACGCAAGTTGTCCCGCCTTCGGCGACCATTCCCAGTGTCGCGTTCTCGCCCGACGGGAACTACATCTATTACCGCAAGGCCGAGAATGCCATTGCCAGCGTTTTCAATATTTATCGTGCGCCGGTGTTAGGCGGCACGCCAAAAACCGTGGCCCAGGATGTGGACACTGCCTTCACGTTTTCTCCCGATGGCCGACGGATTGCCTACCTGCGCGCCAACGATCCGGAAGTTGGCAAATATCGCCTGCTCAGCGCCAACGTGGACGGCAGCGATGAAAAAGTTCTTTACATCTCGCCCATGAAAGGGCTGGCACGCTCTTTGAGTTGGTCTCCTGACGGCAAGAAAATAGCTTATCCCGAATTCCAACCGGCGGATGCTTTTGGCGGGATCAACCTGTTCGATATCAACTCAGGGAAAATACAGCTCCTGACCTATGCTGACAAGGTGCCTTTCGAGGTCGCGTTTTCGGCATCTGGGGAGGGTCTGTTTGTCATTTATCGACAAAAAGGACCCAACTTCGCCCGCGGTCAGATTGGCTATGTAACTCTGGCGGACGGCCAGTTGCGTACCATTTCGCGGGACACCAATAGCTACGCGACTTTGAGCCTCTCGGCCGATGGCAGAACCTTGGCCACGGTGCAACAGAAAGTCGTCAGCAACTTCTATGTTTTGCCCGGCGAAGGCAGCGCATCAGCGGACATAAGTCCCATCGCTTCGAACGGGGAACAAATCCGGTATTTCAATTGGGCTACAGATGGCGGATTGCTCGCGTCCGACCTGACGCAACTGGAACACATGGATGCCGACGGAAAAAATCGACGCCAGTTGGTCAGCGACCCGGCGGCGGGTATTCTCAATTTGTGGTCGTGCGGGGCCTACATCGTTTTTCCCTGGGCTTTTCACGACAACGCGAACCTCCTCAGCGTTTACCGCGTCAACGCCGATGGTTCCCACCCGGTAAAGCTGGCGGATGAGAACTTCGAGTCGTTTCCGGTGTGTTCGGCCAACCAGAACTGGGTTTATTTTTTCCCCAACGTCAAAGAGCTGGGGCGCGTCCCGTTGGATGGCTCCGGCCCGGCGGAAGCGATTGCCGGCAGCCGGGTCGCTGGAGCTTTTCTGGCGGGGCGCGGAATCGGCATCTCGCCCGACGGCAAGACGCTGGCGTATGTGATCGGGATCGTAACTGCGGGAGATGCGACGCCCGAGGAGAAAATTGCCCTGTTGGATACTGCGACTCTCAGCTCGCCACGTTTTCTGGAAGCCAATCCGCGAATTTCCAAGGGGGTGCAATTCACAGCGGATGGAAAAGCAGTCGCCTACCCCGTCGCCGAGAATGGCGTGGATAACGTCTGGATTCAGCCCATCGACGGCACCCCGGGGCGACAGATTACGCACTTCAATTCTGAGCAAATCCAGTCATTTCACTGGTCGCTCGACGGCAAGAATCTCGGCATCCTCCGCGGCCACACAGACTCCGATGTCGTCCTTCTGCAGGAATCCAAGCCCTAGGAGGCTGCGGAGCGGCAATTTTCCGGTGAACTGGAACCCGCCGCCGCAGCGCCTAAGGCGCGTTCGTGAGTGCTCGCTTTCGGCATCGCTAAAGCGATGCCCTGATACGAATCCAAGGGTGAGTGTGCTACCAGTTTCCCCTAATCCAGCACGGGCCGGGGGCAGTAAGGGATTGGCATCCCTTTGACGATCGCCCCTGGGTTGCCCTCGACCAGCGCGTCGGCATAATCGGCTCCGACGATTTTCTCCGCCACATTGTGAGCCGCGGAAAGATTTGGGATACGGCGCTTGGTGTCGTGAGCATCGGAGGCGAGAATATGGACGGCCGAGCGGTCGAGCAACCAGCGCGCGATGATCTCCGGCCGCTCTCCCCAGAACCCCGTCAGCGCCGACGCCGTGACTTGCATCAGACAACCCTGCTCCGCCCACTCCAGGATGCGCTGTGGCGTTTGCTGCAGGATCGGGTTCCGTTCGGGATGGGTCAGAATAGGCGTAAGCCCGCGATCTGCCAGGCGCGTGAAGCACTCGGAAAGGCGCGTCGGGACACTGAAGTTGCTGAGTTCAATCAGCAGGTAATTAGTCTCGCCAATGGTGTAGGTGTGCGGCTGTTCCAGGACGCGTTCCAGATTTTCGAATGAAAGATGAAAATCGCAGCCCAGAGTCAGCTGCAATTGCAGGGCGGGGCCGACTTTCTCCTGCAGTTGCGCGAGGAGCCGGGAAAGGTATTCGCGATCGTAGGCGTAACGGTCGTTGGCGTGGGGAGTGGCGACAGTGTGGGTGATGCCGTCGGCCGCTGCCATGCGGCACATTTCGACGGCTACATCCCACGATTTAGGGCCGTCGTCGACCTCGGGCAGAATGTGGCAGTGGATGTCGATCACAACGTAATCGATTAGAACACATCCCGCCGCAGCGCAGCGCGGCTCCCCGGACCCCACCTTTCGAAACCACGCGCCGCCTCGATGCCCCGTCGGCGCATCCAACCTAACGGGTCCCAGTTCCGAAGTTAGCGTCGCGCCGGCGTGACTCGCGCAGGTGAGACTCGCAGTTGCCAGTTCCCGGCTTCTCGTGCACGATAGTAAACACCACCTTTTCGTTATCATCTTGGATATTGAGGAGCAGGTTCGCAAATGAGCTTTCTAAGGGCGGCGCGTGCCGCACTGGCTGGTCAAAGTTGTCTTCCCCGAATTCTTGCGGCCGTCGTTGTTATTGTTATCCTGGCCGGACTTTCTCTTTCCTGCGGCAGCAGCAGTAACGCCATCACGTCCCCACGTAACCACAGTGCCTACATAACCCTGCCGGCAAATGGTTCCGTGCTCCTGGTGAGCATCACCGGTGCAACCGGCGCGATCCAGGTGGGAGGGCAAACGCCGAAACAGCAGGGACTGTCGCCCACCGGGCTGGCGTTATCGCCGTCAGAAAAATTTCTGTACGTGGTCAATTCTTTCGCCAACACGATTTCAATTTTCAACGTCAACAGCGATGGAACCCTGTCGCTCAGCGGCGCTCCGATTCCGGCCGGTTTCACTCCGAATGCGGCAGTCATCGACCCTTCAGGCCAGTACTTGTTGGTGACGAATAGTTTCTTTCAGGACGCTCAAGGCAGCATTTCCGTTTTCTCCATCGATTCCAGCTCCGGCGCTTTGACGCCGGTGGGGTCGCAGGTCCTGGCGAATGCGAATCCAACCTCGATTCTTTTCACGCATTCCGGCAAGTTCGTTTACGTTACCAACCCGACCATCGGGGCGGTAACCGGTTTTTCGTTCGCGAACGGCGTGCTCAGTTTGCTGCCTGGGCAAGAACCGATGCCTTCGGGCTCAGGCGCCGCCGCTCTGGCAGTGGATGGCGGTGATCAGTTCCTCTATGTTGCGAACCCTTCGGCAAGCAACCTACCCCCGTATGCGACCACCGTCGGCAACATTTCCGGGTTCAACATTGACCACGACACGGGCGCTCTGAGCCCGATGGCCGGTTCGCCCTTTACTTCTAGTACGGGCGCCAGCGGCCCCACCGCGATCGCTCTCGCTCCCACCGGCAATTTCGTTTACGGGGCGACTGCGGGATCGAGCTCCTCCATCTGGTGTTTCTCCATCACTCCTAACACGGGCCAGCTGGTGGCTGCCAGCGGCTCGCCGTTCAGTTTGGCCTCGGGAGGTCTGTTTGCCCTCTTCGACCCCAGGGGCAACTATTTCTACATTGGAACTCAGACTGGAATTGCGGGTTATACCTATAATCCAAATACCGGCGCTCCTACGGCTGTTTTGGGCTCGCCTTTTGCCATCGGAGCGGAGCCCGGGAAGATGGTGTTTACGCAGTAGAAACCAGCGTTGGAATTCGGATTCAGGCTTTGTAATGTGCGATTTGCGGGGTGGCACTTTGGTGGAATCGGTTTGGCACCCGCGGGCCATTCTCAGATTTGCCGCTTTGTCTTACATTCCCAATTGAGCAGTTCTGGGGGAGGGCTGCCCGGGCGTCCTGGATTCGAAAGAATCCGGACGCCCGTTTAATTTTATTGAGACATTGGATCATTGAGTGATTGAATCATTGAAAACCAACCCCGAGGCTCTTGATCTTCAAAATCCCTCAATGCCTCAATCACTCAATCACTCAATGATTCAATCCTTCAATTTGTGGAGATGGTGAAGTTCACTGTGATGCGGGCTTGGGTTTCCACGGGCTGCCCGTTCAGGATGTAGGGCTTGAAGTGCCATTGCTTCACCGCCTCGCGAGCTGCGGCGGCCAAGATTCCAGGGCCGCTGAGAATCTGCAATTCCTGGATGGTGCCCTCGCGCGAGATCAGCGCCTGCAAACTGACTGCGCCCTGCACCTTCATCTGCCGCGCCAGCAAGGGATAATCCGGGGGCACGGAAACGCTCACGCTCTGGGTCGTTTGCGGCGAGAGCTGCACGCGATCGCCGGCGCTAACTGGCGCATTCGGCGCCGGTGCGGAAGCGCCGGATGCGGAAGACGTCGCACCCGAACCCACATCCAGATGGATGGCATTGCTTTTCGCGGGCAGGTTGATGTGGCGATTACCGGCTACGACTTCCACCTGCAGAGGAGGTAACACGGCGCGCTCGGCCGTGACCGCGAAAGGAGCGGTGGTCGCAGCGGCAGCGGGCGCGGAAGACTTGGCGGCGAGCTTGCGCTCGCGCGCGGGAGTTGCGGGCGTGCTCGCAGGCACCGCGGCAGTACTCTTACCTTTGCTCTTGCTTTGAGTGGTGGCTTCCTGATCTTCACCGCCCGGCGGAAACCAGAAATCCCAGTCCTTCAGAACCACCGCTGCCAGTGCCACCAGCAGGATCCCCAGCGCGATGAGCATCCGCTTCCGCTGTATTTCCGCATCCTGCGGCACGGGTTGCAAGGGGAGCGGTAGTGGCCGCTCCAGATGGTTCTCGGTCTGGGTCTCGTCGTGAAGCATGGGCGCCGAAGCGTTCTCGGGATCGTAATCGATCCCGGGGATCGCTAGGTTAGTATGCCCCTAAACTCGCGCCCATGCCAAGCAAATCCCGGCCGGGATGAAGCTTTTGCCCGGGAGGGGCGGCGTGTCATTTCCGCGCCAGCTCAGGAACCCATCGAAACCTTGTAGTCGAGCTTGTCAAGGATGCCGATCGCGGCGTCAAGAATTTCCTTATCCACCTTTCGATTCGAAGAGATGGCTTCGGCCAGCGGGATGGAAATAATCTTGTTGCCGCGCAGCGCCGCCATGCGGCCGAATTCGCCGCGGTGCACCATGTCGATGGCGCCCAGTCCGTAGCGCGTGGCCAGTACGCGATCGAAAGCGGTGGGCGATCCGCCCCGCTGGATGTGGCCGAGAACCACCGATCGCGACTCGAAGCCGGTTCGCTTTTCGATCTCAGTCGCCAGCGTCGCGCCGATCCCGCCCAGCCGAGCATGTCCGAACTCATCCAGGCTCGCCGCCGGCAGAGTCTCCTTACCACCGGCAAACTTCGCGCCTTCGGCGGCCACCACGATGCTGAAATATCTCCCACGGGAGTGGCGCTGGCGAATCAGTTCGGCCACCTGGTCAATGTCGAATGGAACTTCGGGGATCAGGATGACGTCGGCCCCGCCGGCGATCCCGCTATAGGTCGCGATCCAGCCCGAGTCGCGTCCCATCACTTCCACCACGATCACGCGATTGTGCGCCTCGGCCGTGGTATGCACGCGGTCAATGGCTTCGGTAGCGATATTCACCGCCGTATCGAAGCCGAAGGTGAAGTCGGTGCCGGAAAGATCGTTGTCGATGGTCTTCGGAACGCCCACCACTTTCACTCCGTTGGCGAAAAGTTTCTGCGCCACCGAGAGTGTGTCATCGCCCCCGATCGCGATCAGGGCTTCACAGTCGTGTTTCTTGAGGTTTTCGGCGCAGCGCCGCAGTCCGTCGGGATTCTTCGCCGGATTGGTACGCGAAGTCCGCAGGATGGTACCGCCACGCGGCAGGATGCCGCCCACCGACGAGAGGCCGAGTTCCATCGTCTTGTCATCCAGCACGCCGCGCCAGCCTTCCATGAATCCCACGAACTCGTCTTCATAGTGGAAGGTGCCCTTGCGCACCACCGCCCGAATGACCGCATTCAGCCCCGGACAGTCGCCCCCGCCCGTCAGCACTCCAATTTTCATTGCTTGCTCCTCGTATGATTTTCGAGCACGGGTATGAGTTTGCTGTTGGAGCGGATGCACTCCACCCTACCTTTTTTCCAATGGGCCCGAATGTAGTTAGGTTATCACGCTGCTTTGGCGCGCGCGCGGACCACCATTGCCGCTGCCTGCACGTTGGGACGTCTCCGAGCCGAAATTCACGGTGTTACCGCAGCAAGCTTTGCCGTCGCCATGGATTTCTGAAAGACCTCGGCGTTTTTCTTGTAGTAGTCTGCCTGGTTGCGAAGGGTGAAGAGGTAGAGCACCTTCCCATCGGAGGCAGCGTATACGTCGAGCGTCTGCGGGGTATTTTCTTTGGCCGGCTGCCCGGTTCCATGGATTCGGATTCCCTTACAGCCCGCAACCGAGAGCGGCTCGGAGCGGGGAGCCTCCTGAATAGCTGCTTTCCTGTCCAAGATGGGGTCACCGGTAATCATCTTGAACACGTCCTTCTCCGCTTTCTCCGAGAACCCGGCGCAGGACATGCCGTTTTTAGCGGGGACCCTCTGGACGAAGAACGATGGAATCTCACCGCTATCGATTCCCGTTAGTTGTTTCATCGCCATCAGTTCGGCCGACTTCGCGTCCTGAGCAGTTAGGTTTGGGTAAGATGGGTGAAAAAGAATGAGATTGAACTTCGAATTTCCCTTTCCCAACATCTGCGATTGATCTTGAGCAACCCATCCCTTCGGGAGCGCGATTGTGAATTCGTTTTTCTGGCCTTCGTAAGGCACCCACTCTTCGGGCGAAGCGTCCGCGGTCGCTGCCTGGGAGCTTACCGGCGGCGGGGCAGCGGTGTCCGTTTTTTGCTCCTGCTCTTGGACGCTCTTAACAACCTGGAAATCGGATCCGCCTTTCGGGGAGTTAACGATCCGTACATCATACGAACTGGGGGCGTCGCAGCTCTTGACATCCCAGCGTTCCACGCCCAGTGTGTCGGCGGAGTGCAACTGATTCACGATTTGAAGGTCACAACCCGGATGATCGGCCGCCTCCAGCACCCGGATCGTTTTCCCGATGTCCGCCTGGAGCCGGGCATCCGCCACGGTTCCTTCTCCCGATTGACAGAAATTGTGGGCTTTCGCAACGTCCTCGGGTGTATATCCCTTGCTCAACAGCAAAATGTGTACACCATTTTTGTTTTGCACAGTCGGTAACTCATTCATTTCATACCACTTCCCAACGTAAGCGCTGGGGTAGTTGACGACATCCACCACCTTGTATCCGTCAGGCGATTGTTTGTGACCAAGCTCCGCTCGCCCGAGGGCCGCAACAAACGAGGAGCGAGTAACAGCAACACTTCGGCAAGTTCCCGGCGCGCTCGGCTCTTCCGCTGGCGACGATGCAGGGGCAGGCTTGGACGGCAGCGGGCCTACGGCCGCGAGCTCGTTATCTTTGATTTCCTTGGAGTCATTCGGCTCGGTCTGTCCGATTTCAGACCATCCTTGTTCGGCTGGTACCAGGATCGTTTCGAAGCGGAATGTGAATTGCGTATGTTCGATGGCCACGCGGAGGAAGTAGATTTGGCCCGGCTGCATCTCCACCGTCACGGCGGAGGCCTTGTCGACGGAGCGAACGACGTGCCTGCCGGGATCGACATGCACAATAAAGAAGCGCCCGTTCTCTATCCGCGCCAGCTCTCTTTCGTCAATGTATACGGATAGTTTGTTAAACATGCCCCGCTGGTTGCGCAGCCGATACACGTACATGGTCACTTTTGTGGCAGCGGCAGTGGCGGGCGCATTCGTCGCTCGCGGTTCCGCTTGCGCCGGAGCCGCGGGCTGGGTTGGTGCGTCCGAAGGCTGTTGTTGCGCGAACGCACTCGTTGCAAAGGTTGCACGCAGCGATGACGTCACGGCAAACATCGGCTGCTCGATCGTGACAGACTTGTTTTCCGCTAAGACGGCGCCGATGGAGAGGAGTGTCAATGCTGCAATGCTTGCAAACTCGATTGCAAATCCGAGAGCGGGCCCCCGGAGGTTTCGCATGGAGAGCTCCTTAGGTGCCGGATCATTCTAGACCAAATTACGCCTGCACAGTTGCAAAACTCGCGTTACACTGCAAACAAGTATGCGCGTCCTCGGCATCGACTGCGGCACGGAATACACCGGCTACGGGGTCGTCGAACTGCTCGCTGATGATCGCAACAATGATCGCCTGGTGTGCATCGTCTGCGGCGCCATCAAAGTTTCGCCGCGCGACCCCATGCCCATGCGCCTGTCGCGCATCTCGATTGGCCTGCAGGAACTCATCTGCCAGCACCGACCCGACCGGGTCGCGATCGAAGACGTTTTCTACGCCGCCAATGTGAAGTCTGCCTTGAAGCTTGGCCAGGTGCGCGGTGTCGCCATGCTCGCCGCCGCCTCTGCCGGACTCGAAGTCGCCGAATACTCGCCACTCTCCATCAAGTCCGCGGTGGTGGGATACGGCCGCGCCGAAAAACATCAGGTCCAGCAAATGGTGACGCGCCTTCTGAATCTCGATCAGATTCCCGAACCCGCCGACGCCGCCGACGCGCTCGCCATCGCCATCTGCCATCTGCACACCGCCGCGACCCATGAGCGCCAGAACAGCGAACGCCAGAACAGCGAACGCCACACCACAACTCGCTCACTGTAGAGACGGGGCTTGCCCCGTCTCCGCTTGCGCTGTCTCCGAATACGCCTCGAGTCCGTACACGCTGCATGCAGCAGACGCGGCAAGCCGCGTCTCTACAGGGGGTTCAGCGCGGGCGCATCTTCCGTCAAGTTAGCCCCGTCCTCGTCCAGAAACCGGCGCGCGCCGTGCCGCTCGATCGTGAACCCGACGCTGACTTCCGCCGATTCTCAAGTTATACGCATTCTGAAATTGCTGCCTTGCGCACGAAGAATGCAGCGCCAGTAGACAGATGCGTATCGAGGATTTCATGAACTTTTCCCGTTTCGTTCCTGCCCTCATCGTCACGCTGTTCTTGCACGCGGTTGGAATGCATGCCGCCGAACAGGCTTCCTGCACCTTCGATACATTTTCCGCGCCTCCGGGATATACCCTCAGCCAGGTGCAGGGGGTGAGCGACGACGGTACCGTGGTTGGCCAGTTGATCGACAACAAGACGCTGCAATTCCTGGCCTTCAAGCGCTCGGCCAGCGGAGCGATCGCCGAGTACGCAGCCCCGCAATCATCAAGCACGTGGCTGTATGGGAGCGGCGGCATCAACGTCGATGCCGGTTACTATCAGGACAAGGTAAATCCCGAACGCGTCCATGGTTTGCTGTTGCAAGACGGCGAGTTCACCGCTGTTCACCATCCCAGAGCCACCAACACCTGGCTGTTCGACATCAACCACTTGGGAGCGGTGGTCGGCAGCTTCAGCTCCAGCGCCGCTCTGGTCAGGGGATTCCTGCTCGTGAATGGCACCTATACAACCATTGCCTATCCCGATGCGGAGACAACCTACGCCGTGGCGATCAACGATAGCGGCGATGTTGTCGGAAGCTATGCCAGCAACCGCGTCAGCAGCGGATTCCTGTGGCAAAACGGGACTCTCACCACCATCAATTATCCTGACTCCAGGTACGGAACTGCTCTCACCGGGGTGAACAACGCGGGCGTCATCGTCGGCAATCATCTCGCGCTCCACCGCGACTTCGGCTTCATCTACGAAGGCGGAGTCTTCAAGGATGTGGTCTATCCGGGCGCGAAATTCACCATGGTTGGCGGCATCAACAACAATGGCCTGATTTCTGGCGAGATCTTCCTGACCTCCACGGAAACCTTGGGCTACACCGCGCTCTGCCATTGAGCGAGTAAGAGCTGCCCTTGACACTCTCCGCGCCATCCCCAATCATTACAGCGGCCCATGCCGCGTCCATTTCAGATTGTCTGCCTGTTAATCTTTTCTGCGATCCTGCTTTCTTCAATCCTTGCGTATTCGCAAACCCATGCTCCGGCGGCGATTACCTTTACCCTCGATTTCCCCGACTCTCAGCCGGAACACTACTCGATTCGCGTGCCCAGCGGTGGCTCGGCCCACTATCAGTCCAGCGGCCGCCTGTCCGCCGACTCCGACGAGACCGACACTTTCGATCTTGACTTCTCCGTGGAAGCGGAAACGCGGCAGAAAATCTTCGAACTAGCGGCGAAGGCGGGATATTTCCAGAAGGACGTCGACTCCCACCACAAGGGCCTCGCCTTTACCGGGAAGAAGACGCTCAGCTACAAAGACGCGCAGCGCAGCGGTGAGTCCACGTACAACTACTCGCCCAACTCCGCCGTGCAGGAATTGACCGACCTGATGCAAAGCCTCTCGGCCACGCTCGAATTCGGACATCGCCTCCAGTACGACCACCACTACCAGAAGCTTGCCCTCGACGAAGAACTCAAGCGCATGGAGGAGATGGCCCGCAACAATCAACTGACCGAAGTCGCGGCCATTCAGCCCATCCTCGATCAGATCATAGCCGACCAGTCCGTGATCAACGTAACCCGCGCCCGCGCCCAACGTTTGCTGGAGCGCGCCGGCGTGCACTAATGGTCGAGACGCCGGCATTTTTCTCCGGTAGAGACGGGGCTTGCCCCGTCTGCACCACGGGCGGAGACGCGGCACGCCGCGTCTCTACGGGAAAGCGATGCGCTTTCGGACGGATTACTCCACGACAATTCCCGCGTAACCGACCACCGACTCGTAATCGCCGGAGACATCTCCCGAAGTTGCATACTTGACCAGCGTGGCGGCAGTCGCTCCCAGAAGCTTGGCCGCCGTAAGCATGACAATCGTTGGCCCGAAGC
>Ga0209448_10000224_pt1 | contig 20777 bp, 18 predicted proteins | sample BogFormECP14_OM2_FD_188245 | JGI IMG/M metagenome (GOLD analysis project Ga0209448, IMG submission 188245) | Bog forest soil microbial communities from Calvert Island, British Columbia, Canada - ECP14_OM2 (SPAdes) (version 2) | ecosystem: Environmental > Aquatic > Freshwater > Wetlands > Bog ... | reverse complement strand
CGATTGCGATCTACGTGCGTCACGGTGATGAGCTGGTGCCCGAGTATGTGAATGGCGACAACTTCCGGCTGTTTGCATCGCTGCGCATTCCGATGGGACAAGGGCTCTCGGGGTGGGTAGCGCAGAACCTTAAGCCGATTCTGAATGGCAATCCATCGGTCGAGCCCGGGTATCTGAACGATACGTCAAAGTACAGCACGCTGAATTCGGCGCTGGCGGTTCCGCTCGAGGGTTTGCAGGGTGTGGTCGGCGTGGTCGCCTTGTACCACGCGGAAAAAGATTTCTTCACCTCCGACCACATGCGCATTCTGCTGGCGGTAAGTTCGAAGATGGCGCTGGCCATCGAGAACGCGATGAAGTACGAGCAGGCGGAGAGTTCGGCGGTTACCGATTACCTCACCGGTCTTCCCAATGCGCGCTCGCTGTTCCTGCAACTCGACCGGGAACTGGCGCGCTGCAAACGCGACAATAAGACGCTGACCGTGATGGTCGCCGACCTGGACCGATTCAAGCAGATCAATGATCGCTTTGGACACTTGGAAGGGAACCGCGTGCTGCGGCTGTTTGCCCACTCGCTCAAGGAAACCAGCCGTGAGTACGATTATGTTGCGCGCATGGGCGGCGACGAATTCGTGGTCATCGCTCCGGGACTCACACCGGAAGCGACCGCGCGCAAGGCGGAACAGATGCGCGAACTGGCTCAACAAGCGGGAAAAGACGTGTGCAACGAAGATATCCTGTCGCTGAGCGTGGGCAATGCCGTGTTTCCCGAAGATGGGACGGACGCGGAAAAGATTCTTTCGGAAGCCGACAAACGGATGTATCTGCAGAAACAGAGTCAGGCGACGCAGAAAAACCGGCGTCTGTATCCGCGGGTGCGGGGCCGGCTAACCACGGAGATTTCCGGCAGCGGTGAAAAACTCGCGATGCTGGGCATTGTTACCAACCTGAGCCTGGGCGGTTGCTATGTGGAGACCAGCGGGCTGCTGTTGCCTGGATCGCAGTTAAAGCTCACCTTCTCGCATGAACACACGAACGTCTCGATTTTGAGCGAGGTGGTACGCATGGACATGGGGATTGGAGCGGCGCTGCGGTTCAGCGAAGCGACGCACGAGGTCCGCGCCAACTTGCAGCGCATCCTGGAGCAGTTGGCCAGTGCGGAAGCGGTGGTTGATTTGAAACGCAGTCAGACTGCCGCGGCCGGGACCAAACTCTAGCGGTTCCCGAGCAGAAGTTGGCCTGAGCGGCTGAAGCCGCAATTCAAGACACCGCAGTTACCGCAGCGCTAAAGCGCTGCGCCACCCAAAATCACCATCAGGCGGGAACTGCAATCGGCTGAATTTGAATCAGCGGCGCGCTCAAGCCCGATGTGCTGCGCGGTTTCGACAATCCCAGACGCTGCATGTTTGCCGTCGGCACGCCGGTCCGGTAGAACGACTTCTCGCAATCCGCGGTGGATGGGCCCCGCATGCTTCCTTCCATATAGGCCAACCCAGGACATCGCGAGCAACTGGTGACGTGCGAGCACGACGAGCACACGGTCAGGTCTTTAGCCTGGATGGAGCGAACCTCTTTCAGCTGTGGGGACAGATTCCAGATATCCAAAAACTTCTGTTGACGAACATTTCCCGTGGGAAGCGGAAACTGCACGCAGGGAAAGACGTCGCCGTAGGGCGAAATGTAGCAGAAAGAATGGCCCGCGCTGCACGAGTAACCCTCAAGATCTTCCTCCGAGGGCGGCTTTGGAGGAGCACAAAACTCTTCCTGGTTGGCGACTAGCGCAGGATTGTGGAAGATGTCCGGGAGTTCTTCTCCGGGAATACGCAGCGAGAGAACGGAAGTGTCGCCGTCCATCATGGGCGTGATGGTGGGATCGAGCGTGTAATGTGCGCCGAGTTCGGCCGCGAGCTTTTGCACGCCCGTATGATCGGAAGAATTCACGGTCATCATGACATTGGCGATGGTGACGCGCAGCCCTTGTTCGCGTAAGAAGCGAATGGATCGGACGGTGCGCTCCAATGAGTGGGGCAGCTTGGTGATGGCATCGTGCACTTCGGGACGATGGGAATAGATGCTGATCTGAATGGTGTCAATGTCCAGTTCCCGGATTCTCCGCGCTTCCTCCTCGTGGATCATCACTGCGTTGGTTTTGATCTTCACGTTGAACATGAGACGGCGCGCGTGTTCGACAATCTCAAAGAAATCGCGGCGCATGAAGACCTCGCCGCCGCTGAAAGTGAGAAAGAAAACGCCTGCCTCGGCCAGTTGATCGAGCACGTCCTTGATTTCGGCGGTGGTCATCTCGCCGTGGTCGTCGTGATCGAGATAACAGTGCACGCAACGCTCGTTGCAGCGATACGTGACATCCATGTGGACGGCGATAGGTATGCCCAGGTTGAACGCCTTCTGGCCTACCTCACTCATCAGGCTCATCGGGGAGCCTCCGGGGCCAGAGGTTGATTTGAAACCAGAAGAATTCCGTGGCCGGAAAGCTCGGTGACAAACTGCTCGGCGTCTGCCTGGGCCTGTTCGGGATCGACATCGAATTGCTCGCAGATGCGGTCGCGGACAATTTCCCGCAAAGGAGTGCGGCCGTCGGCGGCCTGAAAGATGGCGGTTGCGACCTCATTCAGCGTGAAGAAAGTCGAATCGGCCGAGTTCATGATCATCATTTCGCCGGCCAGCGCGCGAGCGGCAATGGTGGAACTGCGCGCAATGTAGATGCAATTTTCAGGCACGCTTGGGCACCTCCTGCAAGTTGTGTGCGAAGGCGCGATCGAGATTGCGGTCGAGAGCAGGTTCGAACTTTCGATCGAAACTTGGATCGAAATCTCGCACCAGGTCCCACACCCTGGCATCAGGATAGAACGTCAGGCGGCGAATGGGAACCCGGGCTACGAAATCGCAAGCCGTGGCGAGAAGCATTTCCACCAAGGCCTGGTCTTCGGCGAAGAACAGAATGTTGCGCATGAGGCGGCGCACGGCTTCCGTGGGCGACAACTCATCCACGCGGTTCACTGGGCCCTGCTCCAGGAAGAACAGAGCGGCGACTGGAGCGGTGCAGTTCTCGCCGGCCTTGGCCAGTTCTCCGGCAAAAGGAGTGCCGAATGCGGAGTACCCGTCGGGGCCCGGGCGCAGGTAGGAAATTTCGTCGGTAAGCAGAGTGATGTCCGGTGGCGCGAGCCGTGTCATCGTGGTTTTTCCTGCGCCGGATACGCCCGAAAACAGATAGGCCCGGCCATTAAAACTCGCGCCGAAACTCGCGCTCGGTGCGCGGCAAATGGCACTGGCGGCGTGCAACAGGAATCCGCCGCGCCCGGCAACAATGAGGCTGTGCAGGATGCGCAACACGGAATCGAGAGAATACGGGTTGGCATTTTGCCGCACGCTGCCTCGTCCGGTACGCAGGTTCCAACGGGCGCGGAAGTCTCCGCGCTCGAGCAGCCACTCGTCCCCTTCGCGGCGGACCCGAACGTCGTCATCGGAAACTGGTAAGGGGCGGGTGAGATCAAACTCAAGCTCAAACTCGGGACGGGAAGCACTCAGGAAGCCGTCATAGCGACGGCGTAACAGATCCAGAAATCCATCGTCGCAGGTAGACAACGCAATCGGGATTCCGCCGATCTCGACACAGGCGACTTTGCGAGCCGCGGCCATCATAGTGTTTCCAGCGAGGGTTCCAGCTCTGCGGAACGAATATCTTCGGCGAGTTCACGGTTTCGAAATTCGCCAGCGGACGCCTTGCGGTGCTGGTGAAGCTTCAGAGCAAGGCGGCGCGCCAGGCCGCAGTGGCAGAGCAGCAATCCCAGCGCGCGAGAGCAACTCACATCAAACCAGGTCGCGCGCAACGCCATCGCGTCAGCATTAGAATTGTGCACCAGTCGGCCGAGCAAGGCTTCGACTGGGAACGGAGGATCAGACCCTGGCATGGAGTCGCCGCGCAGCCGGAAGCCGCTCGGCTTGCAGGGGGCGACGAAGCGATGCAGGAAGAAGCGGCCGTCACGCAAGGCGAGCACGATCTCGCCGGGCCGGACGTCTTCGGGCGGGCAGCTCGCGATCTCGACGACATCGCTTGGCCAAAGGGCCGGCAGCATGCTTTCTCCGTGAACTTGCAGACGCAAATAACCGCTGCGACGCAAAACGTCCGCCGCCAAAGCTGAGCGTACCGCGCTCCAACTCGACCGCGCCGCACTGGTGGCAATGTCCAGCATCACGAAGTTTTTTGGTTGCCCGGCAGACATTGTCCCTGGCTGGCGACGGTCTTGCCGCAAGATAAAGCCTGCATCTCGAAAACGCGTTCGTAGCGGAACGCCGGCTTCTGGTAGGGTCTCTTGTTTTTGCCCGCGTTGCCCATCTGCTGCTTCTCGCGAGGGGCCTGAATGTCGGTCATAGTTAGTCAAGCCAGTTAGTCAAACACAGAAAGTCGGCTTATCCCCCTGCTTTTTTGATAAGGGTAAGCGCAGTGTACTACAGGCCTTTCCCCGGTGCCAATATGACTTGGCCGCAAAGCGAAGAAGTCGAATCAGTTTCTCAATAAAATGACAGAGTTCCATCCTGACGCGCTCGCCGCAAACTTAGCGACAGCCCGGCGAGCGCGAGCGGGAGCAGGACCACGCCAAACCCCGCCAAGACGGCCAGTGTGGGAGCCATCGCCGTCATGGACTGCCCTTCCAGCAGCGCCCGGCGCATTCCATCGATGGCGTAAGTAAGAGGAACGGCACGAGCGAGAAGCTCAAGCGGGCGGGGCAAGCTCTGGACGGGGAACAAGGTGCCGCTCAGGAACCAGAGTCCGGAACTGAGCAGCCACAACAGGGCCGAGCCTTTCTGGAACGCGACCTGAAGGGTGGCCGCGGCGATTCCCAGCGCCAAGGCGATGGCCAGAGAGAAAATCAACACGGCCACGGCGGTGAAAAAATTGGCGTGGATGGAGGCGCGGAAGATAGCTACGCCCGCAAAGAGATAGACCAGCAGATTGACCAGGTTTCCGGCAAAGGCGGAAATGGAGCTGAGGATGACGAGCTCGGCCGGGGCGGTGGAGGTGGTCATGAGCACTTCGAGCGTTCCCGTCTGCTGTGCTTCCTGCACCGCGCTCAGGAAAGATTGTGCGCTCATCACAAAAAAGGTGTAGACGCCGGTGCCCACCAGAAGGAAAGGGAAATACTCGATGCCACCGGGTCGAAAGCTGGGGCCGATGGCGCGGGACAGAAAATAAAAAGCTGCCAGTTCGGTGAACACTCCGACCAGCGTGACGACGAAGCCGCTGCGGTGGCGGACGGCGGTGAGCAGATCGCGGCGCAGGATGGCGTAGAGCTTGTCGAGAGTCGAAGTCATTCTCGTCGAGATCATTCTGCCCGTCCTGCGCGATGAATCGCGCCTATCGCTTCGTCGATCTCGCCGGTCATGCGGAAGTAGAAAGTGCGTAGCGCCTCAGCGCTTTCTTCGTTGCCGACCGGGCGATCGGCAAGCAACTCGCCGCGGTGCAACAGCAGCAGACGATCGGCGACGGCGGCTGCTTCCGCGAAGTTGTGGGTGGTGAGCAGAACGGTGGTTTGCTGCCGCGCCAAGGCCCGGATCGTCGCCCAGAAGTGCGCGGTGGTGGCGGCGTCGAGGCTGCGCGTCGGTTCGTCGAGCAAGAGCACGCTGGGGCGCTTGACCAGGGCGCGCGCGATTCCGAGTCGCTGGTACATTCCGCTGGAAAACTTCATGACCAGCGTGTCGGCTTGCTCTTCGAGGCCGGTGTCGCTGAGAACTTCTTTGATTCTTTGCTGTCGCTCGCTGCGCGTGACTTCGTCGAGGGCGGCAAAAAAATCGAGGTTCTCACGCGCCGAGAGACGAGGGAAGAACGAGCGCTCTGCGGCAACTGCAATGCCGACTTGCCGGCGGACTTCGCCGGCATCGCGGCGCGCATCGAAGCCGCCCACTTGCACCGAGCCAGCATCGGGCAGGAGCATGGTCGAGATCAGCTTCAGGGCCGTGGTTTTTCCGCTGCCGTTCGGGCCGAGCAGAACCAGAACTTCGGCGCGGGCGGCGGAGAAAGAGACATCCTTCAAGGCAACGGTTTCGCCGCCACGCTCGCTTCCCAGCCAATTGAACAGAGCCGGACGATGGCGAAATATCTTGCGCACGGATTGGAAGACGACTTGGTCCATGAAAGTGCGAATGGCAAACAGCGAAACGCCGTTCGCGCGCCGAAGACTCTGTATTATAGAGGCGATTCGCGTTCCAATTGATTGCGCGTTTGCATCCACTTGTCTATCCGTCGGAATTCGCATGCATGACCAAACTCTTGCCTTCGTCCCCAGTGTCTAGCTCTTCGCCGCGGAGAGAGAACGAATTCGAACTACTGTGCGCGTTGGCTGGCACGGATCTGGCTTCGGCGCGGATCGAACGCGTTGCGAATTGGAATCTGTCAGGGCTCGACTGGCGCGAATTCCTTCGCTTGGCTGAGCAACATGGGGTTCTGCCGCCTGCGGCGCGCAACCTGACGGAACATGGTCGAGGAGTTCCCACGGAGGTCCAGCTTTCGCTGCGATCTGCGTATGACGCAAACCTGCGGCGCAGCTTGTGGTTCGCCGCCGAACTGGCTCGCATCATGGCACAGTTCGAGAGCGGCCAGTTGCGGATGGTCCCGTATAAGGGGCCGGTGCTGGCGCAATCGCTCTACGGCGATCTGGGGCTGCGAAGTTTTTCGGATCTTGACTTCCTGATTTCTCCCGTGGATTTCGAGCGAGCGCGGCTGGCTCTTGCGGAAATCGGATACCGCCCCCCGGCGGATCTTACGCCGGACGTCGAGCGATCATGGATGCGGATAGGCTACGAACGCTCGTTTGACGGCGCCGCTGGAAGGAACCTGGTCGAACTACAGTGGGCGTTGTTGCCGTATTTCTATGGCGTTGATCTGCCCGTGGATGATCTGCTGGCCCGCGCTGGCCGCATGGTTGTGGGCGGGTGCGAAGTGCCTTGCCTGTCTCCCGAAGATTCACTGTTGGTGTTGTGCCTGCACGCTGCCAAGCATCTTTGGGCGCGGCTGATCTGGCTTTCGGATATTGCGGGGACTTTGCAGAGCCAGACCATCGACTACGCGCTGGTGGCGTCACGCGCACGGGCGCTGGGAATCGCTCGCATTCTCGGCGTGAGCTTCTGGCTAGTGAAGAAGGTGCTTTGGGCGGAGCTTCCGCAGTTCGCGGAGGAAATGATTGCGGCTGACAAGCGTGTAGAAACGCTGGGCGGCGAATTCGCCGATCGTCTGCTTCGTGGCGCGGCCTACGATTTCGAATCGACGGAATACTTCCGGCTGATCTTGAAACTGCGCGAGCGACGTGGCGACCGCTGGCGATATTTATCGCGGCTGGTCTGGACGCCGGGCGCGGGAGATGTTGCGGCGGTGCGATTGCCGGAAGCGCTTTTTCCTCTTTATCGAGTTGTGCGCATGGGCAGATTGATGCGGAAGCTAATTTGGTCACGTCTGTAGAGGCGGGGCTGGCGTCGTCTCATTCGCGGCAGAAGACGCGGCAAGCCGCGTCTCTACGGGAAATTCGAATAGATCGCTGCTAATGCAATTCGCCGTCACCTGGGGCTACGTCTGGCGTGTCGACTTTGGGTGCGTCGACTTTCCGCGCGACGGCCGTGTTCCCTGGAGCCGGTGCGAGGTGAAATTCGCCGGGATCTTTGCCGGCCAGAGCGACGGTCATGAACTGCATCCAGATGGGGAGGGCGGCGTGGCCTCCGGTCTCTTTCTCCCCGAGAGTTTTCTTTTCGTCAAAGCCGATCCAGACGCCGCAGGTGAGCGATGGAGAAAAGCCAATGAACCAGGCGTCGGTGAAATCGTTGGTTGTCCCCGTCTTGCCCGCCAGCGGATAAGGCATCTTGGAAGCGGCGGCGGCTGTGCCATGGAGCACTACTTCCCGCAGCATGGATGTCATGACGCGTGCGGTGCGCGAACTGATGGCGTCTTTGATGTCGGAAAAATCTTCTTCCAGAAGGCGGCCTTCGTAGTCGGTGACTTTGCTGATATAGCGGGGAGCGACGCGCACGCCGTCATTGGGAAATACGCTGAAGGCTGAAGTCTGCTCGAGCGGCGTGATTTCCGCCGAACCCAGCGCCACCGGCAGATAGGCGGGAATGTTGGCGGTAATGCCGAAGCGGTGCGCGTAGTCGATCACGGTCTTAATGCCGATGCGGTCGGCAAGCTTGAGCGCGGGAATGTTTCGGGACTGGGCGAGCGCACGCCGCAGCGTAATGGTGCCCTCAAACTTGTCGTCGTAGTTGTGCGGCGAATAGGGGCCGGAGGCAGTTTGAAAAGTTACAGGTGCGTCCACGATGGTGTCGTCGGGACTGCCGCCCTGATCGATCACGGCAGTGTAGACGTAGGGTTTGAAAGACGACCCGACTTGGCGCAGGGCCTGGGTGGCGCGATTGAACTTGGAGAGATTGAAGTCGCGGCCGCCGACCATGGCTTTGATTTCTCCGGTGGCGTTGTCGATGGCGACCAGCGCGCCTTCGGCGCCGGAATCCTGCTCCAGAGTGACGCGCGATTTTCCTCCCGCATCGAGCGAGATCACTTTGATGTAGACGATGTCGCCGGCGTGGAGAATGTCGGGTAGCTTGAACCTGGGCTTGGGCTTGGTCCAGGCCACATCGGCTGGCGAGAGGGTGGCCTTGCGCTGGCCGAAGCGGAGTTCGGCGGCGGCGACTGAGACTTGGGTTACCAGGGCGTGCATGTATCCATTGATTTCGGGATCTTCATCCCAATCCGGGTCTTCGTACTTGTCGAGTTTTTGACCCTGGGCAATCACGTTGAGGAGTTTGCCGTGCCAACCATGGCGGCGCTCGTAGGCGGCGAGGCCGTCGAGCAGAGCGTGGCGCGCGGATTTCTGCAGATCCATATCGAGCGATGTGTAAACGCGCAGGCCGCCCTGGTGCACCTGGTCGCTGCCGTATTTCGCTTCGAGGTAGCGCCGGATTTCTTCCACATAGTGCGGGGCGAGCGAATTCGGATCTTTCTGCAAGTTGAGCACGATCGGCTTGTTCTTCGCCTCCCTGGCCTGCGCCGTTGTGATCTTGCCATCCTCGAGCATGGCATTGAGCACGAGGTTGCGCCGGTTTTTGGCGCGGTCCGGATGGTTGATCGGCGAATAATATTGGGGCGCTTTGGGAAGCCCCGCGAGCAGCGCGGCTTCTTCCAGGTTTAGTTTTTTGGCCGGTTTGCTGAAATAGTATTCCGAGGCAGCTTCATAGCCATAGGCGCCGTGGCCGAGGAATATCTGGTTGGCATAAAGGGTGAAGATCTGCGGCTTGGTGAAGCGGCGCTCGATCTGGATGGCGAGCAGAGCCTCCTGCACCTTGCGATAAAACGAACGGTCGGGAGAGAGAAAAAGATTGCGGGCGAGTTGCATGGTGAGCGTGGATGCTCCCTGCACTTTCCCGGCGGACTCGATGTCGCGATAGGCCGCGCCTACGATGCGCCAGAGGTTGATGCCGGAGTGGCGGTAGAAATCCTTGTCTTCAATCGAGATCAGTGCGTTGCGGAGAACCTCGGGATAATCGTCATAGGTGGCAATGACGCGGCGCTGGAGTGCGAAGGTTCCGATGACTCGGCCTTGCGTGTCGTAGAGTTCAGTGACGGAGCTGGGACGATAGCGTTCGAGTTCTTCAACCTGGGGCAAGTCCGTCGAGTAGACGAGAAGCAGGCCGGCGGCCGCGCCCACCGCGGCGGAGAACAGAACGAGCAATCCGAACAGGACACGTCCGACCAACTTCTGCCCGCCAATTTCTATCGTCGGAAGATGTTCAAAGATGACTTTCATCGGAGAGCGCAAGGGCGAGGCGCACGCTTCAAGGTTTCAGAGTTTCAGCGTTTCAATGGTAAACCAAAGGCTAGGTTTCAAGGTTCTTGGAGGCATCGGGTCTTGCGTTCGGTGTGTTTAGCGCAAAAAGCAATCGCCCGCCGAGGCGAGCGATCTTAAGCTTTTAAAACCTGAAACTTAGCCCTTCGATTCCCGGTTTTTCAACACTTCCAAGGCCTTGTTCAGCTGGTCGTCTGTCTGGTTTTTCGGTTTCACTTCTTTCTTTTCGTCGGGCGCGGCTGGCTGATCTTCGTCGGGCAATCCACCGTCGTCTTCCGTAGTGTCAGCGACCAGGACGTTCGGAGTGACAGCCGCGTCCTGAATTGCTTTTCCGCTGGGCGAATAGTACTTCGCTACCGAAAGAATCAGAGCGGCATGATCCTGCATTTCGATCAGTTCTTGCACCGATCCGTCGCCGAAGGTCTTGTCTCCGATCACGTCGCCCCGGGCGTTCTCGAGGATCGCGGCGGCCACAATTTCGGCTGGGCCGGCTGTGCCACGATTTACCAGTACGGCCACGGGAAGCTTGGTGACGTCCTTGGCGGGGTCGGCGTTGAAAGCCTGGCGCGGATACTTCTGCCCCTGCAGATAGGTGATGGTGCCATGGTCAAGGAAAAGATTGGCAGCGGCAACGCCTTCAGACTCCGCGCCACCGGCGGAGTTGCGCAGATCGAGCACGAGCTTGGTTGCTCCCTGTTTTTGCAGATCGCGAATCTTGGCGGCGATCTCCTGCGACTTGCCTTCGGGGAAGGCGTCCACCTGGATGTAGCCCACATTATCCGCCAGCATTTTTTCGGCAACGGGCGGGATGGTAACCAGGTCGCGCGTGATCACAATTTTCTGGGGCTCAGCTCGCCGCGGCCGCACTACCGCCACGGTGATCGTAGAGCCGATCTCGCCAGACAACATGCTGTGGATCTCAGCCAGCGACATATCGTGGGTGCTCTTGTTCTCGATGGATTCAATGATGTCGGAATTCTCAACCCCGGCTTTTTCGGCCGGGCCTCCGGGAATCACGGCGACCACGGCGGCGTATCCGAAACGCTTGGAGACGGTGGCGCCGATATCTGCCTTGCCGGTGTTCTTCATGGACTTGTAGTGCTTGTACTCCGCCGGCGAAAGGTAGCTGGAATTGGCGTCGAGCGATTCCAACAGGCCGTGCAGCGCGCCATCGGTGACCCCGGCGATATTAGGCTCCTCAACATATTCGCTGCGGATCCGGGACAGCACTTCGCTGTAGACCGACAACTGGCGATACGCACCTTCGTTCGACGAGGCGCGAACATGGACAAAACCGCCAACAAGGGTGAACAGCAGAATGGCCAGCGAACTGGCAATAACAGTGACCTTCAACTTCGTAGACATATTTGATCTTCGCTCTTTTGATCCTTGAAAGCTCGGTGGTGTTGCTTGATGGTTTTTCCTAGGAAACAGACAAACCATTCCCGAGGAACGGATGTTTCATTATAGACGGTTTGATGCCTAGATCGGGGAACGAGATTTGCCGGGCAACGTCGGGGGTAACGTGAGCAAGGTTGCAGAATTCTCAGGGGTGTGTACCGGTCAGTGCTGGGAGCGGGCGTACTTCTGCTGTCCATTAGAATCATTAGTTTAGCGGTCGCTCGCCAGGTTCGCTCGCCGAACTGCGCTCGGCTGGACGGACGAATGCGTCCGTCCCTACGCAAACCGGACGGGCCGGAGGCCCGTCACCACACTCGCTAAGCGTGCTTTTCCAGCAGGGCGGCTATCTCCTCGTGGCCTTTTTCTCTAGCTACCATGGCTGGGGTTTTGCCCTCGGCGTTGGCTAGCTTGGGATCGGCGCGGTGTTTGAGCAACAGTTCGACCATCGGGCGATCTCCGTTCTGCGCGGCGGCATGAATTGGAACCCATCCCCCCTGCTGGCGGGCACTAACGGGGGCTCCGTGTTCGAGGAGCAGGCGGGCGGCATCGAGGTTGCGGGCGGAGGCGGCGGAGTGCAGCGGCATGACCTGCGTCGGATTCGCGGCCACGGCGTCGACCGCGGCTCCGTTTTCGATGAGCAGACGGGCGGCTTGAGTCTGGCCGAAAAAACAGGCGAAGTGCAGGGCGGTGAATCCATCTTGTGAGCGCGAGTCAATCGCGTGGGAATTCGCGGCGGAAGCATCGCGCAGACACTGTTGCAGGCGATCGAGACGGCCGAGAGAGGCGGCTTCGAAAATGTCGAGCGCCGTTTTCTTGCTTGCGATCAGCTCGGCCAGGTCGCGACGTCCGCGATAGATGGAGTGCATGAGCAGGCTCACGCCGGCCGCGTCGCGGGCCTCGGAGGCGGCGGGGTCCTGCTCCAGCAATCGCCGGAGGCCGTCGGCATCGCCGGCCCGCAAGAGTTCGAAACCACGCTGGGAGTCTTCCATGGCGCCCCTCCTGATGGCGAGTTGCTGTGGCTACGGGCGGCTGCCGAGCTGTGCTCGGCTTGGACGGGCAAAGCCCCGTCGCCACACAAGCCAAGGCAGCTCGCTTAAGTTTCGTCGGCTACGAGATTACGCAACTGGCCGATACCCGCGATTGAAACTTCGAGGGCATCGCCAGCGACTACAGGAGCGATGCCTTTGGGCGTGCCGGTGGCGATCAGGTCGCCGGGTTCGAGTGTCATGATCTGCGAAATGTACCGGATGACGACGTCGAGCGGGAAGATAAAATCCTTCGTGTTGCCCGACTGTCGGACTTCGCCATTGACTCGGGTTTCGACCTGGACGCCCGCCCATGGATCGATATTAATGCCGTCGGCGACCACGGGCCCGACTGGGCAGAAAGTATCGAAGCCTTTGCCGCGGACCCACTGCGGTTCTTTGTTCTGCAGATCGCGGGCGGTGAAGTCGTTGACGCAGGTGTAGCCGAGGATGTAAGGGCGGACATCTTCACTGTCGGCTAGCCGGTGGCAGCGGCGGGCGATCACGACGCCCAGTTCGCCCTCGTAGTCGGTGCGCGCGGAAACCTCTGGCCGAATAATTGTTCCACCCGGCGGCAACAGGGAAGAGGGCGGCTTGAAAAACAGCAGCGGCTCCAGCGGAACGTCGTTGCCGAGTTCGGCGGCGTGCTCGCGATAGTTGCGGCCGACGCAGACGATTTTCGAAGGCTGCACGGGCGGCAACAAAGATGCCTGCGCGAGCGGGATGTGGTCCATGCGGCGGCTGGGCAGGCCTTCGACGTCACCGTCGCTTTCGTGCGGAGGCTGGAGGAGCAGGCGAGTGATTTCGTCGTTTCCGACGACGGACTCGACCAGTCCATAGTGGGCGGAACCGTTGTGATGGAATCGGCAATATTTCATTAGAGCAATATCTAAACATAAAGCGGGGGGAGATCGTGAAGAAAAATCCGGAGCACGCGTCGAGAATCCTCACCACAGGGAGCACAAAGGAACACAGGCGAGAGCAAGAGCGGTCCCCGGTGCCTCCCTGTGTTCCCTGTGGTGAAGAACCTTTCCGCGAACGCCGCAGCAGACGCCAACTAAGGCACCGGCTCACTAGTCTCCTCGGAGCGACCGCTTTCGTTCCCGCGCACGTCCACGGCAGAGACTGAATAGGTATAGGTTTTGCCTGAGGCGACGGCGCTATCGCGATACGAAGGTGATTTCACCAGTTCGGAATTCAGCTTGACTGGCTTCTGGTTGTCGGCGCTACCCGTTTCTATTTCGCTGCGATAGACGTTGTATCCGGCAAGATCGGCGGTGGTTACCGGAGCCCAGATGAGGTCAACAAACGGTTTCTGCCCCTCCCCGGAGTACGCCGCCTGCAAGCCCGCGGGTACGGCGGGCGGGAAAACGTCGTGGGCGATGACCCGAACTTGCGGAGTATCGTCTCCCTCAACCTGCACCTCGCTATCGGGCCGTTTGATGATGCTCACTGCAGTAATCCGGTAGAGGTAGGTCCCTTCCCATTCGAAACTTGAGTCCGTGAAATGTGTGGGCCCAGGCTCGCCGATGGGGACTTCTCCTGCAATCGTGTCTTTACCCGAGTTCTCGTCACGCCGATAGATTCGATAACGAAGTTGAAGGAGTGGGACATTCTGCGATTCGCCTGCGCCAGTCCAGGTAAGCACTGCGCCATCACCAGTCAGTTCGGCGGCCAGATCGGTTGGCGGAGGCAGGGTCGCGACGGCGGGCACATGCACGCGATTAGACAAACCCTCACCTCGGGCGTTGCGGTTCAGGACTTCGACGGCGTAGGTGACTTCGGCGAGGGGGTCCTGCTGTTGCGTGGCCACGGGCAGCGTGTCGGTGTACGTCAGCGGGGCCGGGCGCGGAGATCCTGACTTCTGCGCCGTGGAGTGCCTAGATCCTCGCTTCTGCGGCAGGTCGGGTGGCGCTGGCAGCATGGCGGCAGGATTTCCGCATTCGGTTATCTCGGGATCGGGGCCCCGGCAGACGAGGGTCGGCCCGATATAGCGTACGCTCTGGCGGTCGGTGGTGAGCGTGGGCTCGCTCCAACTCAGAGTGACGCGATTGCCTTTGCGGCTGGCGCGCAGATCGCTGGGGGGCTTGGGGAGTTCAAGCGACGGGGGCAGGGGCGGTCCGGTCTGGGCGCAACTGGCCAGCAGCAGGCAGAGCGTGGCGGACGCGATGAACTTTCCTAGGTTCACTTTCATGCGGGAAAGGAAAGAGTATCAGAGAAGCAGTTGCCAGTTGGCAGAACCCAGTGCCGGAAAGCCGCGAGGTCAGCAGAAAGCAACAGTCTGCGAGAAGAGCATAAAGACAACCACAGGGAGCACAGGGGTACACAAAGGAATTATTTAGGCCCTTGTGCGCCTATCTGTCCTCGGCGGCTGAGATTATTACAGTATGTAGCGCGAGAGATCCTGGTCTTTCACGATCTCGCTCAGCATCTTCTGCACATAGGCTGCGTCGACCTTGAACTCCTGGCCCTTTTTTTCGGGCGCCTCGAAGCTGATTTCGTCGAGCACTCGCTCCATGATGGTGTGCAGACGGCGGGCGCCGATGTTTTCCGTGCCTTCATTCACTCGGAAGGCGAAGCGGGCTACTTCTTCTAGCGCGTCGGGGGTGAACTCCAGCTTGACGCCTTCCGTTTCGAGCAGCGCGATGTATTGCCTGGTCAGCGACGACTTTGGTTCGGTCAGGATGCGGACGAAATCTGCCATGGTTAGCGACTGCAGTTCCACGCGGATGGGAAAGCGGCCCTGCAATTCGGGGATCAGGTCGCTGGGCTTCGAAACGTGGAACGCGCCCGCGGCTATGAACAGGATGTGATCGGTGCGGACCATGCCGTAACGCGTGTTGACGGTGGTGCCTTCGACTATGGGGAGGATGTCGCGCTGCACGCCTTCGCGCGAAACGTCCGGACCGTGGCCGCTTTCACGGCCGGCGATCTTGTCGATTTCATCGAGAAAAATGATGCCAGAGTTTTCCACGCGGTCGATGGCGACGCGCGTGACCTGCTCCATGTCAATCAGGCGCTGCTCTTCTTCCTGGATCAGGTACTCGAAGGCCTCGTTGACCTTCATCTTCCGTTTCTTGGTGCGCTGGCCGAAGATGTTGGGCAACATGTCCTTGAGATTGACGTCCATCTCTTCAACGCCCTGGTTGGAGATGATTTCGAAAGACGGAAAATTGCGCTCGCGAGTTTCGATTTCGACGGTACGGTCGTCGAGTTTGCCTTCGCGCAACTGTTGCCGCAGTTTCTCGCGGGTGCGGCTGGAGGATTCGGTCAGGCTGGTGCTGGCGTCGATGACTACGCCGCCGGTCGAGCTGGCGGCTGAACTCGAGTCCGACGACCGCGGCGAGATCGGGGGCAGAAGAATATCGAGCAGGCGCTCTTCGGCGTTGAGTTCCGCTTTGTCAGAGACGTCTTCGAGCTTTTCTTCGCGGACCATTTCGATCGCGATCTCAACCAGGTCGCGGATCATGGATTCGACATCGCGGCCCACGTATCCGACTTCGGTGAATTTGGAGGCCTCGACCTTGAGGAACGGCGAGTTGGCCAGCTTGGCGAGGCGGCGGGCGATTTCGGTTTTGCCCACACCCGTGGGACCGATCATGATGATGTTCTTGGGGATGACCTCTTCGGCCATTTCGGGCCCGAGCTTCTGGCGGCGCATGCGGTTGCGCAGGGCAATGGCGACGGCGCGTTTCGCGTCTTTTTGTCCGACAACGTACTTGTCGAGTTCGGTGACGATTTCGCGCGGCGTCAGTTCGTCGAGCGTGACTTGTTCTTCTTCGGCGGTTCCCGGTAAGTAAATGGCCATAAATGCGTCGTTGGTCGTTCGTCGTTGGTCACTGGTCGTTAGGAAAAGCCGCAATCATTCACGAGCTGCGAACGACTAGCGACCAACGACCATCGACTCCTTCTACAACTCCTCGATCGTAACCTTGTCATTGGTATAGATGCACATGCGGCCGGCAATCTTCATTGCTTCTTCGGCAATTTCTCGCGGCGAGAGTTGGGTGTGATCGGCCAGGGCCTGAGCCGCTGCCTGCGCAAACGGGCCGCCGGAGCCGATCGCGGCAATGCCTGTGTCGGGCTCGATCACGTCTCCCTGGCCGCTCAGCAGGAACGTGGCTTCTTTATCGCTGACCAGCAGCAGGGCTTCGAGATGCCGCAGAAATTTGTCGGTGCGCCAGTCTTTCGCGAGTTCGACGGCGGATCGGCCGAGGTTGCCGTGATACTGCTCCAGTTTGGCCTCGAAACGGCTGAACAGAGTGAAGGCGTCGGCGGTTGAGCCGGCAAATCCGGCGAGAATCTTGTCCTGGTAGAGACGGCGAATCTTCTTTGCCCCGTGCTTGATGATGGATTCGCCGAGCGTGACCTGTCCGTCGCCGGCCATGACGACTTTGTTGTCGCGGCGCACGCAGAGGACCGTGGTGGAACGGATTCTGCGGGGAGCGGGGGCTTCGGTGGCGATTTTGGTGGCCGTCGCTACTTGGGGGTTCTTCTTCATGAGCGCAATTTTTGATTATAGCAGCGGCGGTCGACGTTCATTAACCGCTGGAGATCGCGGCGTTACTGGGCCGCCATACAGCTCCCACAGAGTTTTGCTCGCGGAGTTCGCAAAGGTTTACCACAGCGTTTACAGGGAGGACCGTAGAGCGAGAGCTCATGGTGGTAGATGGCGTTAGGATTAGTTTCCTTAAAGCCGGTGATTTTCTCGTACTCTTGCAGGGAATTGGCGAAGCGTTCCTTAGGATTGTGTTTGGTGAGGTCCTGCTTCGACAGAACCTGGCTGAACTCCGCTGGGTTGAGCATAGGCACTTCGCGTTTACAACGCCAGCACCATAGCATCCGCATAGGCAGCATTCTAATCTCACGGATGCATATGTGTGGGCCACTGCTCCTGTAAAATTCAGTCAGAGCATTTCGGAGCCAATCTCTTTTGTCGTTTCTGGACGAGTTAAACCCGCAACAACGCGAAGCAGTCGAAACTACCGACGGGCCGGTGCTTATTCTGGCCGGGGCGGGCAGCGGGAAGACTCGTGTCATCACGTTTCGCATTGCTTACCTGATCGAAAAGATGGGCGTGATGCCGGAATCGATTCTCGCCGTGACCTTTACCAACAAGGCGTCGTCGGAGATGGCCGAGCGCGTGGAAAAGCTGGTTGGCGGGCTCAGCGTTGCCAAGCCGGTGATTTCTACATTCCATTCGTTTTGCGTGCGCGTGCTGCGGCGGGACATTGAGGCTTTGCGGATTCCTTCTACCGTACCGGGACAGCCGCCGATCGGGCTCACGAAAAATTTCGTCATCTACGACGAGAGCGATCAGCAGCAGGTGGTCAAGGGCATCATGCGGCGGCTGGGGCTGGACAACAAACAACTGACGCCGCGCAACGTGCTCTCGCGAATTTCCTGGGCCAAGAATCACATGCTAGATCCGCAGGAAATTTATCTGCAATCGGCGGACCCGAAGACCGAGAAGATCGCGCACATTTTCGAGGAGTATGGCAAGGAACTTCGGAAAGCGAATGCGATGGACTTCGACGATTTGTTACTTGAGGCGATGCGCCTGCTCAAGTCGGTGGCGGCGGTGCGTGAGTATTACAATCGGCGATTCCAATACTTATTGGTCGATGAATATCAGGACACGAACCGTCCGCAATACGAGTTGATGCGGCTTCTGGCCGGCGCTGGGCACAACGTTTGCGCGGTGGGGGACGAGGATCAGTCGATCTACTCGTGGCGCGGAGCGGACATTCGCAACATTCTGGAGTTTGAGCGCGATTTTCCGGAAGCGAAGATCGTGCGGCTGGAGCAGAACTACCGCTCGACGCAGAACATTCTGGAGGCGGCGTCGGTGGTCGTGGCGAACAACGTCCGGCGCAAGGGCAAGAATTTGTGGACGTCACGGCAGGGTGGGGCGAAGATCGGATATTACGAGGCTCCGGACGGCGAGAACGAAGCGCTGTTTGCGGCCGACACGATCAACCGGTATGTGCGGCAGGCGGCCGAAAACGGTGAAACGGCGCGAGCGGCGGTGCTCTACCGGACGAACTCGCAATCGCGATTGTTCGAAGAGGCGATGCGGCGCTATCAGCTGAAGTATCACGTGGTAGGCGGGTTCTCTTTTTACGAGCGGGCTGAGATCAAGGATCTGATTTCGTACTTGAAGGTCATCCAGAACCCGGATGATTCGGTTTCGTTGCTGCGCGTGATCAACACGCCGGTGCGCGGGATTGGCAAGACGACCATCGAGATGATTGAGCGGCTTGCGCTTGAAACGGGATTGTCGATGTGGGGCGCGGTGGGCGAGGCGATTACGCGGCAGTTGTTGCCGGCTCGGGCCTTGGCGGCGCTGAAGAGCTTCCGCGAATTGATCGAGGACGGGCGGGCGATGCTGGCGGGGACGTTTCTGGAGCGAGTGGAGGAGACGGCGATTGAGAAGTCGGAGCCCGAGACTGCCGAGCCGCGCTCGGCTTGGACGGGCGAGGCGCCCGTCCCCACACAACCTTCTCCCGCACAACCTCTTTCCGCACAAGCCGGTGCTGACACAGATTTCGATCCTGGGAACTTCAGCTTTGATTTTGCTGCTGGCGATTCTGCGGAGGACGATGGGACGGGCGAGGACGCCCGTCGCTCCATCGACGACGTGGCTGACGAAGCGGTCGATGAGGCGATCGAGGATTTCCGTGCTCCGGGAGCGGCTGCGAATACTGCCGAGATTCTCAAATTCCTGATCGATCGCACTGGGTACATCAAGCAACTGGAAGAAGAAGACACGCCGGAAGCTTACTCGCGCATTGAGAATTTGCGCGAACTGGTGAACGCGGCCATGGACTCGCGCGATCGTGGGGAGACGCTCGATCAGTTTCTCGATCATGCCGCACTGGTTGGCGATGCCGACCAGTACGACGAGCACGCGCAGATCACGCTGATGACACTGCATGCGGCCAAGGGGCTGGAGTTTCCCCTGGTGGTTCTCGCGGGGATGGAGGAAGGCCTGTTTCCGCATTCGCGCACCATGCTTGAGCCGGATTCGATCGAAGAAGAACGGCGGCTGTGCTATGTGGGCATGACGCGTGCCATGGATACGCTGATTTTATCGCGCGCTGTATATCGGCGGCGTTATGGGACGGACATGCCTGAGGCTAGTGTGCCGTCGCGTTTCTTGGAGGAAGTTCCGTCGCAGTTGGTGGAGGAGATGGGCGGATCGCGGCGGCGGGCTTCTGCTGATGCCGGCGATGCGCGGGCGAGTCGCCCGCGTCCACACGAACATCTCCGCCAACGTGAGTCGGCGCACTACTCTTACGAAGACGAAGACCAGAGCGCTGCCTGGAACCCGGCGCGAGTCAAGCCTAAGCAGGCGACTCCGCTGGGAAACTACAACTCCATCGACAACATTGCTGAATTCTTTGCCTCGCGCGGCAAAAAGTTCAATGTGCCGAAAATGGCGTCGGAGGAGCCCAAAGGCAGACGCGGATTCCGTCCGGGACAGAAGGTGAAGCACCCGAAATATGGGGAAGGGACGGTCTATCAGCGCGAGGGGGATGGGGAAGATGCCAAGATTACGGTACAATTCCCTCGCTTCGGTTTGAAGAAATTGGTGGAGAGGTACGCGCTGTTGGAGAAGGCGTAGGTAGGGCCCGAGATCTCCGCGGGAGCAGGAAATGCAGATTCCTCGCTTCGCTCGGGATGACAAACAGTTAAAAAGTTCGAAATAGAACGACAAAAACTACAGAGAAGAGAGAAGAGAAACGCACTGATGGCAAACACGACGAAACTAACCAAGGAAGAACGCAAGAAATCCAAGCGCGCCGCCCGCAAGAAGATGAAGGCGGAAAAGCCGAAGAAGCCCCGCGATTACGCGCGCGGATCGAAAAAGCGCAAAGTGAAGAAGCTGGCACGCGGTCAGGCGAAACGGTAAACCGCTAGCCTGAGCTGTGAGCAGTGCCGGGCATGGGTTAAGGCCCATGCCCGACTCCGCTGTGAGGAGACAACGAACTCTTGTCGCAATCATCCACTACTGAGCCGGCAGCTGATGTCATCCGCACTTCCGACAGGCAGGCATTCTGCTGTAAGTCAATCGACAAACTGATTTCGGACTCCGAACACCCGGAAACCCGGCTCAGTAAGACGCTGGGGCCGTGGTCGCTGACCGCGCTCGGGATCGGCGCAATTATCGGTTCGGGAATCTTTGTGCTTACGGGAACGGCGGCGGCGGGAGAATATTTCCAGGCGCCTTCCATTCTGCATGCGCAGGCGCTCGACCTGATCGTGAATTTCCTGCGTACCGGCAGCACGGCGGGAGCGCTGATGCATGGCCGTCCGCCGGCTGGGCCTTCCATTGCTATTTCGTTTTTCCTGGTGGCGATCGCTTGCAGTTTTGCCGGATTGTGCTACGCCGAGTTGGCGTCGATGATTCCGATCGCCGGCAGCGCTTACACTTACTCGTACGCGACGCTGGGCGTGATTTTCGCCTGGATCATTGGCTGGGACCTCATTCTCGAATATGTGG
>Ga0209448_10000223_pt1 | contig 20880 bp, 18 predicted proteins | sample BogFormECP14_OM2_FD_188245 | JGI IMG/M metagenome (GOLD analysis project Ga0209448, IMG submission 188245) | Bog forest soil microbial communities from Calvert Island, British Columbia, Canada - ECP14_OM2 (SPAdes) (version 2) | ecosystem: Environmental > Aquatic > Freshwater > Wetlands > Bog ... | reverse complement strand
CAATCACGGCGAACGCCATCCAGAACCAGACAGCTACGCCCCTGTTAAGTCGGATGAGCCTGATTCGCCCACCGTCACCGTCATCGCGAAGGGCTGAAATCTCGTCGCAGGTGATGCTGATTTTTCGCTTCGGCGTAGTCCGAAAATTACGTTCGATGCGTAGAGGAATGTATGCAGTCGGGTCATGAAAAACCCTCTGACCTGTGCGCCGTGAGGGTTTCGAACCCCCGACCCGCTGATTAAGAGTCAGCTGCTCTACCAACTGAGCTAACGGCGCTGGTCGGCCGAGACCGCGTTGCGACAATAACAGGCTTCCCGTTACTGAGCGAAATCCCGGACCTCTCCAGGATAGTGCCTGAATCTCAGGACAATGTCCTCGCGTTTGCGGACTTCCGGATGCTGGCCTAGGGTCACGGACCGGTGTCAAAAGTCGGCAGCCTCAAGTTTTGGTGTGGAGTTCGTCTCGATTGCCCCACATGACTGCGCAACCAGCCCGTGTTGCCTCGGCGAGCGGCAACGGACCCTTAGAATGTTTGCAACTATTTGAGGTCAGTGCTGACCAACGTAGCCAAATTCATGTGGAAGGTTTGTTTGATGACGCCTTTGCGCAGACGTAGATTATCGCTGGCTGTGGCGATGATCTCGGTTGCTGTGTTCGGCGTTGCGTGCAGCAGCAGCCACGTCGCCGCGCCCGCGAAGGTCATCGAGGACAAGGGCACGCCATTTGCCGATCTGCTGGTTCCCAAGCTGACCTCCTCCGTGACCGACGGTGCCGTCGGTGTCACCGTGGATGCACCGGTGACGGTGAGCGTCGCCGACGGTGTGCTTGCGTCGGTCACTATGGTCAACGACCACGGCAGAACGGTGACCGGTCAACTCACCCCCGACGGACTGCGCTGGTCAACCACCGAGCCACTCGGCTACAACAGGCGCTACACGCTCAACGCGAAGGCGCTCGGCCTAGGTGGCGCGGCGAACCGCCAGATGGTCTTCGAGACCAGTTCCCCCGAGCACCTGACGATGCCCTACGTCAATCCGGGCGACGGCGAGGTGGTAGGCATCGGCGAGCCAGTGGCGATCCGGTTCGACGAGTACATCGCGAACCGCGCCGCGGCCGAGAAGGCCATTGCCATCACCGCCAACCCGCCCGTCGAGGGTGCCTTCTATTGGCTGAACAACCGCGAAGTGCGTTGGCGTCCGGAGCATTTCTGGAAGCCGGGCACAGCTATTGATGTGGCGGTCAACACTTATGGTGTCGACTTGGGCGACGGGATGTTCGGCGAAGACAACGTCACGACGCACTTCACCATCGGTGACGAGGTCATCGCGACCGCTGACGACAACACCAAGATGGTGACAGTGCGGGTCAACGGAGAGGTCGTCAAGACCATGCCCACGTCGATGGGCAAGGACAGCACCCCGACGGCCAACGGCTTCTACATCATCGGTGCGCGGTTCAAGCACATCATCATGGACTCTTCGACTTATGGAGTACCTGTCAACTCGCCCAATGGATATCGCACCGATGTCGACTGGGCCACCCAGATGTCCTACAGCGGCGTCTTCGTGCACTCCGCGCCCTGGTCGGTCGGCGCGCAAGGCCACACCAACACCAGCCACGGGTGTCTGAACGTCAGCCCCAGCAACGCCGTGTGGTTCTACGACCACATCAAGCGCGGCGACATCGTCGAGGTCATCAACACTGTGGGGCCGACGCTTTCGGGCACCGAGGGGTTGGGCGACTGGAACATCCCCTGGGCGCAGTGGAAAGCGGGCAACGCCAACACCTGATGCGATCGCGTGCGCGTCTACAGCCCAAGTAAGCAGAGGCCGGGGATGCAGCCGAAATTTGGCGGTGGGTTGTCTCCCTCGTAGACCCCACGATTCGTAGGCAGTAGCGCGGAATCATCCTCCGCTGGGGGTGAACAGGAAAGACACGGCAAAGTAGCCAGGGGAGGCCTCGGGAAGGCCAGAAGCAAAAGTCAGAAGGCAGAATTGCCTAGGCGGCGTGTACGTCCGGAGTGCGTACATGCTCGGGGCGGAAGCCCCGTCCGACGAAAATCGGCGGAATCCACTGCAGCGGGCCCAGGCCCACGATCTTCGGGATGTGGATCGGGGACAGGTCACCGCTCAAATTGGGCGCGATCACCTTGTTCTGCGTAAACACCTGAAAAGCCTGGACAATCCGAGTAGGCAGCTCCCGCCGCCGCTGCACCTTCGCGAGGTCTGGGTTGGTCACTCGACCTTCACGCAGCGGGTCGCAGAGGATGTTGGCTGCGGCCACCGCATCGGCAACAGCGAGGTTGATGCCGACCCCACCAGCCGGCGACATGGCGTGCGCGGCATCGCCAATGCACAGCAGGCCCGTACGCCACCAAGTCCTGAGCCGGTCCACCCGCACGTCGAGCTCGCTGGTGTCGTCCCACGAGCTCAGGTCGTTGACGTGTTCACGTAGCCGCGGTTCCACGGCAACCAACCGCTCCTTGAATGCCTCCAGCGATCCATCCCGGGGGCTCGACCCCTTGGGCACCAGACTCGCGACCTGCCAGTAGTCACCCCGGTAGATCATGGCCATGAGCAGGCCTTTACGGAATACCCCGAATAGTTCCTGGGGGTCGCCGGGGCGCCATTTCAGCCGGAACCACAGCACGTCCATCGGGGAGTGAGCCTCAGCGGTCTGCAGCCCCGCCGCAGCACGTACTGCGGACTTGCGCCCGTCCGCGGCTACCACCAGCTCAGCCCGCACCTCCAGGTCCGGCGTGCACGCTCCGACCACCCGATCGCCATCGAAGATCAGGTCGGTGACCTCGGCGTTGCGGACCAAGGTGAATTCCGGGTAGGCAGAGGCCTTTTCAGCGATGAAGTCGAGGAAGTCCCACTGCGGCATCAAAGCGATATAGGGGTGTTTGAAGCCGAGCCATTTGAGCACACTGAAGTCGCCGAAGGTGCGAATTGAACCGTCGGTGTCGAAGGCGACCCGGTTGATCTTGGTGTGCGGTAGACGCAGGAACTCGTCGATAAACCCCAGTTCATCGATGATCCGCAGGGTGGTCGGATGCACGGTGTCGCCGCGGAAGTCGCGCAGGAAGTCATTGTGCTTTTCCAAGACGACAACCCGGATCCCGGCGCGGGCGAGCAGTAGGGCGTGAACCAGGCCGGCGGGTCCGCCGCCGGCAACACAGACCTGGGTCTCCAGCACTCGCGTCATGGCCTGACACTCCTCACGGACGGCGGACTGACCGGGACAGGTGACCGACCCGCCCGGAACCGGCAACGACTTTCTCCGCAGCAAATGTAGCTAAATTGGTGCCTTCGCGGCGCGAGTCTCCTCATCCTATGATCGGCCGATGAGAGCGCGATTTGCTATGGCCGGTGCGCTGTTGGGGGGAGTTTCGCTGATAACCGCCCCCAGTGGCGGGGCCGCCGTTGGCGATACGGTTACCTACACATTGAACTCGGACGGCCCGCTCGCGTCGCTGGCCTATTACGACGATATGGGCCCGTTCCACACACTGACTCATCAGGCCGCTCCGTGGACCTTCACGTTCAAGATCAAGGAAGCCTCTCAGACATTGGCAGTGAGCGGAGTTACGACCGGCCAGCAGGTATCTTGTCAGATCAGGGTCAATGGGACGGTTAAGGATGCAAAGTCCAGCGCGGGTCAACAGTCCGAGGCCGATTGTTACTCGTGGTGATCTAACGCGAGGCAACGTTCCAGCGAAACCAAAAGCTCAGAGGGTCTAAGTACACCCTCTGAGCTGTGGGGTGAGTGACGGGACTCGAACCCGCGACATTCAGGATCACAACCTGACGCTCTACCAACTGAACTACACCCACCATGGCCGCGGGCCGGCCCATAAATCCGCGGGGCCAACGAGCGGCGACGTCGATACTAGTCGGTCGGTGGTGTCCCGTCCGAATCGTGTGCCCCCGGTGCGCCTTCCTTGCCCGCAAGATCGGCGGCGACCGCAGCGATTTCGCTGGTCGAAGGGCCTGGCGAGGCCACGAATGCGGTGCGTCGGTAGAACTGCAGTTCCAGGATGGACTCGCGAATGTCGACCAGCGCCCGGTGGGCGAGCCCCTTGGTCGGCTGCCCGAAGTAAATGCGCGGGTACCAGCGCCGGCAGAGTTCTTTGATCGAGCTGACGTCGATCATCCGGTAGTGCAGAAACGAGTCCAACGTGGGCATGTCGCGCGCGATGAACGAACGATCGGTGGCGATTGAGTTGCCTGCCAGCGGGGCCATCTTGGGTTGCTTGACGTGGTTGCCGATGTAGTCCAGCACCATCGCCTCAGCAGTCGACAAGTCGACGGTGGATGCCTTCACCTCATGGATCAACCCTGAGCGCGAATGCATTTCGGTGACCACGTCGACCATCGATGACAGCGCGGCGTCGTCGGCGTGGATCACCACGTCGACCCCGTCGCCGAGGATGTTCAGCTCAGCGTCGGTGACCAGGGCCGCGATCTCGATCAACTTGTCCGAGCTCAGGTTCAGCCCGGTCATCTCGCAGTCGATCCACACCAATTCGTCTCGCACAGCGCCTAGAGTAAACCGCCCTCGTTCGCCATGCCTCCCGTTTCCGCCTGGCAAGTAGTGTGAGGCTTTGCCTTACTGCATGGGAACGTACGGGAAGAGAGGCGCGGCACCATGAGCACCGAATCAGCGGCTGATCAGGCTCGCGGGCCCGCGCAGCGGATCGCAAGCGGCTATGCCGTCGGAGGCCAGGCACTGGAACTGGGGACGGTCGTCGTCGACGGCACGGCCGACCCGACCGCACAGATTCGCATTCCGCTGGCCACCATCAACCGGCACGGTCTGGTGGCCGGAGCCACAGGGACCGGCAAGACCAAGACGCTGCAACTAATTGCTGAACAGCTCAGCGCGGCCGGTGTGGCGGTGCTGATGGCCGACGTCAAGGGCGACCTGTCCGGTCTGGCCCGGCCGGGAGAGGCCAACGACAAGACCGCCGCACGCGCGAAGGACACCGGGGACAATTGGGAGCCGACGGGATACCCGGTGGAGTTCTTGTCGCTGGGCACCGAGGGGATCGGCGTACCGATACGGGCGACCGTTGCCAGCTTCGGCCCGGTTCTATTGTCAAAAGTATTGGGGCTCAATGCTACTCAAGAATCGACGCTGGGCCTGATCTTCCATTGGGCCAAGGAAGCCAACCGCCCGCTGGTCACCCTGAACGATCTGCGCGGTGCCATCAGCCACTTGACCAGCGACGAGGGCAAGGCGGATTTGAAAAACCTCGGTGGGGTCTCGGCGACGACGGCAGGCGTCATTCTGCGAGCGCTGGTGAATCTCGAGGGCGAAGGCGGCGACACATTCTTCGGCGAGCCGAAACTCGACCCGCAGGATCTGCAGCGCGTCGACGACCAGGGCCACGGCATCATCTCGTTGCTCGAGTTCAGCGGTCAATCGTTGCGTCCGGTCATCTTCTCCACCTTCCTCATGTGGGTGCTGGCCGATCTGTTCACCGTCCTGCCCGAGGTCGGTGACGTAGACAAGCCAAAGCTGGTGTTCTTCTTCGACGAGGCGCACCTGTTGTTCGCCGACGCATCTAAAGCCTTCCTCGAGCAGGTCGAACAGACTGTCAAGCTGATCCGCTCCAAGGGCGTCGGTGTGTTCTTCTGCACCCAGTTGCCCACCGATCTACCCAACGACGTGCTGTCTCAGCTGGGCGCCCGGGTCCAACACGCGCTGCGGGCATTCACCCCGGACGACCAGAAGGCGCTCAGGCAGACCGTCCGCACCTACCCGAAAACCGATATTTACGACCTGGAGTCGGCGTTGACGTCGCTGGGCATCGGCGAGGCCGTCGTCACCGTGCTGTCCGAAAGCGGCGCACCCACGCCGGTCGCCTGGACACGCATGCGAGTACCCCGGTCACTGATGGGTGCTATCGGCACCGACGCGATCATTACCGCGGCCAAATCCAGCCCGCTGCAAGATAAATATGGTCAGACGACCACATCGGAACCCGCAGTGGCCGGACAGGACGCGCAATCGGCGCCGACGTCCGAGGCCGAGTACCCACCCATACCGCCGGAGTTCCAGTTGCCGCCGATGCCTGCACCTGCCGAGCCGAAGGGTCCCGCCATGTGGGAGGAAGTACTGAAGAATCCGACTGTGAAAAGCGCCCTCAACACGGGGATACGCGAAGCGGTGAAAAGCATCTTCGGCACCGGCCGCCGCCGGAAGTAAGGTCTATCCACCGCCGAGCTTCTTGTAGAAACTTCCCACGATCGGCGCGACGATCGCACGCGGAACGTACCCGCTCGCCACCGACATGGCCTTTGACGTCAAGCCCGGTACAACGCGCATCTTGTTGCGCTCCAATGCATCCAGCGATGCTTTGGCGGTGTGCTCCGTGGAAATCCACAGGAAGTCCGGCACTAGTTTCTCGACCAGCGAGGCTTCGGCGTCATCGGGGAGGTCGGTACGCACCGGGCCCGGTGCCAGCAGCGTGACGTGCACTCCGGAGCCGCGCAGCTCGCCGCGCAACGACTCACTGAACGTGTTCGCGAACGCCTTGGTGGCCGCGTAGGTTGCGTTGTAGGGAACCGGCGAATTGCCGGCCGCCGAACCAGAAATCAAGATGCCGCCGGCTTTGCGCTCGATCATGCCCGGCAGCACGGCCAACGTAAGGTCATGTACCGCTATGGCATTCAGCTGCACCTGAGCCTTTTCGCCCGCGGGGTCGAGTGCTGAGATCGGACCGAAGGTCGCGGTACCTGCGTTGGCGCAGAGGATCGAGATGGGGCGGGTGGCCAGTTCGTCCGCCAGTTTCGTTCGTTCTCCCGGGTCGGCGAGATCGGCAGGCCGCACCTCGACAGTGACGCGGTACTTGTCCGCCAACTGGGCGGCCAGGTTGGCCAAGACGTCCTCGCGCCGCGCGGTGACGATCAGGTTGTGGCCGCGCGCGGCAAGTTCGGTGGCAAGTGCCGCCCCGATGTTTTGCGAAGCTCCAGTGACAACGGCACGCCCGTCGGGGCTGGGAGCTGGTATCGGCATGCGCCAATGGTAATCAGCCGCGACGCGCGATCTCCCACCGATCGCAAGCGCGGCCGGAGCCAAGCGGGTCGTCTGCCAAGCCAATAGGCTGCCGAGCATGAGTCAGCCCGAGCCGGCCTCGCGCACGGCTGCGCGATCTCAGGTGGTCGCGTGGGCGCTGTGGGACTGCGGGTCCACCGGCCTGAACGCGATCGTGGCGACCTTCGTCTTCTCGGTGTATCTGACCAGCAGTGTGGGGGTGGGTATATCCGGCGGCACCTCGCCGGCCAGTTGGTTGGGTCGAACGGGGGCACTCGCCGGCTTGACCGTCGCGGTGCTGGCACCGCTCGTCGGCGTGTGGGTGGAGTCCCCGCATCGCAGGCGGGTGGCCCTGAGCGTGTCGACCGGCCTTGCGGTGGCGTTGACCTGCGCGATGTTCTTCATCCGCGATCGCCCCAACTACTTCTGGGCCGGGCTGGTGCTGCTGGCGGCGACGGCGGCATGCAGCGACCTGGCCAGCGTCCCGTACAACGCGATGCTGCGCCAGCTCTCGACGCCGCAGACAGCCGGCCGGATTTCCGGATTGGGTTGGGCGTCGGGCTACTTCGGGAGCGTGCTGCTACTGCTGCTGATTTATACGGGATTCATTTCCGGATCCGGCTCCGGAGCGGATGCAATGCGTGGGCTGCTGCGGGTGCCTGTTCAGGACGGGCTCTATGTCCGCGAGGCGATGCTGCTTGCCGCGGCGTGGCTGGCGGTATTGGCTCTGCCGTTGCTGTTGGTCGCACACCGGCTACCCGAGTCGGCAGACCTGTACCAGCCGACCCGCGTGCTGGGTGGCTACCGCAAGCTGTGGACGGAGGTCTCCGCGGAATGGCGGCGCGACCGCAACCTGGTCTACTTCCTGGGAGCCAGTGCGCTCTTCCGGGACGGGCTGGCGACGGTCTTCGCCCTCGGCGCCGTCCTGGGTGTCAACGTCTACGGCATCTCGCAGGCCAACGTGCTGATATTCGGCGTGGTGGCCAGTGTTTTGGCGGCAGCGGGCGCCGTGCTGGGTGGGTTCGTCGACCACCGGATCGGATCCAAACCAGTCATCGTCGGGTCACTGATCGCCATCATCACCGCGGCGCTGACCTTGATGACGCTATCGGGCCCGTTGGCCTTCTGGATGTGCGGACTGCTGCTGTCTTTGTTCGTCGGACCTTCGCAGTCGTCGGCGCGCGCTCTGTTGCTCCAGATGGCAAAGCATGGCAGAGAAGGGGTCGCCTTCGGCCTGTACACCATGACCGGCCGGGCGGTCGCGTTTCTGGCGCCGTGGCTGTTTTCGGTTTTCGTCGACGGATTCGGCGCCGTTCGCGCCGGCTTGGGCGGGATCTCGCTGGTGCTGGTCGCCGGACTGCTGGGGATGCTGTTAGTCCGCGTTCCACCGCGTCACGCCACTGCAGCGCCCGAACCGGTCTAGTACAGGCTTAGTTCTTGGCGTCGCAGATAGTCAGGCCCACGCCGACGCGTTGGCGCATTTGAACACCGCCGACCGTGACCGAGCAGGTGACGTTGTGGCCGATGTTGACGATCGTGACGCTTGCCGGATGCAGGGCCGACTGGGACAGGCTGACCTCTTTGCTCCACGGCAGCTCGACGTTGAACTCAGTCTGTATGACGTCGTCGCTGTCGATGTACATGATGCTGATCGCGCGACCTTCGCCCGTGACGTTGTAAACCACGCTCTGCATCGCACCTGGGCTGCTCGTTTCGGTGGGAGCACTGGTGGTCGGTGGCGCCGGTGCCGCAGTGGGGGAGGATGGCGCCCTGTGCGATGGGGTCGGGGTTGCCGAACTTGGGCCGGGCATGGCAGGTAACGGCGGGACTGCCGTTTGGGTTTTGATCGCACCGTTCGCGAGCACCAGCGCGATGACCAGCCCGACGGCCAGCAGAACCGCTGCGCCGGCGGCGATCCACAACCAGCGCGGTGATTTCGGGCCTTCGGGAGGCGGGGGAGTCAGCCCCCCTGGGGGTGGTCCGCCCGCCGGCGGTTGGTCTTGCTGCCAGTACGCCGGCAAGGGTGTGGTCGGGCTGGTTTCGTTCAGGCTCGGCGTCCACTGCGGCGCATACCCGCCGTATCTGGGCGCATAGGCCGCCTGATCGGCATAGGCCGGATCGATGGGCGGCTGATATCGTGGCCCCCGCGGCCCGGCCGGTCCAGACCCCGATAGAGGGGGACTGAATCGCTCGGGTCGACGTGGATCGTTCATGTCCACCTCATGGTTTGCAGGGTACCTGGACCTGGCGCCTAGGCGCTGATTCGCCTGCCGACCCGAAGCTCAGCGGACCTGATCCCCGGCTCTCAGCGCGGCGACGGTCATCGCCCGCATGAGGGCGCGTGACCGCGCCGCCCGGGCGGGCTTGATACGCGAATTATCCCGGGACTTCATGCTGTGCGGTGTCGAATTCAGCAGGCCGAATACCGCATGCGCCGTCAGCCGGGCGTCGGCTTCGGCCAGCTCGGGGTTCAACTCGCGCAGCACGCCGACCCAAACCTCCACGTACTGGCGCTGCGCTCTCCGAACCTGCCGCTCGGCGGCGGCGGGCAGATGCGCGAGGTCGCGGTCGTGGATACCGATCAGGTCCGGTTCGCCGAGCGCAAAATCGAGGTGGAAATCGATCAGGCCGTCCAGCGCCACGGCCGCGTCGGAGTTGTGGGCCGTCACATCGCCAGCACCCGCGAGAAGCCGGGCGCTGATCCCGACCAGCAACTCCACCAGCATCGATTCCTTGTTGGGGAAATGCCGGTAGATCGCCGGACCGCTGACGCCCGCGGCGGCACCGATGTCTTCCAACCTCACTGCGAGGAAGCCGCGTTCGGCGAACAGGCGCTCGGCGGCTGACAGAAGTTGCATGCGCCGGTCGGACTTCAACTGGCTGCGGCGATTCGGGGGCTCGGGCCGGACCGGCCGGCCGGCCGGGGCGGACGCAGTCATGACGGCCTCCGTCCGCAACTCGTCCTGACGCTTCGGTTAATCGTCACTAACGTACCATGAGTTATTCGCCATTAACCCACTTGTCCCAAGCCGAATTAGGAAGGTGGCGCTTCGGCTCTGCCTGGCGCGGTCTGGTTCGACGCTGGACGCAACAGTGTGGGCGATGGTATTCTGACGCCAGTTAATCAACATTAACTGAAAGTCTTTTGCCCGGGTTGCCGGGCCGAACGTAGACCGCCCCGACGGCGAGGAGGCTGCTGCGGCCATGGACAAGGTGGTGGCTATGGCCGCAGCGGCCGGGAGACACTCGTGAGCACGTCAGTGGCCGCCGCGCCATCGTTCGCCGATGAGCACCGCAGCCTCGTCGGTGAGTTGAACGCCAAGCTTGCGGTAGCTGCCCAGGGCGGCAATGAACGTGCGCGGCAACGCCACATCAGCCGCGGCAAGCTGTTACCAAGGGAACGGGTGGATCGCCTGCTCGATCCGGGCAGCCCGTTCCTCGAGCTGGCCCCGCTGGCCGCCGGGGGCATGTACGGCGACGAGTCCCCGGGTGCCGGGATCATCACCGGGATCGGCCGGGTATCCGGGCGCGAGTGCGCGATCGTCGCCAATGACGCGACGGTCAAGGGCGGCACCTACTATCCAATGACCGTCAAAAAGCACCTGCGCGCGCAGGAAGTCGCGTTGCAGAACCTGCTGCCCTGCATCTACCTCGTCGATTCCGGCGGCGCCTTCCTGCCGCGCCAAGACGAGGTGTTTCCGGACCGCGAGCATTTCGGGCGGATCTTCTACAACCAGGCCACCATGAGCGCCAAGGGCATTCCGCAGGTGGCGGCGGTGCTCGGTTCGTGCACGGCGGGCGGCGCTTACGTGCCGGCGATGAGTGACGAGGCTGTCATCGTGCGCGAGCAGGGCACGATCTTTCTCGGCGGCCCGCCACTGGTCAAGGCCGCCACCGGAGAGATCGTCTCGGCCGAAGAGCTCGGCGGCGGCGACTTGCATTCTCGGGTCTCCGGTGTCACTGACCATCTCGCTGATGACGACGAGCACGCGCTGCAGATCATCCGCTCGATCGCGGCCACGTTCGGTCCGCGTGACCCTAGTCAATGGGACGTGCGAGTCCCGGTCGAACCCAAGCACGCACAGGCCGAGCTCTACGACGTCGTGCCCCCGGATCCGCGGGTGCCGTACGACGTGCACGAGGTCATCGTGCGGCTGGTCGACGGTGGCGAATTCAGCGAGTTCAAGGCCAAATACGGCAAGACGCTGGTGACCGCCTTCGCACGCATTCACGGCCACCCCGTTGGGATCGTCGCCAACAACGGGGTGCTGTTCAGCGAATCTGCTTTGAAGGGCGCGCATTTCATCGAGCTGTGCGATAAGCGCAAGATCCCGCTGTTGTTCCTACAGAACATCGCCGGTTTCATGGTCGGCCGCGACTACGAGGCCGGCGGTATCGCCAAGCACGGTGCCAAGATGGTCACCGCCGTGGCTTGTGCGCGGGTGCCCAAGCTGACCGTCGTGATCGGCGGATCCTATGGCGCGGGCAACTATTCGATGTGTGGGCGGGCCTACTCGCCACGCTTTCTGTGGATGTGGCCCAATGCACGGATCTCTGTGATGGGCGGTGAGCAGGCCGCCTCCGTGCTGGCGACTGTGCGCGGCGAGCAGCTCACCGCGGCCGACACACCCTGGTCTGCCGATGAGGAAGAGGCGTTCAAGGCGCCGATCCGCGAGCAGTACGAGGACCAGGGCAACCCGTATTACTCGACTGCCCGCCTATGGGATGACGGCATCATCGACCCGGCCGACACCAGAATGGTCGTCGGGCTTGCGCTTTCGGTCTGTGCCCACGCGCCGCTGGAGCCGGTCTCTTACGGCGTCTTCCGGATGTGAGTGCGTTGTTCAAAACCGTATTAGTGGCCAATCGCGGCGAGATCGCGGTCCGGGTGATCCGGACTCTGCGCCGGTTGGGCATCCGGTCGGTAGCTGTCTACAGCGACCCCGACGCCGGTGCACGCCATGTGCTCGAGGCCGACACCGCGGTGCGGCTGGGACCGGCCGCGGCGCGCGAGAGCTACCTGGACATCGGCAAGGTGCTCGACGCGGCGGTGCGCACCGGATCGGAGGCGATCCATCCCGGTTACGGGTTTCTTTCCGAGAACGCTCATTTCGCCGCGGCCTGCGAACGCGCCGGGGTGGTTTTCCTTGGGCCGCCGGCACATGCCATCGAAGTGATGGGTGACAAGATCACCGCCAAGAATGCGGTCGCCGCCTTCGACGTGCCAGTGGTGCCCGGACTGGCGAAGCCGGGGCTGACCGACGACGAGCTGGTGGCGGCGGCCGGTGAGGTCGGCTACCCGGTCTTGATCAAGCCGTCCGCGGGTGGCGGCGGCAAAGGTATGCGACTGGTGGACGACCCGGCCCTGCTGCGCGAGGCGCTGGTGGGTGCCCGGCGGGAGGCCGCCTCCTCGTTTGGCGACGAAACGCTGTTTCTGGAGCGATTCGTGTTGAGGCCCAGGCATATTGAGGTGCAGGTGCTCGGCGACACCCATGGCAACGTGGTGCATCTCGGGGAGCGTGAGTGCAGCCTGCAGCGGCGCCATCAGAAGGTCATCGAGGAGGCGCCGTCGCCCCTGCTTGACTCCCAAACGCGGGCGCAGATCGGCGCCGCGGCCTGCAACACCGCCCGCAGCGTGGACTATGTCGGCGTGGGCACAGTGGAGTTCATCGTCTCCGCCGACCGCCCGGACGAGTTCTTTTTCATGGAGATGAATACCAGGCTGCAGGTGGAACATCCCGTCACCGAGGCGATCACCGGGCTCGACCTTGTCGAGTGGCAGTTAAGGGTGGGAGCCGGCGAGAAGCTGGCGTTCGCCCAGGACAACATCAAGCTGAACGGCCACGCGATCGAGGCCCGGGTGTACGCCGAGGACCCTGCCCGCGGATTTCTGCCCACCGGCGGCCGGGTGCTGCAGGTATTCGAGCCCTCGGGCCGCAATGTGCGGGTGGACTCGTCGTTACTGCCGGGCACGGTGGTCGGCAGCGATTACGATCCGATGCTGAGCAAGGTGATTGCGTACGGGGCCAACCGCGACCAGGCGCTCGCGCAACTCGACCGGGCGCTGTCGCAGACCGCGGTCTTGGGTGTGCAGACCAACATCGAGTTCCTCCGGTTCCTGCTCGCCGACGAGCGGGTGCGTGCCGGGGACCTGGATACCCTGTTGCTCGACCAGCGGCAGGCCGACTTCGCGCCGCTGCCGGCGCCCGACGACGTGCTCGCCGCCGGCGGCCTTTATCGTCAGTGGGCCTTGGCCGCCCGAGCGCAGGGCAACCTGTGGGCCGCGCCGACCGGGTGGCGCGTCGGCGGGGGCGCGGCGCCGGTCCGCACGGCGATGCGCACCGCGCTGCGCACCGCGGTGGTTTCGGTGTGGGGCCCGCCGCAGGCCGCTCGGGTGCAGGTAGGTGATGGTGAGATCTGGTCCGCAAGTGCGCAACTCGGGCGGGGACAGCTGAGCGTGACGCTGGACGGCCAGCGACGGGAGTATCGGTGGGCGGAGGCTGACCGGCACTTGTGGATCGCTGACGAGCGCGGAACCTGGCAGCTGCGAGAGGCTGAGGAACGCAAGACTCACCGAGCGGTGGGGGAGCAGCAGGCCGAGGTCCTCAGTCCGATGCCGGGCAGCGTAATCGCCGTGCAGGTCGCCTCCGGCGCCGAAGTCGCCGAGGGTGACGTGGTAGTGGTCGTCGAGGCGATGAAGATGGAGCACTCGCTGACTGCGCCGGTTTCGGGACGAGTAGAGGTGCTGGTGGCCGTCGGCGATCAGGTCACGGTAGACCAGGTGCTGGCTCGGCTGATCCCAGACGCCGCAGCAGGGCCCGAGTCGGAACGACCCGAGAGCAAGGATTAGGATCATGACGACACCCATTACGGCAGGGACGTTACCCAAGGAATACGAAGACCTCCGCCAGACGGTAGCCGATTTCGCACGCACCGTGGTCGCGCCGGTGTCGGCCAAACACGATGAGGAGCACAGCTTCCCATACGAAGTCGTCGCCAAGATGGGTGAAATGGGGCTGTTCGGCCTGCCGTTCCCGGAGGAATACGGCGGGATCGGCGGCGATTATTTTGCGCTGTCGTTGGCGCTCGAGGAGCTCGGCAAGGTCGACCAATCGGTGGCGATCACGCTGGAGGCCGGTGCGAGCCTGGGTGCGATGCCGATCTACCGGTTTGGCACCGAAGAACAGAAGCAAAAGTGGCTGCCGGACCTGACGTCCGGGCGGGCGCTGGCCGGTTTCGGACTCACCGAGCCGGGCGCCGGCTCGGATGCGGGCAGCACCCGCACCTCCGCCCGGCTCGACAACGGCGAGTGGGTGATCAATGGCACCAAGCAATTCATCACCAACTCGGGCACCGACATCACCTCGCTGGTCACCGTCACCGCCGTCACCGGAACCACTGGAACCACAGCCGACGGCAAGAAAGAGATCTCGACGATCGTCGTGCCCAGCGGCACAACGGGATTCACCGTCGAGCCGGTCTACAACAAGGTCGGCTGGAATGCGTCCGACACTCACCCGCTGACCTTCGCCGACGCCCGCGTCCCCGAGGAGAACCTGCTGGGCGCGCGCGGCACCGGCTACGCGAACTTCCTATCCATCCTGGACGAGGGCCGCATCGCCATCGCCGCGCTGTCGACCGGGGCGGCGCAGGGATGCGTCGACGAGAGCGTGAAGTACGCCAAGGAGCGCCAGTCCTTCGGGCGGCCGATCGGCTCCTATCAGGCGATCAGTTTCAAGATCGCGCGGATGGAGGCACGCGCCCATGTCGCCCGCACAGCTTACTACGAAGCAGCTGCAAAGATGTTGGCGGGCAAGCCATTCAAGAAGGAGGCGGCAATCGCGAAAATGATCGCCTCAGAGGCGGCGATGGACAACGCCCGTGACGCCACCCAGATCCACGGCGGATACGGCTTCATGAACGAGTATCCGGTGGCACGTCACTACCGCGACAGCAAGATCCTCGAAATCGGCGAAGGAACCACCGAGGTGCAACTGATGCTCATCGCGCGGTCGCTAGGGCTGTCGTGACATCAGGAGAGCAGAGCGGCAAGTCGGTTGTCCAGCGGGGCTTGTGGTTTGAGGAGTTCGAGATCGGCACCACGTACCTGCACCGACCGGGGCGTACCGTCACCGAGGCCGACAACGTGTTGTTCACCACGCTGACGATGAACACCCAGTCGCTGCATCTCGACGCGGCGTGGGCAGCCGAGCAACCGGGCTTTCGGGGCGAGCGACTGGTGAACTCGATGTTTACCCTTTCGACGTTGGTGGGGCTGTCGGTTACGCAGCTGACACTGGGCACCATCGTGGCCAACCTCGGCTTTTCCGAGGTCTCGTTCCCTAAGCCGGTCTTCCATGGCGACACCCTGTACGCGGAGACGGTATGCACCGGCAAACGCGAGTCGAAGAGCCGACCCGGCGAAGGTATCGTGACCCTCGAGCACACCGGGCGCAACCAAAACGGTGACATAGTTGCGCGGGCGATGCGCACCACGCTGGTGCAGAAGCGCCCGGCCCCTGAAGCTGAGATCCCGCAAGCTGACACAGAGGAGACCTGATGGACCTGGGTGCTGCCGGTCCGGGCTGGCTGTTCTGCCCGGCCGACCGTCCCGAGCGTTTCGCTAAGGCCGCCGTTGCCGCCGACGTGGTGATTCTCGATCTCGAGGACGGCGTAGCCGAAGCGGATAAGCCCGCTGCCCGCAAGGCCTTGCAGGACACCCCGCTGGACCCGGAGCGCACCGTGGTGCGGATCAATGCGGCCGGAACCGATGAACAGTCCCGCGACCTGGACGCTCTGGCGGGTACGGCATACACGACGGTGATGCTGTCCAAGACCGAATCGGCCGCGCAGGTGGCTGCATTGGCGCCGCGCGACGTGATCGCGCTGCTGGAGACACCATGCGGCGCGCTGTTTGCCGCCGAAATCGCGGCTGCCGAGGGCACCGTGGCAGTCATGTGGGGCGCCGAGGATCTGGTCGCGACCCTCGGCGGGAGCTCCAGCCGGACGGCCGACGGTACCTATCGGGATGTTGCCCGCCACGTGCGGTCGACGGCACTGCTTGCGGCGTCGGCCTTCGGGCGGATCGCTCTCGACGCGGTGCATTTGGACATCCGCGACCTCGATGGCTTGCGGGTGGAAGCCGACGATGCCGTGGCGGTGGGCTTCGCCGGGACAGTGTGCATCCACCCGAGCCAGATCCCGGTGGTACGCACCGCCTATCGTCCCAGCGAGGAGAAGCTGGACTGGGCGCGACGGGTGTTGGCGGCGTCGCAGACCGAGCGCGGCGTGTTCGCCTTCGAGGGGCAGATGGTCGACTCTCCGGTGCTCAAGCACGCGGAAATGATGCTGCGGCGCGCGGGGGAGTCCGCCTCCGGGTGACGGTCGGCCGGCCGCGATTCGCTCAGGATGATTCCAGATGGCTTGGGGTGTTACCTACCGCGATCGGCATTGCGATACGCCATCGCTTCCCTGAGCTAGCCCGGCGACTTCAACGGCCAGTCCGAATTGCCGCAGCAGTGCTGCTGGTACTCGTCTGCTTAGGGGCGATCGCCGGAGGGCGGACGACGCTATCGAATAATGTTGGCGTGCTGACGGTCGCTGTCGTGTCCTTTTGCGCGGTCAGCCTGACAGTCGGCTATCTGGTGCCACGCTGGATGCATCTCGCGCCACGACAGGCCATCGCCATCTGCTTGGAGATCGGACTGCACAACGCCGTGTTGGCGATAGGCATAGCAATGAGTCCGCAACTGCTGAATAGCGCCGAAATGGCGACACCTGCCGCACTTTACGGCGCCGTCGCACCCTTCATCGCGCTGGCGTTCGTCTTCACCGCGCGACGCCTGGACCCCGCGTTCCGTGATGTCTCCCGCTCCGGCGCCGCTCACGAAAATGAATCCCCTGGTTAGCGGGGCTTGCCGTCCCGGACCTGGTGCAGCGGCGTCCGCCCCTGGTCACTTAACGGCAGCGGCTCGTCGGCGTGTCGGCTGGTGTCATGGTCGGACGAATTTACCGTTGAAACCATGATCAAACGCGATCAACTTGACCGGCTTGTGGCCCTGCCACAAGGGGTTTGCCGCCATTCGACCGGCGGCGGCCAACCGGATATCTGCTGGCGTTGGCCGGTTATTTGCTGGCGAGCGCGAGCGTTTTCCCTGGTCAGCAGCCCACGTATCGCCAGAATGTTAACTGACCAGTCACTATCACGTCTCTGAGCAGCGGTTATACAGCTGCGCCGGGCGTTTGCCGGTAAAAAATGTCAGACCCGTTTCGCTCCATCTTTGCAGTCTTGGCCGTGCTGCCATGGTGAGGGGTTTGGCGGCAGCCGACGGCTCGGTTCCTGTCTCACGGTGCGAGCCTGACAAGGCCCGGCGGCGTGGGTGGCGTCGGGGATGGCTCCGCCGGACGGACACCGCCGTTGCCGCCACCGCTTGTGGTACCACTGCCACCACTGCCGCCAGCCTGCCCCGGCTGAGGGGCAACAGCAGGAGGCTCCGCCCGTTGCGGTGGAGGCGGTGCCGCAATCGGCCTGGGTGGTGTCCGGGTCTGCGCCGTCGGCGGCGGTGGTGCCGGAATCTGTGGCGGGTTCGGGGTGATCTCGTCCGAGGGAACCGCTCCGATCAGCGAGGCGAGCACTACGCCATTCGCGTCACGGTCCGACCGGTAGTCCCCGTAGCGGCCCGCCATGAAAACCCCGCCGCCCATCAAGTGTGGCAGCCGCAGCACACCGCTGCCCGTCGGTTCCTGCCACGCGGCCGGCATGTTGATCATGTCCAACCCCGGCGGCGGCTCCCGCAGATCGCTTCCCGCGTCGACCGCGTTGTGCGTGTACGCGGCGACATGGTGCATCGGCTCATCCGATCCCGGCGCAGGATTAGCCATGATGGAAACTATCTTGCTTTGATCGTTCGGGCAGTAGGCTTCCACTGCCGCAGTGATGAATCGGGTAATGGTGGACGTGATTCGGCGGGCTGGGAATTGGCCATCGCCCGGGTCTGCGAACGAATTGGTTTTCATGTCGTCCACCACGGCGTCCACCGTCATGCCGCCATCGAGTTCGCGACAAATCTTATGGGCGGTGGCGATGAGGCTTGGCACGTTCTGGAGGGCAGGGATTTCTTCTTGATCGAGCAGTGCCAGAAACTGCTCGTCCTGGTTTTGGTCGGCCGCTGCTGCGCCACCGCGCAGAACTGCGCCGCCGGTTAGCACCACGATCGCGGTAACCAGGGCGCCGGCGTGGCTCGTGATGCCGGTGAACATGGGAGGGGTTTCCGTTCTGCTAGAGCTGTCACCTAACGGGCTTTGGATTGTGATCTACGCCGTACGTGTGGCTGTCTGGTCAGGTTTTGCCGGCGTCTGTTGCTGAAACGCTGCTGTTCCCTTCGGCGGCACCAGCTTTGAATTCGTGGTGCGCTCACAGCAGGTACATAGTGGGCAGTTCAGCATGGCCCAATGACCCTGTTGGCGCCACCGGCGACGATGAGTATGAAGTGGTTGCAAACGCTCACTGCGTGCACGGCGGTGACGGCCTTGATGGGGGCTTTCCGGGTATGGCGGGTGCGATGCAGCCGCCGGCGCTTTGCCAGCCTTGACATTTTCGCATCTACAGAACCAGCCACGCACACACCATCACCGCGCGGTAAAGGGCGGTATCCGCGCGAGTCACCGCTATCGCCAGTTACGTATAACAGCTAAGCCTAGTAACAATCGTCGGTTTCTGGAACCCTGATTGAGTCGCTCCAACAACGCCAACCGCTCCGGCGTAGTCAACCCGTCACACGACACAGCGGCGACGTCGCCGACCGCTCGCTGCAGCGCGTCGAAGGCCGGTGTGATGGCCTCCCGGTCGACGACGTGGTCCGAACTCATGATTCCGAACTATCCGCGGCCACCGACAAGAATATCCGCGCTGAGACTGGTGAAACAGCAGTGGCGCAAGTGATTTCAAGCAGCTGAACGAGCCGGCGCTACTTACGTTGGGCTGCGGCCAATCGCTGGGCGAACTGCGGTGACTGGATCGAGTACACCTGCGGCCCAAGCTCTGTGCGCATAGCGAGCTCGTGTTGCTCGTTGTCCAGCGACCCTGGGCTTGCGGTGGCGCGCATCGTTGCCTTTGTCGCCAATACCACCTCGCGCGGCGCCGCCGCGGGCCCGGCGGCCAGGTCCAGCGCCGCGGCGACGGGATCGTCGGCAACAGTGAGCGCCAACCCGTGCCGCACAGCCGATTCGGCGTCGAAGCGCATGCCGAACAACAACGCCGCGCGAGCGACCGCTGGACCCACCGCCCGCTGCAGCATCCAGGTCGCACCGCCACCGGGATGTAGTCCCAATTTCTGGAAACGGGCGTCGAACAATGCGCTGGGCCCGGCGATGCGTACGTCGGCGGCCAGCGCCAAGTTCAAGCCCGCTCCGACCGCGGCGCCGTTGACTGCGGCGATGGTGGGCAGCGTGCAATTACCAACGGCCATGAAGCCGTCGTAGATCCGCTGCAGACCGTCTGCCGGTGCTCCACCGCCGGCAGCGCCCAGGGCGCTGAGGTCGGCGCCGGCGCAAAAGGCTCTGCCGGCACCGGTGACCACCACGGCGTGCACGTCGGGATCGGCTTCGGCTTGCTCCACCACGGCGCGCAGCAGCGCTGATATCTCGTCGGTGAGGGCGTTGCGCCGATCGGGGTCATTAACGGTGATGAGCGCGACGTGATTGTCGGCGCGGAACAAGACGAGGTCGGACTGTGCCATCGGGCGCCTCCGCGGTTTCGGTTCGTCGTGCACTGGGTGGAGACCGTGATGCTTTCGGTCTCACGTCACAATGGCAACACGCGTCATGTCGACCAGTGCCCTGATCCCGGTTCCCGTCACGTTGGACACAACGCCACATCGAGCCGAGGTTCGACGCGATGGTCTGATCCGCGGTTAATGATCAGCGTGTACTCGTCCTCTACGCGAGCAACACTTCCCACGATCTGTTCAGTTGTCGCCATTTTCCTCGTTGCTTCCACCCGCATGCGCGCCCTTCGGACTGTCGCCTAATGCGATACGTGGTCGCGACTCGTCAACGTCCTCACCAAAAACCACACGGGCTTGTTGGACTTCGGATTCGGAAAGTAATTCCAATTGTTGAGCAGATTGTTGAGCGTTGGCGAAGAACAATTCACTTGCAGTTTTTGCGCTGACTACTTCAAGAATTCCCCAATTGATTGAGCCATTCGTAAGAGCTTTAAATGCGAATTCGAGGCGTTCATCGATATAACGAACGGATTTTTTGAGGCTCAAAGTTGTGTGCATCGCCTTCTGAACGGCCTTTGCGAGCTCCGTATCGAGCTTTCTTTTGCTGTACCAATGATTTCCAACGATACCGACGCCGATCGAGGATGCCGGGACAAAACCAATGACACAGGCTTTCCCAAGGGGAGTGTCACCCAGCGCAAGTGCGCCAATAATGCTCAAAATGGCGACGATGAAGAGCATGACTAAAAAGAGAAGGGCTGAAGGCTGGAATGCTCGCCTAATTAGTTCGCCGAACTGCCCAACCCATTGCGCCCATCCTGCATCTGGGCCGTTTTTGGCCGGCGCAGCCGCGTTCTCGGCCGGGGTTTCGGGCTCTGGCGGGAGTGTGCCCTCGGCCGGGGTTTCGGGCTCTGGCGGGAGTGTGACTGCAGCCGCGTTCTCGGCCGCGGTTTCGGGCTCTCGATCGACCACTAGAACATCATCCCAAATGGAAGCGACACGTTCCCTTGGCGGCGCCACCCGCAGCCATTGCGCCCATCCCGCATCTTGGCTGTTTTTGGCCGGCGCCGCCGCGTTCTCGGCCGGGGTTTGCGGCGATGCAGGCGGTTCCGG
>Ga0209448_10000220_pt1 | contig 21157 bp, 18 predicted proteins | sample BogFormECP14_OM2_FD_188245 | JGI IMG/M metagenome (GOLD analysis project Ga0209448, IMG submission 188245) | Bog forest soil microbial communities from Calvert Island, British Columbia, Canada - ECP14_OM2 (SPAdes) (version 2) | ecosystem: Environmental > Aquatic > Freshwater > Wetlands > Bog ... | reverse complement strand
TAGCTGACCGCCATGCCGGCGCGTACGTCCTGTTGTACGCCGTATTGCGGGAACGGGTAACGCAGCCCGTTCTTGGCGAGCGCCTCCATACCGGCGATCGCCTTGGCGAGATAATCGGGCGGCAGCGCCATCAGCATCTCGTCGTCGAGCACGCCGCCGTAGCGGCGTTCGGCAAAGCACGGTATCGACAGGCTCGGTTCGCGGGTCTTGAGAGCGCGCCCCCAGGAATCGGCGCACGCCGATTCGCCGACGATGCTCCAGTCGAAGCGCTTGTAGCCCGACCACTGCAAACCGTTGATGAAATAGATCATCGCACCCGGCGTCGCGTAAAAGAGCGCGATGTCGGGCGGGTCGAGCCTGCCGGCGGCGAGCGGAGCCACGGCGAGCGCCTCGTAGCGGCCGTCGGGCACACACTCCATCGCCTCTTGATGGGCACGCGAGTCTTCAGGCGTGCTGTACCAGACGCCCACCATGTGCTCGCCCGAGCGCCATTTGTCGTCCTTTGCAAGACCGAGCCCGACAACGGCCCGGCACTGAGCGCCGACGAGGTCCTCACTCGTCAGCCCGACGGTCCAGCCGAGGCGAGCGGCTTGCGCAACGATCTGATCGAGGGTGTGCACCGCTGTCGGCCGCCGGATCCGCGGGATTGCTTCCATCTCCTCGCGGCGCTCGAAGAGCTTCATGCCGAACGGGATCGCCCGCAGCTTGAGCAGGCGCTCCAAATCGGCGACGAGCCGGGTCCAGTCCTCACTCATGTAGGCATCTCTCGACGGGTGTTCGGTCGACACATTAGTCTCGCGACGCTCGGTTGTCTGCACACCTCGCCCGGCACACGGGTGAATGGCGCAAGGAGGAATTCTCGTGCGATTTCTCGGTGTTCATCCCGGCCCGCTCCTTTACTCGCGGATATTTCTGCGACTGGAGCCCCTTGGCCTCGAGCTCGTTGCCGAGGCGGCAAGGCGCGCCGGCCACACGGTCCAGCTGATCGACCTGCAGGTAGAGGACCACTCCGCGTATTTCCGACTGCTCGAAACCTGGCGGCCGGATGTCGTCGCCTTTTCCTGCAACTACCTCGCCAACGTCCCGGAAATCGTCGATCTTGCAAAGGCGACGAAGGCACGCCAGCCGAAGTCTTTTGTGTGCGTCGGCGGTCACAGCGCCTCGTTCACCGCTGATGCCCTCGTCGAGCACGGTGCGGGGGCGATCGACTGCGTCCTCAAGGGCGAGGGCGAGGCGGGGATGCCACTGCTTCTCGATGCAATCGAGGCGGGATCGGATGTCGGATCGGTGCCCGGTGCGGTCACCGCGGCGGGAGAGGGGCCGCCGCCCGGCTTTGTCCAATCGCTCGATGATCTGATGCCGGCGCGTGACCTCCTGCACCATCGCCGGAAATATTTTCTCGGCACGCTCGATCCGTGTGCCTCGGTCGAGTTCTCGCGAGGCTGCCCGTGGGACTGCACCTTCTGCAGTGCCTGGACCTTTTACGGCCGCAGCTACCGGCTGGTCAGTCCGCAACGCGTCGTCGAGGATCTCCGGTCGATCCGCGAGCCGGGTGTCTTCATCGTCGACGATGTCGCCTTCGTGCAGGAGAGGCACGGCATGGAGATCGGCGAGGCGATCATCCGGGCCGGCATCCGCAAGAAATATTATCTCGAGACCCGCGGGGACGTCTTGCTGCGTAACAAGGAGGTGTTTCGTTTTTGGAAAAAGCTCGGTCTCGAATACATGTTCATCGGCCTCGAAGCGATCGACGAGGAGGGTTTGCGCAAGCACCGCAAACGGGTCTCGCTCGGCCGCAATTTCGAGGCGCTCGAATTCGCCCGCTCGCTCGGGATCTACGTCGCGATCAACCTGATCGCCGACCCGGACTGGGACCACGAGCGCTTCCGCATCGTTCGTGAATGGGGCGTCGAGCTGCCCGAAGTCGTGAACATCAGCGTCAACACACCATACCCCGGGACCGAAAGCTGGGTGACCGAGGGCGGTCGGGTCGCCAGCCGCGACTACCGGCTCTACGACATTCAGCATGCGGTGTTGCCGACACGGCTGCCGCTAACCGAGTTCTATGACGAGCTGGTAACCACCCAGCGGGCGTTCTATCGCAAGCATCTCGGTTGGCGGCGGGTCATGAACACGGCGGGGGTCATCGCCGGGCATCTGATGCATGGCCAGACCAACTTTGTCAGAAGCCTGTTCCACCTCGACCGGGTCTTCCGGCCCGAATTTCTCGTCGCCGACCACACTCTACCGGTAGATTACGAAATACCCCTGCCGCGACCTTCCGCGGCCGGACAATCGCCCGGCCGCGCGCTCTACATCCACCCGCCACGGGGCCGTAAGGGGCGCGCCATCGACAGCGCAACCGAGCGCTTTGTCGAAGAAACTCGGATGGGGGCTACGCCTTGAGCGATCGGGCGAAGGTCAATCCATGAAGCGAAGATCGACACCTTGCCCGTGCAGCTCGGCGAGATAGCCCTCGACCATGCCGAACTCGGTATCGAACTCCATGCGGACCGGTACCATTTGATTGCCGCCTGCCACGCGGGCATACCAAATTTTGCCCCGCTTATAGGTCCCCCCGTTTGCGTCCTGACCGCCCGGGAAACCGGCAACGTCCTCACGGCTGACGTCGCAAGCTATGGTTGGCCCCGCGAAGTGCTGACGCCCATCCGGGACTAGGGTTTCCGGCTGAGCATTGCTGAACCGAAGGTTGTAGCGGCTTAGGCCATCGAACACCGGAACGAGGAGCGCACAGCTGCCGCGCTGCGCGAGCTGGCGCTCGAGAATGAAAAACGCCGTCAGCTGGTCGACGGTCCCGCGCATCTGATCCACCGCCGCGGAGCTGCGCAGGGTGGGCGAAGGCGGCGTTTGGTCACTCGCTATCGTGCCGTCGGCACGGTAATCGATCCTGTAATGGCGATCGTCGCCGTTTCGGCGCACATCGCCATGGTATGCGTCGGGACGCACCGCATCGTGGGTCAGCCGTCCGCGCACCTCGGAGTGGCTCGTCAGGTCGACAAAGATGCTGGCGATGCCGCGGGTATCCAGATCCATCGCGATCGTATATCGATCCCCCGATGCAGCGACTTTCGTGCGATTGGTCAACACGTGGAAACCGGCAAAGCCGTACACCTCGATGCGCAGCGCGACCGGGTCCGATTCCTGCGCCGGCGCCGCCAATGCGCCGAGAGTGACGAAGGCCATGGCCGCGATCGCCGGGAGAATGAAAAAACGGGCAAAGATCATGGCTCGGAATAATCCCATAGCCGGTTGATCGCTGTCCAGATTAGGGTGTTTGCAGGTGCGGAGGCAGCGTTTTCTTGGGCTTCCTCCGACGATCGGTAAAGCAGGGAAGGCCGTTGTCTCGATCGGCCCACGTTGACGAGAGGAGGGTTGCCATGCGGCTTCTCGGCGTTTTCCCCGGAGTGCTCCATTATTCAAAGATCTTCCTGCGGCTCGAGCCGATCGGCCTCGAGCTCGTCGCCCAGGCGGCACGGCAGGCGGGACACGAGGTCCGGCTGATCGATCTACAGGTCGAGGACCAGCGCGCCTATTTCCGAATGCTCGAAAGCTGGCGGCCGGACGTCATCGCCTTCTCCTGCAACTATCTGCCGCACGTCCCCGAGATCGTCGATCTCGCCAAGGCTACGAAAACCCGTTTCCCGCAGATGTTCATCTGCGTCGGCGGGCATAGCGCGTCTTTCACCGCCGGCTCGATCATCGAGCACGGCGCGGGCGCGATCGACTGCGTGCTGAAGGGCGAAGGCGAGGCTGGCATGCCGATGCTTTTGGCCGCGATCGAGGATGGCCGTGACCCGGTAACCGTGGCGGGTGCTGTGACCGCGGACGGCGAGGGGCCGCCGCCCGGCTTCGTCCATTCGCTCGATGATTTGACACCGGCGCGCGATCTGCTGCGTCATCGCCGGAAATATTTTCTCGGCACGCTCGATCCCTGCGCCACGATCGAGTTTTCGCGCGGCTGTCCGTGGGATTGCTCTTTCTGCAGCGCCTGGACCTTTTATGGCCGAAGTTATCGGCTGATCAGCCCGGAGCGGGCGGTCGAGGATCTGCGGTCGATCCGTGAGCGGGGGGTCTTCATCGTCGACGATGTAGCCTTTCTGCAGGAGCGGCACGGGATGGCGATCGGTGAGGCGATCGCCCGCGCCGGCATCAAGAAGCAGTATTACCTCGAAACCCGCGGCGACGTGCTGCTGCGCAACAAGGAAGTTTTTCGTTTTTGGAAGAAGCTCGGCCTCGAATACATGTTTCTCGGCATCGAAGCGATCGATGAGGAGGGGCTGCGGAAATTCCGCAAGCGGGTCACCGTCGGCCGCAATTTCGAGGCGTTGGAATTCGCCCGCTCGCTTGGGATCTACGTTTTGATCAATTTGATCGCCGATCCCGAATGGGATCACGAGCGCTTCCGCATTGTCCGCGAATGGGGTCTCGAGCTGCCGGAAGTCGTGAACATCAGCGTCAACACGCCCTATCCCGGGACCGAGAGCTGGATTAGCGAGGGCGGGCGCGTGGTAAGCCGCGACTATCGGCTCTACGACATTCAGCATGCGGTTCTGCCGACGAAGCTGCCGCTCGCCGAATTCTACGAGGAACTGGTGACAACCCAGCAAGCCTTCTACCGCAAGCATATGGGCTGGCGGCGGCTGATGAAGACGGCAGGGGTCGTTGCCGGCCAGCTGGCGCGCGGTCAAACCAATTTTCTCGGCAGTCTGTTCAACCTCGAGCGCGTATTCCGGCCTGAATATCTGCTCGCCGACCACCAAAAGCCGGTCGATTATCAGATCCCTCTGCCGGGGGGTGAACCGACCCAGCACCGATCCTCCCTCTACGTACTCGCCCCACGAGGCCGAAAAGGACGCGCTACCGATGCAGCGACCGAACGCTTCGTCGACGAGACGCGAATGAGTGCGACACCCTGAGGCGCAAAAAGATCATCATCGCTGCCGTTGTTGTTGCTGGGCCGCTTGAACCATGGTGCCGGTGTTACGTCGTTACTGACGGGTTCGAAGGGGGGTTTGTGCAGATCAACCAGCACCGCTTGCCGCGTCGAGCGATCGTCACCTTCGCGGCGGAGCGCTCCGCTGCTCCCGTGAAGCAGGACGCCCGGTGAGGTTCGCGCTTGCCTGGCGGATCCTCACTCACGACAAAGGCCGCACGGCTCTGGCGGTGGCGGGCGTGTTCATGGCGATCCTGCTCGTGTTTGTACAGCTCGGCTTCTTTATCGCGGTGCCGCAAGGTGGCATGTTGCTTTACGATCGGACCCGGTTCGATTTGCTGATCGCGTCGACCGGTTACGAATATCAGGTCCTGCCGGGGGAATTCCCGCTCAGCCAGTTGGATAGGGTGCGGACCGCACCTGAGGTCGCGCTGGCGGCGCCGCTCTATTTTGGATCGGCGAAGTGGCGCAGCGGCGAGGACGGCAAGGCGCCCGACGTCTTTGTCATCGGCCTCGATCCGCAGGATCGAATTTTCACGAGCGAAGACATCAATCGCCAGCTTGCTGTCCTCGATCGGGCCGACACCGCAATCGTGGATAGCATGACGCGGTCGATGTTCGGCCCCTTGACGACGGGCCGGGTGGTCGACATCAACGGCGATAAGGTGAAAATCGGGGGAGATTACGTTCTCGGAACCGGCTTCATGGGCCTCGGCGTCATCCTCGTCAGCACTCAGAATTTTGTCCGTCTCTTTCCCTATCGCAAGCTGGGGCAAGTCAATCTAGGGCTGATCCAGCTGAAGCAGGGGGTCGATTCCGACCGCGCCGCGGCTTCGTTGCGCCAGCTCCTCGGCAGCGATGTCCAGATCTTTACGCGTCCGAAGCTCGAAGCTCACGAGACCGCCTATTGGACTACGCGAACCTCGGTAGGTCTGCTTTTCGGTTCCGGGCTGATCGTCTCTTTCCTTGTCGGGGTCATGGTCGTCTATCAGATCCTTGCCACTCAGGTCAGCCGCCAGCTGCCTCAATTTGCGACGTTGAAAGCAGTCGGCTATGGGGACCGCTTTCTCAACGGGACCGTAATCACAATGGCCCTGCTGATCGTTCTGGCCGGCTTTTTCCCGGCCCTGGTTGCGGCGCTGGGCATTTATGCGGTGATCCGAGAGGAAACCTTGCTTCCGGTGGAGATGTCGGGGCCGCGCATTGCCATTGTGTTTGCGGCCACTCTCGCGATGGCGGCGGCCTCGGCTTTGCTTTCGATGAGCAGCCTGCGGCGGGCCGATCCGGCCGATCTATTTTCATGATCGCAACGCCGAACCTCGGATTCTGGCGGCGATCTGTCGGTTTTGTTCCGCTCGCATGGCGGAACCTGCTGGCGAACAAACCACGACTGCTACGATCGAGCGGCGGTATCGGCTTTGCTGTGTTGCTGATGCTGATGCAGCTCGGCTTCGAAAGGGCCTTCTTCAACGCCTCGCTCGAGGTCATCGAGCTGCTCGATGGGGATATCTTTCTTCAGCGCGCCAGCAAGTACCGGTTCGCGACAAAAGACCCGTTTCCCGGCCGAGACCTGGAAGCGGCTCGCGCCGTACCAGGGGTCGCGAGCGCCTGGCCGTTGTATGCGGCATGGCATGAGATATTCTGGCGCAACCCGGTCGATGATAAGAGCTTTCTGGTCCGTGTCTTCGCCTTCGATCCCGATCAGCCGGTCTTGTCGTTGCCCCAGCTCGACGCGAACATGAAGGATTTGAGCGATTTGGATACGGCTATTGTCGATCGCCGCGCCCGCCGGTTCCTGGGAATGGACCCGGCGCCACCCGCAGCCGAGCTAAACGGCAACAAGATTAAAATTATCGGGAGCTTTGCACTTGGTCCTGATTTCGAGAACGATGGCACCGTGGTAATCGGCGATCGTACCTTCGCGAAGTTGCTGCCCGGGCCGCGTGGTGGTCCTCCCAACGTCGAACTCGGGGTCATCAAGCTGACCCCAGGGGGCGACCCGGCCGCCGTGCAACGGGCGATCACCGCGGCCGTGCCCTCGGATGTCGCCGTTCTGACCAAGGGGCAGCTGCTCGAACTGGAGCGTAAATTTCAGGCCGACGTGTCTTCCGCGGGGCCGATCTTCGCGATGGGAACGCTGGTTGGCTTCGTCGTCGGGATGCTGATTTCCTATCAGGTTATCTACACCGACGTCGCTGAACAACAGCCTCAATATGCGACGATGAAGGCGATTGGCTATCACACACGTTATCTGGTCCAGGTGGTGCTCGAGCAGGCGACATTGAGCGCACTGGCCGGCTGGGTTCCGGCTTGCCTGGTATCGATTCTGCTGTTTCGAGTCGTCGGTGCGGTGGCGCTGTTACCATTGCATATGAGCGTGGAATTGGCCCTTGTCAGCCTGCTGCTAACCCTCTCTATGTGCTTGATTTCGGCAGTGCTGGCGGTTCGCCGCGTCATTTCGACAGATCCGGCCGAGGTGTTCTGATGAATGCGCCGACGATTGTGGATTCGATGTCCCTCGATCGCCTGCAGGCGACGGTTTTGGTCGAGGACCTCAACCACTTCTTCGGAGAGGGCGAGTCGCGCAACCAAGTCCTGTTCGACAACCGGATAGAGATCGGGGCAGGGCAGCTCGTCGTGATGACGGGGCCGTCGGGGGCCGGCAAGACGACCTTGCTCACTCTTGTCGGAACGCTCCGCTCCGTACAGGAGGGGCGGATTGATGTGCTCGGGCAAAGCTTGTCGGAGCTGGGCCGGCGCGAGCTTGTCGCGATGCGGCGCAATGTCGGCTTCATCTTTCAGATGCACAATTTGTTCGACGCGCTGTCGGCCTACGAAAACGTCAAGATGGCGATGCAGCTCGGCGATTGTCCCGTGTCTGAAATGCGCCAGCGCGGGACCGCGATCCTCGATCGCCTCGGGCTCGGAAACCGGGTCGACTACAAGCCGCGATCTTTATCGGGAGGCCAGCGCCAGCGCGTTGCTATCGCCCGGGCGCTCGTTAATCGCCCCAAACTGGTTCTCGCCGATGAGCCGACCGCTGCGCTCGATAAGGATTCGGCCCGTAGCGTCGTCGATCTCCTCAAAGAAACCACCGTCGAAAACGGCGCTAGCGTCGTCATGGTCACTCACGATCACCGGATCATCGAAAAGGCCGATCGCCTGGTCCACATGGTCGACGGGCGGATCGCCTCCGATGTGGTGCTGCATGACGCATTGAGGATCTGCGAGTTCTTGAAGACCGTGGACGCGTTTCAAAACCTCACACCAGTACAACTCACTGACGTCGCCGAGAAGATGACGAAACGCCGCTTCGTCAAGGGCGATATCGTCATCCGTCAGGGTGAGGCCGGCGAAGAGTTCTTTTTAATCTCCGACGGCACGGTCGAGGTGATGCGTGAGGGCCATGATGTAGCGGAGTTGGGTGCCGGAGATTTCTTTGGCGAGGGAGCGTTGATCACCGGCGAGCCGCGCAACGCGACCGTAGTCGCCAACGACAATCTCGACACCTATGTGCTAGGCAAGACGGACTTCCGCGCCGCTATCGAAGCGAGCGCCAATTTTCGCGACCAGCTATACCGCGTCTACTTTGTGCGCCACTGACCGCCTTCTCAGAGCTCGACAAGACGGGCGCTTTCCTCTGAGAGGCGGCGCGCCAGGCTGCGGTCGAGTGCCTCGGGGTCGGGGCGGGCCAGCGACTTGCCGATGACGTAGCCGCCGTGGAACGGCGTGGGATCGGGTACCGTCGCGAGAAAGAGCGATGTCTCGGCACCCTTCTCGGGGGTCGTCAAAAACGGCTTCATCAGCCGCCAGACCAACTCGGTCAAGCCGCCGCGCTGGCCGATCGCAGTAGCGACGACGCCGGGATGGAGACAGGTCGCAACGACGTCCGAATCTGCGAGCCGCGCCGCCAACTCTAGCGTAAAGAGGATGTTGCAGAGCTTGGATCGGCCGTAGGCCCTCAAGGTGCCCCAATCGTGTGGTCGAGCAAGTTCGGTGAGGTTGAGGCGGTGACCGCGATGCGCTTCTGAAGCGACAGTAACGATCCGCGCCGGGGCCGAAGCCTTGAGGCGATCGAGCAGCAGATTCGTCAGCAGAAACGGGGCGAGATGATTGACCGCGAAGGTCAGCTCGAACCCGTCGAACGAAAGCCGGTATTTCGGCGACATCAGCCCGGCATTGTTGACCAAGAGATCGAGCCGATCCGTGGCGGAAAGGATCTCGTCCGCAAGGCGACGTACCTCGGCAAGGTGGGAAAAATCCGCCAGGGCGATATCGACACGGTCAGAGCCGGAGCGTTCGGCCACGAAGCGCCGCGCCGCCTCGGTCCGACCCCGGTCGCGGCCGACTACAACAACCCGCATCCCGGTCCGAGCGAGGCCGAGCGCCGTATAGAGCCCGATCCCGGAACTCGCCCCGGTGACGACAGCAGTCTGGTGAGATGCCGGCAGGCGGCCCGACATGCGCGGTCCCGTTGCATGCACCATCGCGGTCAGCGAGACTTCGCTGGCGTGAAGGGAGAAAAGCTGACCCTGCCGATCATAGATCGCGTCGGCTGACGATGACGAGTGGCAGGGCTCGCGGCACGACGCCGACTCCGATCCGAAGGTGCACAAGGGATTGGTTTAAACCCGGGCCATGGAAACGGGTCGCGTGCGAGGTTAAGCTCGTCTCTCCACTAGAGGAGCCTAACCGATGAGCAGCATTGTGCGGGCTACTAGCCCCGAGGTCGCCGACCCACCCGCCGGCACTTGGTCTAATTGCCTGGTCGTGGACGGCGTTGCCTACGTCGCCGGCATGACCGCACGTGGTAGTGGTCAGAGCGGCAGTGTGGGCGACGAATATACTCAAGCGAAGGAGATCTTCGGTAAGATCCGTCATCTCGTCGAAGCGGCCGGCGGTAGCATGGCCGATATCGTCAAGGTGACGATTTTCGTCACCGACATCACCCAGCGCGAGAAGGTGTGGCGGGCCCGGCGGGAGTTCTTCACCGGCAACTTTCCGACCTCGACCCTGGTGCAGGTGGCGGCACTGGCCGATCCCTCGCTCAAGGTCGAGATCAACGCGGTCGCCCATATCGGTGCAAGCAAGCGCTGATCCGGCTCCGGCGAACTGACGGAAAATTGACACTCCCCTTTCGCGCCGATCTCCGTTAAAAAGGGAGCGGTTGGGGGAGAAATCATGCAGATCAAGTTGACGAATGTGCTCGTCGCGGCTGGCTTTGCGTTGGCGAGCTTCCCGGCGCTCGCTGGCGAGATGCCGACCGATGGCACGAAGAATTTCAGCACGCCGAACGACGCGCCTTCTTACTTTGCCAACGAGACGGCTCCCGAGGCCGCCCGGGTCGACCACACGACCCCCTTTACTGCCGAGGACGTGGCGGCCGCCCCGGAAGATGAGCCGACGGTTTCGGGCGGGACGGGGACAGGGCGGCACGAAAGGCATGCCTCGGCCCATAGCTCCGCGAAGCACTCGCTGGGCAGATCGAGGGGCTATGCCCCCTCGACGCGAACCGCGGCGCTGCACACCACGTCAACCCATACCAATGCCGGCAGTAGGCCGGCTAACGCGGCGAAAGGCGCCGGCCGGGGTGGGACGCAGGCCGGTGCAAGCAAGCCCAGCACCACAAAACATGGTAGAACCGGTGCGGGGCAGCATGCGGCAGCCCGGCCGGCGGAGCCTCTCCCCTCGTAGACACCTAACCCGAGTCGTCGATCGGCTATTCCGCTGCCATCGGCTGGCGCCAGCCGATGCGGTGGAGGCAGCGGTCGATCCACAGCTTGTTCAATTTTTCCTGGACACCGTTTTGCGACAGGCGGCGGTGCAACGCCGGGAAATCGACGCGGTCCATCTCCTGGTCCTGGTTGTAGCAGGAGAACACCACCGTCTCGGTCCCGGTCACGGGGTCGCGCTGCAATTGCAGGCACTGCGCACAGATCTCTTTCATCATGCACTGCATCGGCGAGTTGATCGAGGCGATCGCCCGGTGATCCGGCCGGAAATAGTGCTTCAGGCGCGCCCGGCGCGCCTCGGCAACGGCGCTCATCATGCCGTCGGAGCCGATCGCGATGATTCGGTCAACCTCCTCCAACGGAATGTCGGCCTGCCCAAAAGCGCCCGAGCCGTAGGCGTCGATCGCCTGCACGACATTGCCGACAAAGGCGAAGTCTTGCGGGCGGCCGGGAGCGAAACCCGGCGGCTCGTCGCAGCACCAGACGACCTGGTCGGCGGCGCGCTCGATGTCGGCGACCCGGTAGCGGTCGGCAATGGTCTTGTAGCCGGCGAAATAGAGCACCCGCGAGCCCTGCGCCCGCAACTGAGCGCCGATCGAGAACAAGACGGCGTTGCCGAGCCCGCCGCCTACCAGCAGCACGGTCTCGCCAGAGGGCGTTTCAGTCGGTGTACCGGTCGGGCCCATCAGAACCACCGGTTCGCCCGGTTTTAAGAGGGCGCAGAGGTCGGAGGAGCCGCCCATCTCCAACACGATCGTCGACAACAAACCGGCCTCTTTGTCGACCGCCGCTCCGGTCAAGGCCAGCCCCTCCATCGCCAGGGTCGTGCCGTCGACCCGCGGCGCCAAGGTCTCGTAATTCTGCAATCGGTAGAACTGGCCGGGCTGGAAAGCGCGCGCCGCCATCGGCGCCTTGATCACGACCTCGACGATTTTGGGTGTCAGCCGGACGACCTCGTGCACCCGGGCACGCAACTCGTCGTCGAGCCGTGCGGCAAGCTCCGCCGGCGACGGCGCCGCGGGGGCGAGCCGCGCCAGCACACGGCTGACCACCGGATAGCCCAGGGTAGCGCCGCCCATCGCCTTGACCACATTCCCCGAAAAGCTCGGATGGAGGTCGCCGAAAAAGCTGACCGCGCGGCCGTCGGGGCGCAGGCTCGTCAGCACCTGCACGGCGGTGGGCTTGGCGACGCGCTCCGGGGTCACCGGGTTGCCGCCCTCGTCGAATGCCTGGAAATGGCGCCCATCGAGAACGATGTTCGCCGGATCCTCGCGGCCGAGAACGGTATTGGGCTGGGTCCCCGCCGCCACCAGGATCGTGCGCGCCGGCAGCACCACCCTCTCCGGCGCGTGATCCGGCTCCGCTGTCGGCCGGGTCAACTGCAACGCAGCCGCCTGGCCGAACAGATCGACCTCGACCGCAACCGGGGTCAGCAACTCGGCAAAGCGGATCCCCTCCTCCATCGCCTTTGCCACTTCCTCGTGATTGAGAGTGTAACTCGGCGAGTCGACGAGGCGGCGGCGGTAGGCGATCGTCACCCCACCCCAGCGATCTAGTAGCTCCACCAATCGCGGTGGGCGACCCTCCCGGCGGGCGGTCTCGCGCTCGGCGCGGATCGCGCGGGCATGGGCGATGAACTCGATCGCGACCGCGCGTTCGGCATCATTCCATTCCGCGCGCACAGCCTCCTCGCCGCGCTCGGCGACCAGTGTTTCGTAGCGCACCAGGAACTTCCCGACTTGAACCGGGTAGTAGGCGAGCGACTCGGTCGCCGTGTCGATCGCAGTCAGACCGCCGCCGATTACAACGACCGGGAGCCGCACGGTCAGATTGGCGATGCTGGCGGTCTTGGCGGCCCCGGTCAGCTGCAGTGCCATCAGAAAATCCGAGGCCATCCGCACCCCCGGGACCAGCCCGTTCGGCATTGGGATCACGGTCGGGCGGCCGGCCCCGGCGCACAATGCCACGTGGTCGAAGCCCAGCTCGAAGGCGCGGTCGATCGTGATCGTGCCGCCGAAGCGAACGCCGCCATACATCGCGAAGCTCGCTTGGCGCTCGAGCAGCAGACGGACGATTTTCAGGAAATTTTTGTCCCAGCGGACGGTGATACCATACTCGGCGACCCCGCCGAACCCCGCCATGATCCGGTCGTCGAGCCCTTCGACAAGGCTCATGACATCGCGGATCGGCTGGAACGGCCGGCGGCCGCCATCTTGTGTGACGCCAGAGAGGTCCGCGGGCAGCGGCTCGATCTTCAGCCCGTCGATCGCGGCGACGAAATGCCCGTCGTTCAGAAGGTGGTGTGCCAAGGTGAAGCCGGCCGGGCCGAGCCCCACGACGAGCACCTTGTGACCGGTCGCCGACTTCGGCAAGGGTCGTCGAATGTTGAGCGGGTTCCACCGGGTCAAGAGCGAATAGATCTCGAAACCCCAGGGCAGTCCGAGCACGTCCTTCAAGGTACGGGTCTCGATCTGCGGGATGTCGACCGGATCCTGCCGCTGATAGATGCAGGCCTTCATGCAGTCATTGCAGATGCGGTGTCCGGTCGCCGCACAGAGCGGGTTGTCAACGGTGATGATGGCCAGCGCGCCGATTGCGTTGCCGCGCGCCTTCACCAGGTTCATCTCCGAGATCTTCTCCTCGAGCGGGCAGCCCGCGAGGGTGACACCAAAGACGCTCTTCTTGAACGCGCCGTCTTTCTCGCGCAGCCCCCTGGCACAGCTGTCCTTGCCCTGGTTGTGGCACCAGATGCAGTAATTCGCCTGGTCGAGCGCCCCCGTCAGGTCGGTCCCGGCATCGGTCAGCGCAAAGCCTTCGCGGCGCCGCCATTCCTCCTCGGGGCGCCGCAGCATCGTGACCCCGTCCCGCACCACCGTCTCGACCGGAACGAGATGTTGCATGTCGAGCCGATGCGGCACCTTGAACAGCACGCCGCGCCGATGCTTGCGGCGGCCCTCTTCGGACAAGGTGGCCCAGGCGGCGTAGCGTTGCGCGATGTCGAGCACCCCGGCGTTACCGGCCCCGTCCGCGAGCCAATTGGCGACATGCTCGGCATAGCGTCGCTCCCAAGCGGGGATGCCGATCGTCGCGTCGGGAGGTGCGCCAATCACGCGGTCAAGTTCGCCGGCAAGGCCGGGCCCGTCGAGTTCCTCGGCGTCGACTTCTTTCACTCCCTTGACCGCCCGGCGCTGAACAAACAAGCGCTTGACCGAGTAGAGTGGAGCAAGCTCATGGTGACGCGCCTGCAACGCCCGGACTTCGTCCGTGATGCCGAACAGGTTTCCGATGAAATCCTCGAGATGGGGTGCCAGATCGACAAGAAGGTCCGACTCGGTCTGGCGCTCGATCGCGCCTGGCCCATGCCGAGCTGTCATCAGACGGTCATGCAGCGCGACATCGGTCTCGGCGAGATGGGCGATAAAAGTCCGATCGAGGCGCACGAGGCCGTCGCGATCGTAAAGACCGGCGAAGGAAAGCCCGTGCTGGAGGAGGAGATCGGTCATCAGGGTAGAGACATAGCGAGATATTGGGTCGGTTGCACCCGAGGTGAAGAGAAGATGGCGCAGGACACCCGCCTTCATGGAAATGTCACCGTGGTGTCGCAGGCTTGTGGCATTCTCCAACCGGGACGACGGCTTGCGCTGGGAGCAAATGGTATGTCGGGAGAATCGTTCGACTACGATCTTCTGGTGATTGGCTCCGGGCCGGCCGGGCAGCGCGCCGCAATCCAGGGTGCGAAGCTCGACAAGAAGGTCGCGATCGTCGAACGAAAGACGGTGCTGGGCGGATGCAGCGTCAATCTCGGCACGATCCCGTCGAAGACTCTGCGCGAGGCCGCGCTCGATCTTTGCGGGTACCGCTCGCGAGAATTCTACGGCGCTTCCTACACCGTGAAAGAGCACATCACGATGCAGGATCTGCTGTTCCGCACCAATCGGGTGATCCAGCACGAGCTCGACGTGACTCGCCATCAGCTGATGCGCAACGATGTCGAGCTCATCGCTGCAACGGCCTCTTTTGTCGCGCCAGACACCGTCCGCCTCGAATACGTCGACGGCGCCAGCTCGCGCACCGTCAAAGCAAAAAAGATCGTCATCGCCGCAGGTGCGGAGACCACTCGCGACCCGCACATTCCTTTCGATGGTGAGCGAATCTTCACCAGCGACGACGTCCTGGAGCTCGATCGGCTGCCGAGGACGTTGGCGGTTGTCGGAGCCGGGGTGATCGGCTGCGAATACGCCAGCATCTTTGCCGCGCTCGGCGTTCGGGTAACCCTGATTGATAAGCGTCACCGGCTGTTGCCGTTCGTCGACCAGGAAATCGCCGACGAGTTCTGCCACCACCTGCGGGAAAACCGGGCCACCCTGCGGCTCAACGAGAGCGTCGAGAAATTGGAGGTTGTCAAGGACGAGCATGGTGCTCGCGTTAGAATTCACCTCGACAGCGGCAAGACGATCATTGCCGAGAAGGCACTCTATTCGGTCGGCCGCACCGGTGCGTCCAGCAAGCTCAATCTGGCGGGAGCCGGCCTAGAACCCGACAATCGGGGTCGGCTGGCGGTCGACGAGCATTATCGAACGGCGGTCCCCGACATCTATGCCGTCGGCGACATGATCGGGTTTCCTGCCCTCGCCTCGACCTCGATGGAACAGGGCCGACTCGCCACATGCCACGCTTTCGGAATCAAGGCCCACAGCGTCCCCGAGCGCTTCCCCTACGGCGTCTACGCGGTCCCGGAAATCTCGATGGTCGGCAAGAACGAAGAGGAGCTGACCGAGGCCGCCATCCCCTACGAAATCGGCAAGGCGAGTTACAAGGAGATCGCCCGCGGTCAGATCCTCGGCGATGTCACCGGCCTGTTAAAGCTGATATTTCACAGTGAAACCCGTCGGCTGCTCGGCGTCCACATCATCGGCGAAGGGGCGAGCGAGCTGATCCACATAGGTCAGGCGGTGCTGTCGTTCGATGGAAAAGTCGACTACTTCATCGACACCGTGTTCAATTACCCGACCCTTGCGGAGTGCTACAAAGTGGCAGCGTTCGACGGCATCAACCGGCTGGGCATATTCGAGTCGGAGCAAGCGACAATCCCTCAAACGGAATAACCGCCCGAGCTCACAACTTACGACAGGCGCTTGGCCGATCGGCCTTATCGGCCGAGCCAGGCCGCAACGGAAACTCCGCTCGCCACCTCCTTTAGCGCCAAGCCGATGGTCACCAGAACCAGTGCGCCGATCAGCAAGGTGAACGCCATGCGCCGCCCATCCGAAGTTGGTCGGATCAGGAGTATCAGCGACAGTGCGACGGAGCCGAGAAGCAGGACCCCTTGATACCATGGCATCGTACAAATCCTTTTTGGCGATACGATAGCCGAACGCCCTTAAAGGATTCTTTCCTCGACGCCTGATAGCCGCGAGCGAGGAGCGAACCGGGGCCGTGTCGTCTTGGCTGCCTATCTCGTCTGAGCGGGGTGACGTCGATCGCGAAAAAAGGTACGCAACAGATCGGCGGCGCGCCGCTCCTCTATCCCGCCATAGATTTCCGGGCGATGGTGGGTGGTCGGCTGGTCGAACACCCGGGGGCCGTGCTCGACCGCGCCCCCTTTCGGATCGTAGGCGCCGAAATAGAGCCGGCGCAGGCGGGCCAAGGCGATTGCCGCGGCGCACATCGCGCACGGCTCGAGGGTGGCATAGAGATCGCACTCGGCGAGATGCTTGGTGCCGAGCAGCGCGGCACCGGCGCGCAGTACCAGCATCTCGGCATGCGCCGTCGGGTCGCGATCGGCCTCGACCCGGTTGCCGGCGGCGGCGAGAACACGGCCTTCGCGATCGACCAGCACGGCGCCGACCGGCACCTCGCCGCGCGCCCTCGCCGCCTCCGCTTCGGCGAGGGCGAGCGCCATCGGCGCGGGCCGCCGCGTCATCCGCCGTGCCAGCGCCGGATCGGTTCGGGGATCGCGATCGGCCGGCGCGTCGACAAGCGCATGAACAGCCCCTGCTGCTCGGCCTCGGCATGCAACAGACCGGCGACGACGAATTCGGCAGCGAGCCGCCAGCGTACTCGGCTGAGCCCCGCGACCCTGATGCGGCCGACGAGCCGGTCGGCGATCGTCACCGGCCGGCGATAGTTGATCCGCGTCGCGAGCAGGATCGGCGCGACATCCTCAGAAAGTGCCCGGATCAACGGGTAGGCCTGGTCCAACAGCGCAAGGCGCAGATCCTCGAGCCAGCGGATAAACACGATATTGCTGACGATGCCGGCAAAGTCTATGTCGTAGGTCCGTATCGGTAGCGGCTGCTCATAGAATTCGCTCATTGTCTCTCCGGTTTTGACGGACCTCTCCAACATGGCACAGCCGGTTATCGGCCTCACCCTCGATCACGAGCCGCCGGGCGGCTATTCGAAATTTCCCTGGTACGCGATCCGGGAGAACTACTGCAACGCGGTCCGCCGGGCGGGCGGGTTGCCGATCTTGCTGCCGCACGACCCCGATGCCGCTATGGCCTACCTCGACCGGATCGACGGGCTCGTCGTCACCGGCGGCGGCTTCGATGTCGATCCCGCGCTGTTTGGCGCCGCGACCCGCCACCCGAGCGTGACGACCAAGGACCGCCGGACAGCCTTCGAGCTGGCCGCGGCAAAGGGCGCGCTCGCCAGGGGCATGCCGGTGCTCGGGATCTGTGGTGGGCAGCAGCTCTTGAACGTCGTGCTCGGCGGCACTTTGATCCAGCACATCCCGGACGAAGTTCCAGGCTGCGTGGCGCACCGCCAGCCGAACCCGCGCGACGAGCCGGGGCACACCGTCCGGGTAATTGCCGGCACCTTGCTGCACCGGATTACAGGCGCCGCCAACCTCGCCGTCAACAGCGCGCATCACCAGGCGGTCAAGGAGGCAGGACCCGGTCTCGTCATCGATGCCATCGCCGAGGACGGCGTCGTCGAGGGGATCGAAGACCCGCGCCACCGCTTCTGCCTCGGGGTCCAATGGCATCCTGAATTCGAGATCAACGAGGCTGATCGGCGGATCTTCCGGGCCTTTGTTGAAGTCGCGGGCGGGTGAGCGAAACCCAGGCACCTCCGGAGCGCGTCGCTAAGTTGCTGGCGCGCGTCGGGCTGTGCTCGCGACGTGATGCCGAGCGCTGGATCGCCGCAGGACGGATCTCGGTTGATGGTCATGTGCTGACCACCCCGGCGACGACGGTCACTGCGGCAAACGACGTCCGCGTCGACGGCGTGCCGCTGGCCAGCCCCGAGCGAGCGCGCTTGTGGCGGTATCATAAGCCCGCCGGACTCGTCACCACGCATCGCGACGAGAAGGGCCGGCCGACCGTCTTCGACGCGCTGCCAAGGGAGCTGCCGCGGGTGATCTCGGTTGGCCGCCTCGATCTCAATTCCGAGGGGTTGCTGCTGTTGACCAATGACGGCGCGCTCGCCCGCCGGCTCGAACTGCCGGCGACGGGGTGGCTGCGGCGCTACAAGGTGCGTGTCCATGGTGAGGTCGATCCTGAGCGCCTCGCCGCTCTCGAAAAGGGCATCACGCTCGACGGGGTCGCCTGTGGCCCGATCCGCGCCAGTCTCGAACGCCGGCAGGGCAGCAATGCCTGGATCGCGCTGGCCTTGCGCGAGGGCAAGAACCGCGAGGTGCGCCGCGTGCTCGAGCATCTGGGTCTCCCAGTGACGCGGCTGATCCGACTTTCCTTCGGACCGTTTCAGCTCGGCAATCTGGCGCGAGGCGAGGTCGCCGAGGTACCCAAGAAAGTGCTGGCCGAGCAGGTCGGAAGCGCAGGTCCGGCATATGCGGATCGTCGGCGGTAGGCATCGCGGCCGGCGCCTGCTGGTCCCGCCGGGGGATACGGTACGGCCGACCAGCGATCGTGCCCGCGAGGCGCTTTTCAACATCCTCTCGCACGGGCGCTTCGCCGCTGACGGCATTCCGTTTGCCGGTGCCGCGGTGCTTGACGCGTTCGCCGGGACCGGCGCGCTCGGGCTCGAAGCGCTGTCGCGCGGCGCGGCCGAGGCAGTCTTTATCGAACGAGACCCCGAGGCCGTGGCGGTCCTGCGTCGGAACGTTGCGTCGCTGGGCGAGAGCACCCGGGCCGAGATCGTGCCTGGTGACCCCACCCGTCCGATCCGCGCGGGATTGCAGTGCGCGGTGGCATTTGTCGACCCCCCCTACCGCAGCGGTCTTGCTGCCCCGGCGCTCGAAGCTCTCGATCGTGCCGGCTGGCTCGTGCCGGATGCGCTCGCGATCGTCGAGCTCGGCGCCCGCGAGCAATTCGAGCCGCCTGCCGGGTTCACCCTCCTCGACGAGCGCCTCTACGGCGCCGCACGGCTCGTCTTCCTGCGCCGCAGTGGCGGTCCGCGATAAGGATTTCCCGGTTTGCGCGGGAAAAACCGGGAAAAAATCGAATCCGCCCGCAAAACTGATCGCACAATGAACTATAAAATCAAAGGCTTACGGGTCCGATTCGCGGTTATGAAACCGGGAATTCCTGTGCGCCGAACCGGGAACGAAAACGGCTAACCGGGAAATAACCGGGAATTGACATCGATGGTGCCGAACTCGGCGAATCCGTGACGGCACGCGGTAAATTTGGGTAGTCTCTCGGCTTGTTTCAAACCGAGACACCCCGGGAGGGAGATCGACCGTGGCCCCACTCTCGCCTGTCCTCGATCACGTCGTTATCGACGTACGCGACCGCGTCGACGAGGCGATGCGCTGCTTTTCCGCGTTCGGCTTCCTGCTCACGCCGCGCGGCCATCACACTCTGGGCTCGGTCAACCACCTCGCGATGTTCGCGGCCGATTATCTGGAGCTGCTCGGCTTTGGCGATGGTGGCACCACCCGCGTCGAGATCGCGCGCTTTCCGGCAGGCCTCAACGGCCTCGTATTCAAGACCACGGACGCCGACCAGGTCCATCGGCATGCCGAGGCGGCGGGCCTCCCGGTCCTGCCGGTGCAAGCCTTCTCCCGTCCTGTCACGCTTTACGCCAACCGGTTAAACCGCGTCGGCCGCTCCTGGGAAGTGATCCCGCAGGTGCGCGACGCGCGGTTTCGCACCACCCGGCTCGATCCGACCAAGGTCACAATGGGCCGCGTCTATTTCTGCGAGCATCTGACCCCCGAGCTCGTGTGGCGGCCCGAATGGCAGACCCATCCGAACGGCGCCTGCGCGATCACTCGCGTGGTGGTCGCGACCGCCGATCCGCAGCGGACGGCCGTGCTGTTCCGCGATCTGTTCGGCGGCGATGCGGTGACCGATCGCGACGGGCCGTGCGTGATGGCCGCCGGGACGGCGCAGGTCGAGCTCGCCACGCCGGGCGCCGTCGCGGCCGAGTTCGGCGAAGCGGCGGCGGAGCCGGCCGGGCGCGCCGAGTACATGGCGGCTCTCGGAATCAGGGTCCGATCTCTGCGGGAGGCGGCGCAACGGCTGCATGCTGTTCCCGGTGTGCGCGTCGAACCGCAGCGCGTATTGGTGCCGGCCGCCGCCGCGTTCAACACCGTACTCGTGTTCTCGGAGTGAGCGGTCTCGTGGACGTCGCGGAGGGCTACGCGCCGACCAGCTTCACTAATCTCGGTGACGCGATCGACCGATCCGATCCCGACGCATTGGCGGTGATCGATCTCGGCGGCAGCCCCTGCCCACGTTTCTATAGCTATCGGGAGATCGACGCGCTCGCCAGCGCAACGGCGCGCGGGCTCCTCGCGCGAGGCCTCGGCGGCGGCCAGCGCGTCGCGATCCTGTCGGCTAATCGCTGCGAGTTTCTCGCCAGTTTCCTTGGAATCATGCGTGCCGGGCTGGCCGCGGTGCCGGTCAATTGGAAGCTGCCGCCGGCGACCGTCGAGTTCATCTTGCGCGACTGCGGTGCGAGGCTTGCGCTATGCGACCGAGAGCGCCTGCCGCTTTGCCCGGCCGATCTGCCGCACTTCGTTTTCGAAGAGGACTTCCCGGCGCTGCTCGACCACGGCCCTTTTGCCGCAGTTACGCCGCATCCGGCAGACGCAGCCATGTTCCTCTACACCTCGGGCTCCAGCGGCCGGCCCAAAGGCGTCGTGCTGTCGCATATGAGCCATCTTTGGGTGATCGACATGCGCCGCCGCACCGTCGGCTTCGGAGAAAGCCGAGTGCTTGTCGCAGCACCGTTTTACCATATGAATGCGCTCGCCGTGTCGCAGGCGGCGCTGGCGCAGCACGACCCTGTCATCCTGCTGCCGGGCTTTACAGCGCAGAGCTATATCGAGGCGGCCGCCATCTACCGCGCCACGATCCTGACTTCGGTACCGACGATGATTGCGATGATGCTGCGCGAGACGGCGCTGCTGGAACGCACCGACTTGTCGGCGGTCACGACTATACGGATGGGCTCGGCGCCGGTCTCGGAAGGGCTGATGGAGGCCGCGCGCCGCGACTTTCCGCATGCCGTCATCACCAACGGCTACGGCACGACCGAGGCGGGGCCGATCGTCTTT
>Ga0209448_10000218_pt1 | contig 21232 bp, 21 predicted proteins | sample BogFormECP14_OM2_FD_188245 | JGI IMG/M metagenome (GOLD analysis project Ga0209448, IMG submission 188245) | Bog forest soil microbial communities from Calvert Island, British Columbia, Canada - ECP14_OM2 (SPAdes) (version 2) | ecosystem: Environmental > Aquatic > Freshwater > Wetlands > Bog ... | reverse complement strand
CCCGCCTCGATGGCGGCGGGCTAAAACAGCTCAGTTCTTGCTCTTATCCACCAGCGCCCGTTCTTTAATCCACGGCATCATCTCGCGCAGCTTGGCGCCGACTTGCTCGATTGGGTGCTCGGCGAGTTTGGCGCGGGTCGCCTTGAACGACGTCTGGTTGACTTTGTTCTCCAGCATCCAGTCGCGGGTGAAGCGGCCGGATTGGATGTCGGCGAGCACTTTCTTCATCTCGGCCTTGGTCGCGGCCGTCACCACGCGCGGGCCGGAAACATATTCGCCGTATTCGGCGGTGTTCGACACCGAGTAATTCATGTTGGCGATGCCGCCTTCATAGATCAGGTCGACGATCAGCTTCACTTCGTGCACGCATTCGAAATAGGCCATTTCGGGCGCGTAGCCGGCTTCCACCAGCGTCTCATAGCCGGCCTTCATCAGTTCGACCAAACCGCCGCACAGCACGGTCTGTTCGCCGAACAGATCGGTTTCGCATTCCTCCTTGAACGTCGTCTCGATGATGCCGGCGCGGCCGCCGCCGATCGCAGAGGCATAGGACAGGCCGAGGTCGTGCGCGTTGCCCGACGCATCCTTATGAATCGCGACCAGGCACGGCACGCCGGCGCCGCGCTGATATTCCGAGCGCACGGTGTGGCCGGGGCCCTTGGGCGCGATCATCAGCACGTCGAGATCGGCGCGCGGCTCAATCAGGTTGAAATGCACGTTGAGCCCGTGGGCGAACATCAGCGCCGCGCCGTTCTTCATATTGGCGTGCAGATGGTCGCGATAGATGTCGCCCTGCAATTCGTCGGGGGTGAGCATCATCATGACGTCGGCCCATTTGGCGGCTTCCGCCACCTCCATGACCTTGAATTTTTCGGCTTCCGCCTTTTTCACGCCGGCCGAAGACTTGCGCAGCGCCACCGCGACGTCTTTGACGCCGGAATCGCGCAGATTGAGCGCGTGGGCGTGGCCCTGGCTGCCATAGCCGACAATGGCGACCTTCTTGCCTTTGATCAGGTTCAGGTCGGCGTCGCGATCGTAATAAACACGCATGTTGTCTCACCCCTACAAAGAGGCCAAAGTCCCCCGAGGGCTGGCCGGCTGGTTGCTTCTAGTTTCTGCGGGCGGCTTGGACAAGCCCGCTCTGCCGCGCCCCATGCTGCGCTTCTTGCCGTGCGGGCGAGGGGGCCTTTTTCGCCGCGCCATCGAACTGTTCGCGGGCGCGGGCGATCTTTGCCTGGTTGCGGATCGCCCAATCGCCAAGCGACGAGACCGGCGCCAACAGGTCGCGCCCGAGCGGCGTGAGTTCATAATCGACCCGCGGCGGAATCGTCGGGAACACCGTGCGGGTGACGAGGCCATCGCGTTCGAGCCCGCGCAAGGTCAAGGTCAGCATGCGCTGCGAAATGCTGCCGATCGAGCGGCGCAACTCATTGAAACGTAGCGGACCGGCGCCGAGCCGGGTCACTACCAGCACCGACCATTTATCGCCAATCCGCGCCAGCACGTCGCTGACGGCGGTGCAATCACCGGGTAAATGCGTGTGTCTAGGTTTCATGAATGTGCCTTCTTGTGCAGTTCGCGCCCAGTCACCTATGTAGCCCCAGTTACGATTTCTCACCGAGGTATTCAACCATGACCACTTCCGCAAGCCTGCCCCAAATCGCCGTGATCGTGGGCTCCAACCGCCGCGACTCCATCAACCGCAAGCTCGCGGAGGCGCTGGCCAAACTCGCCGCTGGCAAGTTCGAGCCCAAATTCGTGCGCATCGACGACCTGCCGCTGTTCAACCAGGACCACGAAGGCAACCTCGCGGCCGAGGTGGTGCGCTTCAAGGACGAGCTCAGCCGCGCCGATGGCGTCTTGATCGTGACGCCGGAGCACAATCGCTCGATCCCAACGGTCCTGAAGAACGCCGTCGACTGGGGCGCGCGGCCCTGGGGCAAGAACAACTGGGCCGGCAAGCCCATTCTGATCGCCGGCACATCGCCGGGCGCACTGGGGGCAGCACTGGCGCAAGGGCATTTGCGTCAAGTGCTGGGCGCAAGCCTCGGCGCCTTCATCTTCGGCGGCGAGATCTATATCACGCACAAGCCGGGGCTGATCGACGATCACGGCAATGTCACCGACGACAACACGAAAAAATTCCTGCAGGATTTCGTCGACCGTTTTGCAGTCTTCGCCACACGCCTTGCACCGGCGGCGCAGCGTTCGGCGGCGTAGTTGTTTCCTTCGTCATGCCCGGGCTTGTCCCGGGTATGACGAGCGCTACATCCCGTCCGGCCCGCGCGCGATGGCGACGACGCCGGTGCGCGAGACTTCGACCAGGCCGACCGGAAGCATCAAATTGATGAAGCTTTCGATCTTGTCGGACGCGCCGGTGATCTCGAACACGAAGCTCTCGGTAGTGGCGTCGATGACGCGGGCGCGGAAGGCGTCGGCGAGCCGCAGCGCCTCCATGCGCTGATCGCCGGTGCCGCGCACCTTGACCATGGCGAGTTCGCGCGCGATCGCGGGGCCGGTGGTCGTCAGATCGATAACGCGGTGCACCGGCACCAGGCGGTCGAGCTGATTCTTGATCTGTTCGAGCACCATCGGCGTGCCGCGCGTGACGATGGTGATGCGCGAGAGATGTTTCTGGTGCTCGGTTTCCGAGACGGTGAGCGAATCGATATTGTAGCCGCGGCCGGAGAATAGGCCGACGACGCGCGCCAATACGCCCGGCTCGTTGTCGACCAGCACGCAGAGCGTGCGGCTTTCGACCTTCTCCGCGGTGGTCTGAGCCGGATAGTGCGTTGTCGTGCTCACGCAGCGTTCTCCACTATTTCTTTTGCGCGCCAGGCTTAGACCAGCATCTTGCCGGCTTCAGTAATAGCATCCTCGACGCGCGTCGCCGCATCGCCAAGCAGCATCTCGTTATGCGCCCGGCCCGAGGGGATCATCGGGAAGCAGTTTTCCGACGGATCGACCACGCAATCGAAGATCACCGGCTTCCGCACCTCGATCATTTCGCGGATCTTGCCGTCGAGCTCGTCGGGATGCTCGCAGCGGATGCCGTGGGCGTGATAGGCCTCGGCGAGCTTGACGAAGTCCGGCAGCGCTTCGGTATAGGAATGCGAATAGCGTCCGCCGTGCAGCAGTTCCTGCCACTGCCGCACCATGCCCATATAGCGATTGTTGAGGATGAAGACCTTGACCGGCAGGCCGAACTGCACCGCGGTCGACATTTCCTGCATGTTCATCAGGATGGACGCCTCGCCGGCAATGTCGACGACCAGCGAATTCGGGTGCGCGAGCTGCACGCCGATCGCGGCCGGCAGGCCATAGCCCATCGTGCCAAGGCCGCCCGACGTCATCCAGCGCTTCGGTTCCTGGAATTGATAAAACTGCGCCGCCCACATCTGGTGCTGGCCGACCTCGGTGGTGATGTAAGTGTCGCGATCCTTGGTCAATTCGTAGAGGCGCTCTATCGCGTATTGCGGCTTGATGATCACTTTCGAGTTGCTGTAGGCGAGTGACTTCTTCGCCCGCCACTTGGCGATCTGCGCCCACCACGCTTCGTGCGCCTTCTTGTCCGGTTTGAGCGCGCTCGCGCGCCACACCCGCAGCATGTCGTCGAGCACGCTGCCGCAATCGCCGACGATCGGCAGATCGACCTTGACGTTCTTGTTGATCGAGGAGGGATCGATATCGATGTGGATTTTCTTCGATCCCGGCGAGAAGGCGTCGATCCGGCCGGTGATGCGGTCGTCGAAGCGCGAACCAACCGCGATCATCAGATCGCAATCGTGCATCGACCAGTTCGCTTCCCAGGTGCCGTGCATGCCGAGCATGCCGAGCCATTGCGGGTCGGCGGCAGGGTAGGCGCCGAGCCCCATCAGGGTCGAGGTGATGGGAAAGCCGGTGAGCTTGACCAGTTCGCGCAGTTTCGCGCTGGCGGCGGGGCCGGAATTGATCACGCCGCCGCCGGTATAGAACAGCGGGCGCTTGGCGGCGGCCATCATCGCGACGGCTTGTTTGATCTTCTCGGCATCGCCCTTCGTTCGCGGCCGATAGCCCTTGTGCGCAAACTCGGTCGGCTTGGAATAGGTGCCCCTGGCGAATTGGATGTCCTTTGGGATGTCGACCACCACGGGTCCAGGCCGCCCGCTTGAGGCGATATGAAACGCTTCGTGCAAAACGCGCGGCAGATCGTCGACGCTTTTGACCAGATAATTGTACTTCGTGCACGGTCGCGTGATGCCGACGGTGTCGCATTCCTGGAACGCGTCATTGCCGATGAGATGCGTCGGCACCTGGCCGGTAATGACGACGAGCGGGACGGAGTCGCAGAGCGCATCGGTCAGACCGGTCACCGCATTGGTCGCGCCGGGCCCGGACGTCACCAGCACCGTGCCGACCTTGCCGGTCGATCGCGCATAACCTTCGGCGGCATGCACGGCGCCCTGTTCGTGCCGCACCAGGATGTGCTGCACCATGTTCTGCTGAAACAGCGCGTCATAGATCGGCAGCACGGCGCCGCCCGGATAACCGAAAATGTGCTCGACGCCCTGATCGGCGAGCGCCTTGATCACCATGTCGGCGCCGGTCATCTCGGTGCCAGGCTCGGCACTGGCCGTTTTGGCTTCAACGATGGCTTCGCTCATGACTTGCTCCGGTTTTCGCTTCCGCATCCGTCTGTCAAACTGGAATTCGGGTAATAAAAAAGGGGCCTCGAGAGCCCCTGGATCGCGCACCGCCACGTTTCGCGGGTGGGATCATCCACCCCCGGCGGTGCGCCTCGATACGAGAATAAGCGATGTCGCAACAACAGTCCGCACGTGTGTGCCCCTTGTGCTCAGGCCGCGATTTATAAGCATTGTGTCAGCTTGGGTCAAGCCAAATACGGCTGGAATGCGGCTTAGCCTGGTTAGCAAATCTTCAAACGCACGTTTGAAATCGAAATGACGCGCAAATGCGCAATCGTTAACCAATGTTAAGTGTCACAGCTTGGCCGCGATTTCGCACAGCCTCGGCCTTTAATTTTCCCAGCCGTGTTGCTGAATTATCGCATGGGGGCAGCGCGTGCGGACGACGCGTTGAAATCCAACAAGCGCGCGTTGCCGGTTTTTTCCGCCGGAGGGGAAATGGTTGCTGGACATGAGCTCACTGAACGGCTGCGCCGCTTGGCCGCCGGTCTCGTGGTTGCGCTGATCCTCGCCGTTGGCTTGGCCGGTCTCTTGGCTGCTCCCTTGGCTGCGCCGGCCGCGGCCGCGTCGCAGCCAAATACGACGTGGAATTCGACGGACTCCGTCCTGAAATGGATCAATGCCTATCGTCACCGGCCGGCGCCGGATGATTTGCCGGCAGTCGTGCACGCGCTGAGCGGCATGCAAGCCTTCAAGGATGCCGAGAGTTCCGGTCCCTATATCGGATTCATTGCCGGCGTGCTCGGCGACAATCCGGATCGTGCCGAGACGCTGATCGCCAAGATGCTGCCGATCGATCCGTCCGATCATTGGGTGCTGGTGCGTGCCATCGTTTATTCCGGGCTGCCGGACTGGAAGGAGCTGCTGGCGACTTTCGTCGATCGCATGGCGACACGCCGCGCCATGATCGATCAATATCTCGACGGCAAATTGCCGACGCTTGAGCAGATCGATTATCAGACCGTGAAGCCGGGCATGATGGACAAGATCAAAGTGTCGCTGCATATCGAAAAAGAACGCAAGAACCCGGTCGTGCTCGAGCCGACGCCGGAACTCATCGACGTGCTGTGGGGCTATTATCTCGCGACAGGCGGCTATGCGCCGATCGAGAAAGTCATAAAACTTATGCCGCTCTCCAACGACAAAGACAATGTCGACAACCTGACCGCCGGCAGCGCCGCGAAGTTCACGCTGGCCAGCAATGCGGTGCGCGACCCCGATCTGCTGCAAATGCTGAAATGGGCCGACAAAAGCCAGCCGCAGGATGTGAAAGTGGTGCTCGATGACGTCATCCAGACGGCGGACACGGTCGACACCGTTCATATGCGCAAGGAATCGCTTGCCGCGATCCAGGAGCTCAGGGAGAAAGGCCCGAACTCCAAGCGCGAGCTGTCAGGCTGGGGCCAGGTCGGCCAGGGCGCGCTGTCGATGGGCTGCGTCGTTGCCGCGGCCACCGGCCAAATCGAATTGGGCATACCCTGCGTGCTCGGCGGCGCCGCCTATACCGCGGGTCTGCAATATATGACGCATTAGGTCATCGCGTCATCCGACAAAGTGCGCAACTGAGCCGCCACTGCCGCGCGCGCCTCGTGCGGCGCGACCCATTCGAAGTCCGGGAGTTGGTTGCGGAACCAGGTCGCTTGCCGCTTGGTGTATTGGCGGGTGTCGCGCTTGCCGCCTTCCACCGCTTCGGCGAGCGCGATATCGCCTTTGAGATAGCGGATCAGCCACGGTACGCCGTGCGCTTTCATCACCGGCAGGCTCGGATCGAGATTGCGCGCGGCGAGCGCGCGCACCTCGTCGAGCGCGCCGGCGGCCATCATGGCATCGAAGCGTGCGTCGATGCGTTTGAGCAGTTCCGCGCGGTCAGGCATGAGAAAGACCTTGGCGGCGCGGGCGAGATCGACAATCGGCGGCTTGTTGTCGTCGTGCCAGGCATAGAGCGAACGGCCGGTCGTCAGCACCACTTCGAGCGCGCGAGTGACGCGCGAGCGGTCGCCCGGCCGTAGCCGTGCCGCACCCGCGGGATCGCGCGCGGCGAGCTCGGTGTGCAGCGCCGGCGCGCCTTCCTTCGCAAGCCGGTCGCGGACGTCCTTGCGGATGTCATCGGGGATCGGCGGCACCGCGGCGATGCCGCGCGTGAGCGCATTGAAATAAAGCCCGGTGCCGCCGATGACGATCGCGGGGCGTCCCGCCTCCCGCGCCGCCGTGATCGCGTTCGCCGCGTCTACGCACCAGCGGCCGGTGGAATAGTTCTCCGTGGCATCGACATGGCCGTAGAGCCGGTGCGGCGCGCGCTGTTCCTCCTGCGGCGTGGGCCGCGCGGTGATGATACGCAAATCGCGATAGACCTGCATGGAATCGGCATTGAGGACCTCGCCGCCGAGTTTCTCCGCAAGCGTCAATGCCAATGCGGACTTGCCGCTCGCGGTCGGGCCTGCAATGAGGATGGTCTTCGACACGTTTTTACCGTTCCGTTTCCCACTCGGATCGCACGGCATGTTTTACGTGGCAACGCTGATCTCGCATCCCGACCGCCCGGCCGTGACCGATGCTTTGGCGCAGAAGGTGGCGCGCTATCTGCCGCATGGGCGTCCGGTCGACTGGCTGGCCCCGGGCGTGGCGACCGATATTGCGTTTCTGGTCGACGAATTCGAGGATTCCAATGCCGGTGAAGAGGAGCTGCTGAAAGACCTTACCCGAGATGTCCGCGATATCATCGGCGGCGAGCCGGTCGATGTCGTCATCCAGCCCCATGATGGGCGCCGCAAGAAACTGTTTCTGGCCGACATGGATTCCACCATGATCGGCCAGGAATGTATCGACGAGCTTGCCGATTATGCAGGTTTCAAGGATCGCGTGGCGGCGATCACCGAGCGTGCGATGCGCGGCGAGATCGCCTTCGAGCCGGCGCTGCGCGAGCGCGTCGCGCTGCTCAAGGGTCTGCCTGCCGCGGTGATCGACCAAGTGATCGCCGAACGCATTCGGCTGACGCCGGGCGGCCCCACGCTGGTTGCCACCATGCGGGCGAACGGCGCCTATAGCTGTCTTGTCTCCGGCGGATTCACGGCGTTCACGTCAAAAATTGCCGCGATGATCGGCTTCGACGAGGATCAAGCCAACACGCTCTTGGTGGATGCCGCCGGAAATCTCACCGGCGCAGTCGCCGATCCGGTGCTCGGCCGCGAAGCGAAGCTTCGCACCTTGAATGCGCTGCGTGGGCGTCTCGGTCTGGCGCGGCAAGACACGCTCGCCGTCGGCGACGGCGCCAACGATATCCCGATAATCACGGCGGCTGGCCTCGGCGTCGCGTATCACGCCAAGCCGGCGGTCAAGGAAGCCGCCGCGGCGCGCATCGATCACGGCGACCTCACGGCGCTGCTTTATGTGCAGGGGTATCGGCGGGAGGAATTTGCTGAAGGCGAATAGGCTCTAGGTCAGTCGGATCGGAGACAGCGCTGCCTCAGCGTCATGTCTCCATTGATTGCACGCCTACCATTATGAGCGAGAGGAATTCGAACTCAAGGGCGGCCGCATGGCGGCCGCCACCCAATAGCGCGTCCACGCGCGTAAACGCGCGATCGGGCGGTGCGCTTTCGCGCATCCTTGACTTCGAATTCCTCTCGCTCAGCATGCGGCCGAGCAATCAAATGGGGAAATCTGCCTCGGTGGCAGTTAGGCGTTGAGTCGCTACTGCAAATTCAACGCGACAAACCGCGTCTCGCCGTCCGGATTGGACACCAGCAGCACGGCGATCTTCTTGCCTTGCGATTTCAGATCGTCGACGCGCTTCTGCAGGTCGGTCGGCGTGCCGACGGCCTGATATTGTACTTCGACGATGACGTCGCCGGGCGTCAGTCGCTTGTCCGGATCGGACATCGCCACGCTCGGATCGACGCCGGTGACGACCACGCCTTTGATAGTGCTGCCGATCTTGAACTGCTTGCGCACATCGTCGGAGAGGCTCGACAGCTCAAGGCCCAGCGTCTTCTGCACCACCGATTTTTGCGCCGGTGCGGCACTCTTGCCGGCGTCGGCCACGGCGACCTTCTCGCCATCTTCGAGTCGGCCGATCGTGACCTTGTGGGTTTCTTCCTTGCCCTTGCGGATGATGATGACGTCGACAACCTTGCCGACCGCCGTGTCGGCAACGATGCGCGGCAAATCGTGCATTTCCTTGACGTCGTGGCCGTCGAATTTGACGACCACGTCGCCCGGCTCGATGCCGGCGGGCTTGGCCGGGCCCTTATCGTCGATGCCGGCCACGAGCGCCCCGCGCGGCGGCTTGATGTTGAGACTATCGGCGATGTCGTCCGTCACCTGCTGAATGCGCACGCCAAGCCAGCCGCGCCGTGTCTCGCCATATTGGCGAAGCTGATCGAGGACGGGCATCGCGGTGTCGGACGGCACGGCGAAGCCGATGCCGATCGAGCCGCCGGATGGCGAGATGATCGCGGTGTTGATGCCGATGACTTCGCCGTCGAGGTTAAACAACGGTCCGCCGGAATTGCCGCGATTGATGGCGGCGTCGGTCTGAATGTAATTGTCGTAAGGACCCGAATTGATGTCGCGGTTGCGCGCCGAAACGATACCCGCCGTCACCGTGCCGCCGAGGCTGAATGGGTTGCCGATCGCGATCACCCATTCGCCGAGCCGCAGCTTGTCGGAATCGCCGAACTTCACCGCCTTGAGCGGCTGACTGGCGTGCACGCGCAACAGCGCGAGATCGGCTTTGGAATCCTTGCCGACCAGTTGCGCCGTCAGCTTGGTGCCGTCGTTGAGAATGACATTGATTTCGTCGGCATCGGCGATGACGTGATTGTTGGTCACGACAAGACCCGACGGATCGATGATGAAGCCGGAGCCGAGCGAGGTCACGCGGTGCGGCACCTGGTCTGGCCCGTCACCCGGACCGCCGCGGTGGTTTTTGAAGAACTGGTCGAAGAACTCCTCCATTGGCGAGCCGGGCGGCACGTCAGGCAGGTTTTCGACATGGGCATCGACTTTTTGCGACGTCGAGACATTGACCACCGCGTCGATGACTTGCTCGGCGACATCGGCGATGTTGTCGGGGCCGCGCGAGGCCGCGGGCGCCGGCCGCGCCGGCAGGAGGACGATCGCCGCCGCAATCGCGGCGATCGCCAGGCCGCACGGCATCGCTTGCGAGACGCGGCGAACTGAAAAATAGCGAGCCGTGAGGCGGTTCATGAGGCGAGATAGTCCGCGAGACTTTTTATGCGACTTGCCGTGAAACTTGTTATGAGAATTGGACGTCATGGACGTCGGCGCTCCTAGCATTCGACCGGTGTATTCGACTCGTCGGGGAAAGGCGTGCCGGAAAGGTGCCCCCGTCCTGTCCGGGACGCAAGGCCATAGCCGGTCAAGCTGATAATTAGCGGCCGGATTGGGGCGGAAAAGCGGCCCATTGATCAGTGAAACAGGGATCGGCGGAACAGGCTTTGGTTACCCGCGTATCAGCCAGACGATGAGCACGCCGACGGCTGCCGAAACGATGCCGGCGATGCGCAGCGCGCCATCCGGCATTTCCATGACGCTTGCCATGGCGCGCTTGGTGCCGCCCGGCAATGCCGCAAGAAAAATGCCTTCGATCGCAAAGAACAGGCCAAGTGCGGCGAGGAAGTCCGTCATCGGCCGGGCCTGTTGCGCGCCTTAGCTTCTATTTGGTCGCGCCGCTTGATCGCGCCGGCGCGGTCAGGACAGCGGCGCCGTCAGCCGGAGGCTTGCCGCCCGAAGGATCGCCGAAATAGCGGAAGAAATCCGAATCCGGCCGCAGCACCAGACGCGTATCGCCATGCGTCATGCTCTTTTCGTAGGCCTGCATGGAGCGATAGAAGGCAAAGAAACCCGGATCCTGGCCATAGGCTTCGGCAAAGATTCGGTTGCGCTCGGCGTCGCCTTGGCCGCGGGTCTGCTCGGACTGGGAATTTGCTTCCGCGAGCAGCACGGTCACATCGCGATCGGCCCTGGCGCGTATTTCCTGGCTCTTCTGCGAACCCTGGGCGCGGAACTCCGCCGCTTCGCGTTGCCGTTCGGTCTGCATGCGCTGATAGACCGCTTGGCTGTTCTGTTCCGGCAGGTCGACGCGGCGGATGCGCACGTCGACGATGTGAATGCCGAACGGCTGGGCGTCGCGATCGAGCTGGTCGCGCATTTGCGCCATCAGGTCTTCGCGTCTGTTGCGCACCGCGTCGGCGAGCGTCGCCGCGCCGAGCACGCGCCGCAGCGCCGAATTGAGCAGAATTGCAAGCTGGGTGCTGGCGCCGTCAGGGCCGACGGTCTGATAGAATTTGAGCGGATCGGTGATGCGGTAGCGCGCAAAGGCGTCGACCACGAGTCGCTCACCGGCCTGCGCCACGCCAGCACTGGTTTTGTCCTGGCTCGAGGCGATCACTTCCTGCGCCGGCGATTCGATGTTGAGAATGCGCTTGTCGATATAGATGACGGTGTCGATGAACGGGATCTTTGCATTAAGCCCGGGCTCGGTGATCACGCGCACGGGCTGGCCGAGGCGCACCACCAGGGCTTGCCTGGTCTGATACACGGTGAAGAAGGTGCTGTAGCCGACGACAACGGCAATCAGCAGCAAGACGGCAATCGCGATGCCGACGATGCTCGGCTTCATTGATTGCCTCCCGGCTGTTGCTGCTGCGCCGGCCGTTCCGGCGGCAGACCGCCGAGCGGCAGATAGGGCACGACGCCGAGCCCGGACTGGCCGGTATCGATAATGGTCTTGTCGGTGGAACCGAGGACGCGCTCCATGGTCTCCAGATACATGCGCTGACGGGTCAGGTCGGGCGCTTTCTTGTATTGTGCATAGATCTGCGAGAAGCGCGAGGCTTGACCGGTAGCCTCGGCGACGGTCTGTTCGCGATAGGCTTCGGCGTCCTGGGTGATCTTGGCGGCACGGCCGCGCGCCTCCGGCACGACCCGATTGGCGTAGGTCTGGGCTTCGTTCTGCGCGCGCTCGAGGTCGGAGCGCGCTGCCTGCACGTCGCGGAAGGCGTCGAGCACTTGGGCCGGCGGATCGACCTTCTGCAATTGGACCTGTTGCACGACGATGCCGGCGCCGTAATCGTCGAGCGTCTTCTGCATCCCTTCTTGCACCGCCGTTTCGATGGTTTGCCGGGCGCCGGTGAGGATGGCCTGGATGTTCGAGCGTCCGATCACTTGGCGCATCGCACTCTCGGCGACCGCCTTCACGGTGGCTTCCGGGTTTTGCACGTTGAAGAGATAGTCGCCGACCCGGTCGGGCTTGACCTTCCACAGCACGGAGAAATCGACGTCGACGATGTTCTCGTCGCCGGTCAGCATCAGGCTTTCTTCCGGCACGTCGCGCATGGTCGCGCCGCGGTGCATATCAAAGCCGATGTCGATCTTGTTGACGCGAAGCGCTTTCGGGGTGAGCGCGGTCTCGATCGGATAGGGCAGGTGATAATTGAGGCCGGGCTGCACCTCGCGGATGAATTGCCCGAAGCGGAGCACGACGCCGACTTCGTCGGGTTCGACGCGGAAGAAGCCGGAGAAACCCCACAGCGCGACGGCCGCCAGCGCGATCAGCGCAATGCCGCGGCCGCCGAGATTGCCCGGCATCCAGTCGCGCAGCTTGTCCTGGCCGCGGCGCAAAAATTCCTCGAGATCGGGCGGCTTCGGGCCGCCCGGCTGTTGCGGGCCCGAGCCCCAGGGTCCCCGCGATCCCGAGCCCCAAGGGCCGCCGCCGGATTGGTTCCACGGCATTATTGCACTCCCTGAATGCCGGCCCGGCGCCGGCATATTTGTCGGGGGTTATAGGGTAGGGCAAAGCCCCTTACAACGCGCAGTTATGCCACGCTCGGCTGGCAGGCCAATTTGGCCAATCTGATTTGGCCCGAAATCGTCCACAAGGCCCACCGGCAGTAATGTAATTTTACAGGCCTGTGCTAGAGAACCTGAGCGCCTATCGTGGGACCAAGCTGGTGCAACTTACCCTACCGTCAATCTCTTTTGTCGTAGCACGCAGCCTGCCTGGCTTTGTCATTGGCAACGAGAACCGCCTGCCATGGCATCTGCAAAGCGATTTAAAGCGATTTAAAGCGATAACCATTGGCCACCCCATCATAATGGGCAGAAAAACTCATCTATCCATCGGCAGGCCGCTGCCTAGCCGGACAAATATTGTGCTGTCGCGAAGCGCTGACCAAAACATTGAAAATGATTTCTGGCAAAAGCTAGAGACATCAGTCGTTTGGGCGGGAGATCTCCCGAGCGCGCTGTATTTTGCAGATGTAATCTCAATCGCCCGAAATCAGCAGGACATTTTTGTTATCGGGGGCGCTGAGATGTACAAGATCTTCAAAAAACTCTTTAACAAAATCTTTTTGACCGAAGTGCTTACCGGAAAGCAGATCCCGGGCGACGCGACGTTTGAATTCCGCCTCGATAAACGACGATGGGAAACCCTAGAGGATCAGAATTTTCCTGCGGGACCCCGTGATGAGTATCCATCCCGGTTCCGCGTGCTAGCGAGAAAAAGAAAATGGGTTAGGTATGTTGAAGTCAATGAATTCTATAGTGATGCTGCGGTAAGGAAGAATTGGCTGATACGTCAACTCGATTTATTCGAGGATTATAAGACGCGAAAAGTGCGTAGTCCCTTTGTAATTCCCTACCAATATAAGCTCTTCGAGGAGTCAGCAGCGGCGTAGTTCAGCTCACACCGCAACCGCCGCTTTGATATGCGGATGCGGGTCGTAGCCTTCGAGCGCGAAATCCTCGTAGCGCAGCGCGAACAGATCCTTGGCTTGCGGATTCATCCGCAGCACCGGCAGCGGCCGCGGTTGCCGCGTCAGTTGCAGCCGCGCTTGCTCGAGATGATTGAGATAAAGATGCGCGTCGCCGAAGCTATGGATGAATGTTCCGGGCTTCAGTCCGGTGACCTGCGCGACCGCGATTGTCAGCAGCGCATAGGAGGCGATGTTGAACGGCACGCCGAGAAACACATCGGCCGAGCGCTGATAGAGCTGGCACGAGAGCGCGCCGTCTGCGACCTGGAACTGAAACAGGCAATGACACGGCGGCAACGCCATGCCTTCAATCTCCACCGGGTTCCAGGCGGTCACGATCAGCCGGCGCGAATTGGGATTGCGGCGGATTTCACTCAGCACATTGGCGATCTGGTCGATGGCGCCGCCGTCGGGCGTCGGCCAGGCGCGCCATTGCCGGCCGTAAACCGGTCCGAGATCGCCGTTCTCGTCGGCCCAGTCGTTCCAGATGGTGACGCCATGGTCGTTGAGATATTTGACATTGGTGTCGCCGCGCAGGAACCACAGCAACTCATAGATGATGGATTTGACATGCAGCTTTTTGGTGGTGACGAGCGGAAAGCCGCGCTGCAGATCGAAGCGCAGCTGATGGCCGAAGATCGATTTTGTGCCCACGCCGGTGCGGTCGGGCTTTTCGACGCCCTCGGTGAGCACACGTTCCATCAAGTCGAGATATTGGCGCATCGGCTTTTCGACAAATCCGGCTGAGTCGCAGCCATAAGCTTAGCGTTAAATGAGGGGCGATCGAAGCGCCGGCAAGGCCAAAAACCAAGTCTGTAAGCGCGCGCCTGTGGAGCGTTAAACCAGTCCGGCAAAGCCGAGGACGGCGGCGACGGCAAAGGCCCAAAGCGGGTGCACGCGCACAAAAAAGGCGGTGATCGCGGTGCCGGCCGTGATCGCCATGGCGAGCCAGCTATAATCGCTCGTCGTCGCAATCACCGTGGCGCTCGAGGCCAGGAGGCCCAGCGTGACCGGAATGAGGCCGCGGCTCAGCGCGCCGTGCCAGGCGGCGCCCTTGAAGCGGTCGGAGGCGCGGCCGACGAAATAAGCGAACACGCAGGTCGGGCCGCACATCGCCAGCGTCGTTATGAGCCCGCCGGCGACGCCGGCGACGTGATAGCCGATCAGCGTGACGATGATGACGTTCGGCCCGGGCGTGAGCTGCGCCAGCGCGAAGGCTTCGCTGAATTGGCGGTCGCTCAGCCAATGCTGCACGTCGACGGCATAGCGGTGCATTTCCGGCACCGCGGAATTGGCGCCGCCGATCGCGAACAGCGACGTCGTCGCGAAGAAGACCGCCAGCGTCAGAAGTATGCCGCCGTCGGTCTTCATGCTTTGGTCCAGGCGTAAGCGATGCTCATCGGCACGATCACCAAAAGCACCAGCGGCAGCGGCCAATGCATAATGGCGATGGCAACGAATGTCGCCACCGCGATCAGCGGACCGACAATGGCGCGGTTGCGAAACAGCGGCTGCGCCATTTTGGCGACCGTCGCCATCATCAAGCCCGCCGCGGCCGAGGCGACGGCGGTCAATGCCCGGCGCAATCCCGGCAGGTCGCCGTAATGCGCATAAATGGCGCCGATGATAAGGATCAGAATCATCGGCGGACCGAGCAGTCCCGCGAGTGCTGCGGCGCTGCCGAGCGGTCCGCGGAAACGGCCGCCGAAGATCACCGAGAAATTGATGATATTGCCGCCCGGCAGGAAAGAGCAAAGCGCATAAACCTCGTTGAATTGCTCGGGCGTCATCCACTTGCGTTCTTCGACCATCATCCGCCGCGCCCAGGCGAGCACACCGCCGAAGCCGGACAGTGAAATCTTGGCAAAGGCGATGAAAAGATCGGCAAGGCTCGGCACCGGCGCGGTGGAGTCCGGGGCGGGATCGGCGGCTGGTGCGGAGTTGGCGGTTTGTGGATCGTTCCCTGCGGGAGCAGGCGATGAGGACGTCATGAATTTTCCTTAGCGCCAGCCGGCCGTTCCAGCCAGACGGTTTTGCGCAGCTTGGCGATGCGAAAGGAGGGTCGCGCTGGCCGCCTTTTCGGCGCTCTTTTTTCGGCAACCTTTTGCGCTTATATTCCCTCCTGCCGGCGCAAGCCGGATATGGCGATAAATGGCCGTCGTAATAAACCTTTCGGACCCGGGGGCAGTACCCGGCGACTCCACCATTACGGGGTCGAAATAGGATCGACGAGGGCGTAAAAGGCGTGCTTTTGCTCGGAATGGTTCCGCCGTTATCGGGCCTATCTCATAGTTGCCAATGACAACTATGCTCCGGTTGCTCAAGCCGCGTAATGCGGTTTGAAATACCGACTTAAAGTCCTAACGGGTTAAGCTCCGTTAGGCGGGGTTCGGAGGCACCTGGCAACAGAAGCCTCCACTTTCCAAGAATCAGGGATCAGTGATCAGACGACAGAAACCGTTTGTACGGCTGTGATTCTGCCCTATCTTTCGGACTACTGATAACTGTGCCCTGATTCCTGATATGGCCACCGATCACATTCGCTATGACGTCCTGGCGCAGGCGGCGCTGCGCGGAGTGGTGCGCACGGTGCTGGCGGACGTCGCCAAAAAAGGCCTGCCGGGCGAGCATCATTTCAAAATCACCTTCAACACCACGGCTCCGGGCGTGCGACTGTCCGACCGCATGCGCGCGCAATATCCGGAAACCATGACCATCATCCTGCAGCATCAATTCTGGGATCTGCATGTCGACGACGACGCCTTCGAGATCGGGCTGTCGTTTGGCGGGGTCGCCGAGCGTCTGGCGGTGCCGTTCGAGGCGGTGACCGCGTTCTACGATCCGGCGGTGCAATTCGGCTTTCAGTTCGAAACGCTGGAAGCGGCGGCGGCGGCCGGCGAGCGGACGACGATGGAGCAGTCCATTGAAAAGCCGGCGGCTCCCGCCTTGCCCGCGGAGACGAGCAAGATCGATGCGCAGCCGGCGCCTTCCGCGACAAAGCCGGCCGATCCGGCTCCGCGTCCCGACAGCGGCACAGGCGGGGGCACTGGCGGCGAAGTGGTGCGCCTGGACCGCTTCAGGAAGAAGTGATCGCAGCGGTCGTTTGCTGCGGAACTCCATCTTCCACCATTGATTGCGAAGCCAGATAGCCAAACTCTTATGGTTTTAGCAAACGCGGGTCATGTGCACTGCGTGATCCAGTGACAGGGGTTCGGCGTATTTACATTTGGGCGAATTTGGCCTGGCCTGGCCCGGATTGGTTTTTGGCGTATCTGGATACCATCAGGTCATTTGAGTTCCACCCATGGCGCGTCAACTGGGGCCTGTCATCAACCTTCGTACCGAGCGGAAACGGGCCAAACGGCGCATCGCCGAACAGGAAGCCGCGGCGCGGCGGGCCACTTTCGGGCGTTCCAAGGTCGAAGCGAACCTGGAGCGGGCTCGAAGCGACAAAGCCTGGACAAGCCTCGACCAACACCGGATCGAAACGGGAGACCTGGAATGAAATCGCCTGTCGTAAAGCGCTCGATCGTCATCGCGGGCCACAAGACCAGTATCAGTCTTGAGGATGCATTCTGGAAGGCGCTCAAGGACATTGCGATTGCCCGGCATGCAACATTGTCGGATTTGGTGGCGTCCATCGATTCGGAACGCCAGCACGGCAATCTGTCCTCAGCGATACGTCTGTTCGTTCTCGACCACTATCAGGCGAAGTGCGTCGGTCATGTCGGCGGCGCGACCGCTGATCCGATCGGCAGTGCGGCGAGCAATCCGACGCCGCGCGAAATGATGCTGGTGCCGACCGGCGCCGCGCCCATGTTGCGGCCGGAGTAAAACGCCTTGATCCGGCCCGATTGAATCGGATCAAGCCTAAAGCTGGAAGATCTTTCCCGGATTCAAGATATCGAGCGGATCGAGTGCGCGCTTGATGGCGCGCATCGCGGCAAGCGCCGGCTCGCCGTGTTCGGCCGGAAGATATTTCATCTTGCCCTGACCGACGCCATGCTCGCCGGTACACGTGCCGTCCATGGCGAGCGCGCGATCGACCAGCCGTTCCAGGAACGCCTTGGCGCGGTTCACCTCGTCGGTGTCGGTGAGATCCACCACCAGCGACAGATGGAAATTACCGTCGCCGACATGGCCCAGGACCGGGGCGAGCAGGCCGGTCGCTTCGACGTCGCGCTGGGTTTCGGTCACGCATTCGGCGAGCCGGGAGATCGGCACGCACACGTCGCTGGCGAGCGCGGTGCCGCCGGGACGCAGACGCCGCACCGCCCAATAAGCGTCATGGCGCGCCTGCCACAAGCGCGAGCGATCCTCGGCCCGCGTCGCCCAATCGAACGGGCCGCCGCCGAGCTCGCGCGCGATCTCGCCGAAACGCTCCGACTGTTCGGCGACGCTTGCCTCGCTGCCATGGAATTCCAGAAACAGCATCGGCGTCTCCGGCAGCGTGAGATTGGAGTATTGATTGCAGGCCCGCACCTGCAGCGCATCGAGCAATTCGATGCGCGCCACCGGGATGCCGGATTGGATGGTGAGGATCGTGGCGTTGCACGCCGCTTCGACCGAAGGGAAGGGGCAGATGCCCGATGAGATTGCTTCCGGGATGCCGGACAGCCGCAGCGTCAATTCGGTGATCACGCCGAGTGTGCCCTCGGAGCCGACCATCAGGCGGGTGAGGTCATAGCCCGCGGATGATTTCTTGGCCCGGCGTGCGGTCGACATCACTTCGCCGTTGGCGAGCACGACTTTGAGCGCCAGCACATTGTCCTTCATGGTGCCGTAGCGCACCGCATTAGTGCCAGAACAGCGCGTCGCCGCCATGCCGCCAAGCGAGGCGTCGGCGCCGGGATCGATCGGGAAGAACACGCCCTGGTCGCGCAAATACTCGTTGAGCTGCTTCCGCGTAATGCCGGGCTCGATGACGCAATCGAGATCTTCGGCATGGACCGCGAGCACGCGGTTCATGTCGCGAAAGTCGAGGCAGATGCCGCCATGCGGTGCGTTGACTTGGCCCTCGAGCGAGGTGCCGGTGCCGAACGCGACCACCGGCACGCGTTCGGCGGCGCAGAGCCGTACGATGTCCTGAACTTCTTCGGTGGCCTGCGGAAACACCACCGCGTCCGGCGGCTGATTTTCGATCCACGTCGTCGTATTGCCGTGCTGGTCGCGCACCGCCTGCGAGGTGACGAGCCGGTTGCCGTAACGTGCCGCGAGCGTTGCGATCACATTGTCCGCTGCTTTACGTTCCTGCGTGGTCCGTTTGGTGGCTTCAAGGACTGCCATTGCCGGAGCATTTCCTTTGTTCGCCGCGTCTATCAGGCGGGCTTGCTGGCGCCAAACTGGCGGTGCCACGGCGATAAATCAAGTCCGGCCGGCAAGATGGTGTCCTGTCTCAGTTGTATACGAGGCCGACCTGAGGCGGATTCTTTCATTGATTGCATGCCCAAACGGTGCCTGAGAGAAATTTGAAGTCAAGGATGCGCGAAGCGCGCCGCCCGATCGCGCGTTTACGCGCGCGCACGCGCTATGGGCGGCGACCCTTCGGGTCGTCCTTGAGTTCGAATTCCTCTCAAGCAAAATGGTGGGCATTCGATTAATGAAAACTTAGCGCTAATCAGCGCACCAAATTAGTACGGCCGGCCTGCACAAACCCTTGCGCACCGCGTACCGAATCCGCCACATTCTCCCGATGCTCGACCGCCTTGATCTCGAACCCGCGTTCTTTGCGCCGTTTGTGTCCTCGCCGATGCGGGTCGAAGCGGGCTGGATCGACTACAACGGCCATCTCAACGTGGCCTATTACAATGTGCTGTTCGACCGCGCCGTCGACGAGGCCTATGAGCTGCTTGGCTGCGGCCAGGATTATGTCGAGAAGAGCCGGCATTCCTGCTTCACCGCCGAGGTCCATGTCCGCTATCTGCGCGAGCTGCATGCCGGCGACCTGGTCCGGGTCACGTTTCAGCTGCTCGGCTTCGACGCCAAGCGGCTGCATTATTTCGAGCAGCTGTTCCACGCCCAGGAGGGCTGGCTGTCGGCCACGTCGGAGAATATGGCGCTGCATGTCGACATGGCGGGGCAGAAGACCGCCGCATTCCCACGGGAGGTTGCCGCGCGACTTGCGCGCATGAGATCGGCGCACGCCGCGTTGCCGATCCCGGAGGCCGCCGGCCGGCGCATTGCCATGCCGGGGGGATAAATCGCCGAAGCCTCGTAAAAGCCGCTCCCAAGTGCCATCTTGGGCGCAGAGAATCAAAAGTGAGAATCACTGTGAATCGGTGGCTGAGAGAGCTTTGGCTGACCCTCTAAAGCGCAATCTGGAACCTGCAGCAGTGCCGCAACTGGTGCGCGGCGGCATTGCCGCGCGCGCGCAAGCGGGCGCCGGCGCGCCTTATCTCGCCGGCCTCAATCCGGAACAGCGGCTCGCGGTCGAGACGCTCGACGGTCCGGTCCTGGTGCTGGCCGGCGCCGGCACCGGCAAGACCCGTGTGCTCACCGTGCGCATCGCCCACATTCTCAGCCTCGGCCGCGCCTGGCCCGGCGAGATCCTGGCCGTCACCTTCACCAACAAGGCGGCGCGCGAGATGAAGCACCGCGTCGGCGAAATTGTCGGCGGCGTGGTCGAGGGCATGCCCTGGCTCGGCACCTTCCACTCCATCGGCGTGAAAATCCTGCGCCGCCACGCCGAACTGGTCGGGCTCAAAAGTGACTTCACCATTCTCGACGTCGACGACCAGATCCGGTTGCTGAAGCAACTCCTGGAGGCCGAAGGCATCGACGAGAAGCGCTGGCCGGCGCGCGTGCTGGCGATGCTGATCGACGGCTGGAAGAACCGCGGCCTGACGCCCGAACAGGTGCCGTCGGGCGAAGCCGCCGTGTTCGCCAACGGCAAGGGGCTCAAACTCTACAAGGCGTTTCAGGAGCGCTTGAAGATACTCAACGCCGCCGATTTCGGCGATCTGCTTCTCGAAAACATCCGGCTGTTCCGCGAGCACCCCGACGTGCTGCGGCAATATCAGGGCCGTTTCAAATTCATCCTGGTCGACGAATATCAAGACACCAACGTGGCGCAATATCTCTGGCTGCGGCTGTTGGCGCAAAGGACAAGCGCTGCGCCGGCCGTCATTCCGGGGCGCCGCGAAGCGGCGAACCCGGAATCCATAACCACCGCCGCCGGGACTATGGATTCCGGGTTCGCGCCTGAGGGCGCGCCCCGGAATGATGCCGCTGAGGTTCAGCCCAAAAACATCTGCTGCGTCGGCGACGACGATCAGTCGATCTATGGCTGGCGCGGCGCCGAGGTCGACAACATCCTACGCTTCGAGCACGATTTCCCCGGCGCCACGGTCATTCGCCTCGAGCGCAATTACCGCTCGACCGGCCACATCCTCGCCGCCGCTTCCCACATCATCGCCCACAATGAAGGCCGGCTCGGCAAGACGCTGCGCACTGACGACGTGCTGGGCGAGAAGGTCACCGTCACCGGCTCCTGGGACAGTGAGGAAGAAGCCCGCACTGTCGGCGAAGAGATCGAGCAGTTGCAGCGCGGCGGCCACACGCTCAACCAGATCGCGATTTTAGTCCGCGCCTCGTTCCAGATGCGCGAATTCGAAGATCGGTTCGTCACGCTCGGCTTGCCCTATCGGGTCATCGGCGGTCCGCGGTTCTATGAGCGCGCCGAAATCCGCGATGCGCTCGCTTATCTGCGCGTGGTCAATTCGCCGGCCGACGATCTGGCTTTCGAGCGCATCGTCAATGTGCCCAAGC
>Ga0209448_10000217_pt1 | contig 21304 bp, 18 predicted proteins | sample BogFormECP14_OM2_FD_188245 | JGI IMG/M metagenome (GOLD analysis project Ga0209448, IMG submission 188245) | Bog forest soil microbial communities from Calvert Island, British Columbia, Canada - ECP14_OM2 (SPAdes) (version 2) | ecosystem: Environmental > Aquatic > Freshwater > Wetlands > Bog ... | reverse complement strand
TGGTCGCATCGTTATAAGCATAAGCCGCCTGATCGCCGCCCGCGGGCAGCGATTTGAGATAGACCGCGATCGCATTGATGTCGGCGTCGGATAGATAAGGCGTGCTGTTGTTGACGACGTCGATCATCGAGCCGAACGCGGTGCCGTCGCGGTTGTGACCGGACTTGAGAAACTCGGCGAGATCGGCCTGCGACCATTGGCCGAGGCCGGTGCGCTGATCGCCGCGCAGGTTTGCCGCGAGCCAGGCATCGAGCAAGGCGCCGGCAAGGTAATTCGAGCCGCTTTCGTCGAGCGCCTTTTCCTGCCAGGCGATGCCGCGCGGCGTGTGGCAGGCGCCGCAATGGCCGAGGCCTTGCACCAGATAGGCGCCGCGATTCCACACCGCGTCGTGCTCGGGCTTGGCGACATAGCTGCCGCTTGTGGTGAAGACGAGGTTCCAGATCGCGAGCGGCCAGCGGAAACTGAGCAGCGATGGAATCTCGTTCGGCTTGTTGGCTTGATGAACCGCCGGCACGTCCTTCATGAAGAAATTGTAGAGCGCCTTCACGTCGTCATCGGTGAGCTTGGCGTAAGACGGATAAGGCATCGCCGGATAGAGCCGGTGCCCGTCCTTGGCGACGCCTTGACGAACGGCGCGATCGAAATCCTCTAGCGTATAGTTGCCGATGCCGGTTTCGGGATCGGGCGTGATATTGGTCGAATAGATCGCGCCGAGCGGGCTGCCCATTTTCAGGCCGCCGGCAAAGGCCTTGCCGCCGGGCGCCGAGTGGCAGGCGACGCAATCGCCGGCGCGGGCCAGATATTCGCCGGAGTTTTTCGCAGGTGCGGCGTCGTCGGCGCGCGCCGTTACCGCTCCAAGCGAGAGGAACAGCGCGCAAAGAATTGTTCTTGAAACTGTTGTCACGTCTTCCCGCCTCCCGGAGCAGGCATTGCCACGGCGCTCTTTGATTGACCGCATGCGAATTTGGAGCGCGGCCGGAATGGGCCGCACCGTTGGTGGCGCGTAATGTCCGCTATGCCGATCCTGCCAGATCGTGATCGACGATCGGCAGCGAGCGAATGCGCTTGCCGGTCGCGGCGAAGATCGCGTTTGCCACCGCGGCGGCGATTGGTGGAGTTGCGGGCTCGCCCGCGCCGCCCCATTTTTCGCCGCCGCCCGGCACCAGATGGACGTCGATCTTCGGCGCCTCCGCAAGGCGCACCATGCGGTAGGTGTCAAAGTTGCCCTGCACCGGAACGCCATCCTTGACCGTGATCTTGCCGTAGAGCGCGGCGCTCAACCCAAAGATCACACTGCCCTCGGCCTGTTCGGCGATGGTCAGCGGATTGACCATGTAGCGTGTGTCGAGCGCGACAGTGACGCGATTGACCTTCACTGCGCCGCTCGGGCTGACGGTGACCTCGGCGACTTGCGCGCAAAGACTGTCTGTGTCTTCGCAGATGGCGATGCCGCGGCCGCTCCCATGCGGCAACGGCTTGCCCCAATCGCCCTTCTCCGCGGCGGTATCCAGCACCTTGAGCCAGTCGGGCTTCCCTTCAAGCAGCTTGCGGCGGACCTGATAGGGATCGAGGCCGCTCCCCGATGCTATCTCGTCGAGGAAGCTCTCGATCGCGAAGACGTTCTGGTTCGCGCCGGGTGCGCGCCAGAACCACACCGGCATGTGCGTGTTCTTGATCAAAGCCTCGACACGTGTGTTCGGCACCTTGTAGCCGTTGTCGGCCAATCCGGCGACGGATTGCGGCTCGACTTTATTGGCGGGAAACTGCCTGCCGACCGAAGCGAAGATGGATGAGGTCACGGCGCGCATCGACCAAGCGGTCGGCATACCGTCGGGGCCAGCGCCGGCCTTGAAGGCAACCACCGCATGCGGGCGGAACTTGTCCTGTCTGGTATCCTCCTCGCGCGTCCAGACCAGCTTGACCGGCCGATTGACGGCCTTGGCGATGGCGATGGCTTGCGCGACCTCATCGTCGGCGTCGCGGCGGCCGAAGCCGCCGCCGACGAACGCGTTGTGGATATAAACCTGCTCCGGCTTCAGGCCGGAGACCCGCGCCGCCGCCAGGAGCGCCCCCTCCGCCGCCTGCGTTCCGACCCACACATCAAGCCGGTCGGGTTGCAAGTGTACGGTCGCATTCATCGGCTCCATCGGCGAATGCGAGAGATAAGGCGTCTCGTAGACGGCCTCGAACGTCTTCGCCGCGCCCGTCATGGCCTGATCGACATTGCCGTCGTTGCGTGCGGTCAGCATGGGCTCGCTCAGCGCCGCATGGAAAGCTTCCGAAAGCTGCTCGCTGTCGACCTTGCCGGCCTCGCCGACATCCCATTCGGGCTGCAGCCGAGAGAGCGCCCGCTTTGCACGCCAGAAGCTTTCGGTTGCGACCACCGCCACCGCATGCTCGAGCTTCACCACCCGGAGAATGCCCGGCGCGCCGGCAAGCACGGACTCATCGACGCTCTTGAGCTTGCCGCCCGGGACGGGGCAGGCCGTGATCGCGGCGAACACCATGCCCGGAACCTGCGCGTCGATCCCGAACTTGGCCGAGCCGTCGGTCTTGTGGACCACGTCGACGCGCGGCATCGGCCTGGGGATGAAGGTGAACTGATCCGGTGTCTTGATCGCCGGCTCCTTGGTAAGCGCAACCTTCGCCGCGGCGGCGGCCAACTCACCGAAACGCAGCGTGCGGCCCGAAGGTTCATGCGTCACCACACTCGACGCTGCCGTGCATTCCGATGCCGGGACGTTCCAGCTCGTCGCGGCGGCCGCGATCAGGCGCTCGCGCGCGCTGGCGCCGACCTGCTGCATCTTCTTCTGCGACGCCCGCACCGAGCGGCTGCCGTTCGAGAACATGTCGCCATAGACCCTGCTCTCGCGGATGTTGCGATTCGGCGAAGCATATTCGATGCGCACTCTCGACCAGTCGCACTGCAGTTCCTCGGTGATGATCATCGGCAGCGCGGTCATGCTGCCCTGGCCCATCTCCGATCGCTGATAGCGAATGAGGATGGAATCATCCGGATCGATGGCGATCCACGCGTCGATTTCGTTCGGGTCATAGGCGTTGTCGTCATTCCAAGGCTGCGCCACGACGGTGGCGGCTCGGGCGGAGCCTGGAGCGGCGCCGATGCCGATCATGAAACCACCGGCCGCGGTAGCGGACGTGAGGATGAAGTGGCGGCGGGTGAGAGTTGAAGCGATGCGGCTTCCGTTCATCGCGGCCTCCCTCAAGCTTTCATCGCGTCGGCAGCGCGATGAATGGCGCGGCGCAGACGCTCATAAGTTCCGCAGCGGCAGATATTGGTGATATTCGCGTCGATATCCGCATCCGTCGGGTTTGGGAAATTTTTCAGGAAGGCGACAGTCGCCATGATCTGCCCCGACTGGCAGTAGCCGCATTGCGGAACGTCCTCCGCAATCCACGCGCGCTGCACCGGGTGGTTATTGTCCGGGGAGAGGCCTTCAATCGTGGTCACCTTAACGCCGTCAAGGAAGCCGATCGGCACCGAGCACGAGCGCATCGGCTTGCCGTCGATGTGAACCGTGCAGGCGCCACACTCCGCGATGCCGCAGCCGAATTTCGTTCCGGTGAGACCGATGACATCGCGCAACACCCACAACAGTGGCGTATCGGGCTCGATGTCGACTTGATGTTGAGTACCGTTGACGTCGATCGTGACCACCGTGACTCTCCCCGGAGATTGGTGATGCAGGAGATAACAGCGCACATGTTGCGCAAGCATTGAATCTAACAGCGGCTTACGCTGCGGTCAAAAGCACGATGTGTTGAGATAGCTAAATTTTCCTGTCGCGGTTGTGTGCAATGCAGCATTGCGTAAGAATGCGGAACCACGCATTCACGATGCGGGGCACTCGAACGGCAAAACAACTGTTTCGGTCGAATGGGAGGGAATAAATGAATCGGTACGGTGTTTGCGCGGCCCTTGCCGTCGCGTTTACGTTTCGGTTATTTCGCATGCCAGGGCTGCAATTCGCGCTGGCCGGCGGCCTCGCTCTGATCTTCGCCGCCCTCGCGGCACCGCCCGCCTCCGCTCAGATCACCCCCTCAACGACAATCCGGATCATCGTTCCGTTCGCGCCGGCGGGATCTTCCGACACGCTGGCCCGCCTGCTGCAACAGCCGCTGCAGCAGGAACTCAAGGCGACCGTCATCGTCGAAAATCGCGCCGGCGCCGGCACCAATATCGGCACCGCCGAAGTCGCGCGCGCCAATCCCGACGGCACCACGCTATTGCTCACCTCGAGCGCCTTCGTGGTCAATCCGGCCCTCTACAAGACCATCCCCTACGATCCGTTCAAGGATTTTGCGCCGATCGCGGCGTTGCCGGTCGCGCCGAATATTTTTGCCGTGAAAGCCAATAACGGCATCAATGCGCTGAGCGACATGATCGCGCGCGCCAAGGCCGACCCTGGCAAGCTGAATTATGCGAGCCCCGGCAACGGCACGACGCCGCAGCTGACAATGGAGCTGTTCAAGCTGAAGGCGGGCGTCGAGATCACGAACATCGCCTACAATGGTGGCGGGCCGGCGACGCAAGCGCTTTTGACCGGAACGGTGGATGTGCTCTCCACGGCGCTGCCCGGCGCGCAGTCGCAGGTGCAAGCCGGCGTCATGAAAGGCATTGCGCTGACGACGATGCAGCGCTGGCCGACGCTGCCCGATGTGCCGACCTTCACCGAGGCAGGCTTTCCGGACATCACGCTCGTCACCGAGCATTTTGTATTCGCGCCCGCCGGCACGCCGCAGCCGATCGTCGATCAACTCACCAAGGCGTTCCTCGGTGTGATGGCGAGCGACGAACTCAAGCAGCGCGTGCGCCAGGTCGGTTATGAACCGATCGTCGGCGACGCCGCCGTGGCCAAGGACCGGATCGCCAAGGACGTGCCGTTCTTCAAGGACCTGGTGAAGAATGCCAAGATCCCGCAGATCGAATAGTCAGACCGCGAAATGTTGGCGCAGCGCCGCGCCGATGCGCGCGATAACACCGTCCCACGCGCGGTCTTCGTTCTGCCGGAACAGCCGTGCCGTTGGGTACCACGGGCTGTCGTCGCGATCGAGCAGCCAGCGCCAATCCGGCACGAAGGGCAGCAGCACGAAGACCAGTTTGGCAAGCGCGCCGGCAAGGTGGCAAACCGCGGTATCCACGGCGGCGACGACGTCCAGATTCGATATCAGCGCCGCCGTGTCCGAGAAATTTTTGAGCTGCTCGCCAAAATGAACAATGTCGCTGCGGTCGCGCAACAGCTCCGCCTCGACGGCGGCAACATTGGGCTGCAAGCTCACAAAAGTCGCATCCAAGCGCAGCAGCGGCAGAAAGGCCGCAAGCGCAATCGATCGGCTGCGATCGTTTTTGTGCGCGGGGTTGCCGGACCACGCGAGGCCGATACGCGGGCGGTTCCTTAAGCCCAGCCGGGCATCCCACTCCGCTACGGCTTTCGGGTGCGCGCAGAGATAAGGGACCTTCGACGGTATGGTCGCGAGCTCCGTTCCCATCACCAGCGGCAGGCTGAGCAACGGACAATGCAAATCGAAGTCAGGAAGCGTCTCGCCTCTCGATACGGCTTGCGTCACACCGGGAAGATCGCCGATCAACCCGTGGAGCGGCTCTTGCACCTCCACAATCACGCGCGCGACGAGCGGCACACGTAACGGCAAAACTGGATGGTGTCACCGAACCCCTGTTCGGCATGCAGAAGAACGGTCCGGTTCGCCGCGTCGTTCGCACCGGTCCATAGCGGCTGCGCGAAATTCCGCGTTAAATGTTTTGACCGGTCGGTTTTCCATCGCCACTCGTACTCGTCAAAGCCGCGAAAATCGCCGCGCAGCATCCGGCACCAACCGGCATTGAAATGGGCGTCGGGATAACCCGGCTGTACGGTGAGAGCACGCGCATAGCTCGCCAACTCATCGTCGAACCGCTTGAGAGCATGGAGCGCGATCCCCCGGTTGGTGTGCGCCTTGGCGGAATCCGGCTGCAGCGCCAGCGCTTGGTCGTAGCTCGCCAGCGCCTCTTCGAACCGCTGCAGGCCATTGAGAGCATTGCCGCGATTGCAGTGCGCATCGGCAAAGTCGGGCCGCAGCGCCAGCGCGCGGTCGCAACTCGAAAGCGACTCTTCGAATCGCTTCAGCTCGTGCAAACTATGACCACGATTAGAAAGCGCTTGTGCATCGTCCGGCGCAGCGTCAGCGCGCGGTCGTAACTCTCAAGCGCCTCGTCAATCCGTTGCAGCTCATGCAGCGCGACGCCCCGATTGGTGAGCGCGTCCGTATCGCGCGGGCAGAGGGCGAGCGCCCCTTCATAGCTTATGAGCGCCTCGTCATATCGCTTCAGCGCGTTGAGCGTGACGCCGCGATTGGTGAGCGCTTCGACATTGTCCGGATGCAGCGCCAGCGCGCGGTCGAGGCTCGCCAGCGCCTCGTCGTAGCGTTTCAGTGCGTGCAGGCTCACGGCGCGGTTGGTGAGGGCGTCGACATAATCCGGCCGCGCTGCCAGCGCGCGGTCGTGGCTTGCCAGCGCCTCGTCGTAGCGTTTGAGCGCATGAAGCGTATTGCCGCGATTGTAATGCGCCTCGGCATAGTCCGGCCGCAGCGCCAGCGCGCGATCGAAGCTGGCCAAGGCTTCCTCGAGCCGATTGAGCTCCTGGAGCACGTTGCCGCGATTCGAATGCGCCTCGATGGAATCCGGCCGCAGGATAATCGCCCGGTCGTAGCTCGCCAAAGCTTCGTCAAATCGCCGTAGCGCGTTCAGCGTCACGCCGCGATTGGTGAGCGCCTCGGCGTAATCAGGCCGTACGCTGAGCGCCCGATCGTAGCTCGCAAGCGCATCGCCGAAGCGCTGCAATTGTTGGAACGCATTGCCGCGGTTGTTCAACGCAAGAATATGGCCGGGTTCTACCTTGAGGGCGGCGCCTATTTGCCTGACGGCGGCCGCCGCATCGCCGCGCTGCAGGAAAATGACACCGAGCAAATGCAAGCTGTCGAAATGCTTGGGCTGCGCCGCCAGGATGCGGCCATAGATTCTTTCGGCGTCATCCAACCGTCCGGCTTTGTGGAGCGCCATAGCCTCGGCGAAGATTGGTGCGACGTCGGCCATTTCGTTGATAGCCCGCTGATGCTGGTTCGTACTCTCCCAACACGACGACCCGACTAGTGCTTTGTAGATGATTCGTTGTAACCGATTCTTGCGTCAGGTGCCGACCTTTAGTTCTGCCACCAGCCCCCGCAGCGCCGCGACCGTGCTCAAGGCCGTGATCTTGCCGCTACGCGGATTTTCCGACGGCACGTTCTCGATCGCCATCGATAGATGCGCGGAATCGGCATCGACTTCGATGCGGTGCACATTACGCGTCAGCGCCGGATCGGCCCAGATTTCGAGTCGTGTGTTGTCGGGCCCGATCCCGGCGAGGCTGAGCGCCGCGGCCACGTTGACGTTCGCCGGAAAGCCGCGCGCACCTTCGCGCGCCGTGCCGTCGAAGACTTTCTTTGGCGCTGTGAGGCCTTTGAGCGAAATGTCGTGCTCGAGAAGATAAGGCGCGCCTTCAAGCCCGGTCGGCGGCTTGCGCGTGATCATGGTAACCGAGCGGATATGGCCTTCGGCGGCGGCGCGCACCGCATCGAGCCCGAGTAGCGCGCCGGTCGGCACCAGGATGCGCGCGCCCGTTGCCTTGGCGCGCTCGACGAGATCCCAGTTTTCCAGAAGCTGGCCGACGCTGAGCGGCATGAAAATCCTGCCGCGCTCGATCGCCGAGATCGCGAGATCGCGAAACAGTTTCGGCGGCAAGCATTCGACCACCACGTCGCAGCTGTCCGCCAGCGCCGCGGCGGCAACGATCGGGATGCGGGTGCCGGCATCGGGCAGATTGCGCCGCGCTTTATCCCGGTCACGCGCGGAAACCGCAACGAGGGCGAGCCCCGGTATGCCGGCCTCGAGCCTTCGCGCCACTTCGAGGCCTACGGCGCCCAGGCCTGCCAGCCCGACTTTGAGAGTTTCCCGCGCCACGTCGACATTTCTCCGCTCTGGCAGCGCCGCGCGCGGCCCGGTACATTCAATGCGCAACAGTCTCTAGGCGCTGGCCATTTTCCATGCAACGGGCGGCGCAACCGGCTAGAAGCCTCATTGCCAGAAGTTTTGCCGCCATGTCTGAAAGAAACAAGAGAACGTATATGACCAACGTCAATCCAAACACCTTTACGACGCGGCCGGAGATCGAAGGCACGTTCGGGGTGGTCACCACCACGCATTGGATCGCGACCGCGGTCGGCATGGGAATATTGGAACGCGGCGGCAATGCATTCGATGCCGCGGTCGCGACCGCTTTCACGCTGCAGGTGGTCGAGCCGCATCTGAACGGGCCGGGCGGCGATGTGCCGGTCATCGTCTATGACGTCAAGCGCGGCAAGCCGGAGGTGATCTGCGGTCAGGGCGTGGCGCCGGCCGGCGCCACCATCGCGCACTATCGGAGCGAAGGCCTCGATCTCGTCCCCGGCACCGGACTGCTTGCGGCCGTCGTGCCCGGCACGTTCGAAACCTGGATGATGGTGCTACGCGACTACGGCACGATGGCGCTTGCGCAAGTGCTCGAGCCCGCGATCGGCTACGCACAGAACGGTCACCCGCTGCTGGAGCGCACCAACGCAACCATCGGCACCGTCGCGGAACTGTTCCGCGACTATTGGCCGACATCGGCCGCGGTCTATCTGCCGCACAACAAAGTGCCGGCCGTGGGCGAACTCTTCGCCAACCCGGCGCTGGCGGCGACCTATTCCCGCATCGTCAAGGAAGCCGAGAGCGCCGGCGGCGATCGCGTCGCGCAGATCGAGCGCGCCCGCCAATCATGGAGCCGCGGCTTCGTCGCCGAAGCGATCGACCGCTTCTGCCGCAGCCAAGACATAATGGATACCAGCGGCCGCAAACATCGCGGCGTGCTCACCGCCGACGATATGGCGCGCTGGACGCCGCATATCGAAGCGCCGCTCACTTACGATTATGACCGCTATGTCGTGTGCAAGACCGGCCCCTGGGGCCAGGGCCCGGCCACCTTGCAGCAGCTCGCGCTCTTGAAAGGGTTCGATCTCGATGGGCTCGATCCGGTCGGACCGGACTTCATCCATCTCATCGTCGAAAGCTCGAAGCTCGCTTTCGCCGACCGCGAATCATTCTACGGCGATCCCGATTTTGTCGAAGTGCCGATGGCGACGTTGCTGTCGGACGCCTACAACGCCCAACGTCGCAAGCTCATCTCCGACAAGGCGTCGCTTGAATTGCAGCCGGGCTCGATCGCAGGCTTTGGCGCGGTGGTGAAGCTGCGCCGCGAGACCGCACCGTTAGCGGCCGGCGCCGGCGAACCGACGGTAGGCCGGCTCGGCTCAGGCGAGCCGACCGTCGGCAAAATGGGTGCGATGCGCGGCGACACCGTGCATTTCGACATCATCGATCAATCAGGTAACATGATTTCGTCAACGCCGTCCGGCGGCTGGCTGCATTCCTCGCCGGTCATTCCCGAGCTCGGCTTCTGTCTCGGCACGCGCGCGCAGATGTTCTGGCTCGAAGAAGGACATCCGGCAGCGCTTGCCCCTGGCAAGCGACCACGAACAACGTTGTCGCCGACGATGGCGCTGCGCGACGGCGAGCCCTATCTGGCCTGGGGCTCACCGGGCGGCGACGGACAGGATCAGTGGATCACTCAGATGTTTCTGCGCCACGTCCATTGCGGCATGAATCTGCAAGAAGCGATCGACGCGCCGGCGTGGCATTCCGAACATTTCCCGAGTTCGTTCTGGCCGCGCACCGCGCGCCCGGGCGTGCTGGTGCTGGAAGGCCGCGTGCCGCAAAAGACCGTCGTCGAATTGGAGCGCCGCGGGCATGTCGTCGAAATGGGCCCGGACTGGTCGGAAGGCCGCCTCACCGCGGCGTCGCGCGTAGGCCGCCGCCGCCGCGCCGCCGCCAATCCGCGCGGCATGCAGGGATATGCAGCGGGCAGGTGAGCTTACGCCGCCACCGTCCCCAAAAACTCTTCGACTTCCTTGCGCAGCTTGGCGGTGGCGTCCTCGACTTCTGCGGACGCCGCCAGCATGGTCTCGGCCGAGCTTCTCGTCTGCGTCACGCCGCTTGCGACTTCGCCGAGCGCGATCGCGATGCTCTTTGAGCCGGCCGCGGCGCTGGCGACATTGTGGGAAATCTCGCCGGTCGCTGATTCCTGCTGGTCGACCGAGATGGCGACCGCGCTAGTATAGCTGTTGATGTCCTGCATCCGCTGCGTGATGTCGCGAACGGCCGACACCGCCTTGCCGCTCGAACTCTGCACCGACAGGATTTCGTGGGTGATTTCCTCGGTCGCCTTCGCGGTTTGCACCGCGAGCGATTTCACTTCCGAAGCGACGACGGCAAAGCCGCGGCCGGCCTCCCCGGCGCGCGCCGCCTCGATCGTTGCGTTGAGCGCCAGTAGATTGGTTTGGCCGGCGATGTCCTGAATGAGCTTGACCACGTCGCCGATCTTTTGCGCGATATGGGCGAGCGCGGTGATGTCGTCGTTGGTCGCAGTCGCGTCGGCGGCGGCGCTGCGCACGACATCGTTGGTCTGGCCGAGCTGACGGCTGATTTCCTTGATCGACACCGAGAGCTCGGCCGCGGCGGCCGCGGCGGTCTCGACATTGCTCGAGGCTTCGTTCGAGCCGCGCACCGCGCTCTCGGCGCGCTGCAAGGTATGATCCGAGGTGGTCGGCAGGGTTTTGGCGGCGGATTTCATGGCGGACGCGCTCTGGCTCACGGTCTTGAGCCCGCTTTCGACCCGCGCCCGGAACGAGGAAATCGCGGTATCGGTCTGGCGCCGTCGCTCCTCGCGCGCCAAGAGCGCGTCGCGTTCCTTCTCGGCGCGCAGCGGCTTGGTGACGTCGAAATGGGTCGCGACCCAGCCGCCCCCCGGCATCGGACGGCTGACCAAAGCGATGATGCGGCCGTCCGGAAGCTCGACGGTTTTCGATTCCATCCGCCCCTCGGACGCGAGCCGTATCGCTTCGGCGACATAGCTGCCCGGATCGCCCATGAAAGTGCCGGCGCCGATCCGAAACGCCAAGAGATCGCGCAACGGCGCGCCCGGCCGCGCCCGTTCCGGCTGCAAATGATACAATTCGGCGTAGCGCTCGTTGCACAAGACCAGACGCCCGGTGCTATCGAACATGCACAGCCCCTGCGTCATATTGTTGAGCGCCGCGCGCAGCAACCGCGCCCGGGCGCGGCGGCGCGCATTGACGAACAATCCCGCGAGCGCCGCGGCGCCGAGGCCAAACGGCGTGGCGAGCGCCAATTCCGCGACCCAATCGGGCGCCGCATTCAACGCCGCGACAACTCGGCTCGGACCGTAACCAAAGACAATAGCGAAGCCTAAGGCAAATCCGGCAGTGCCCGCCAAAATGACGAGCTTCCAATTGCGGCTTGCCTTGGAAAGGTTGAGACCGCCAAACATCGCGCGCGCCAGGAGCAGACGTCTTGAGAGTAAGCGCCGGTATATATTCGCTTGGCGGTTGTTTTGAGGTTAACGATTTGCGCTTTCCAATTGTTAACAAAGCTTCAACGCCCGCCCTGCGATCAGCTTTCGGCAGCAGGAATCACCGGCAACAGCAGATAAGATTCCTTGTCGCCGCCGGCATGGATCGTGTTGGTGGCGCCGGAATTGTAGTCGGCGTGATAATGCGTGTATAGCGCGCTGCCTGAACCGTCGCGCGGCTGAATGTCGAGCCGGATGCGGTGGCCTTTTTTGAACACCATCGAGGTCGGCCAGATCTCGATTTCGACTTTCACGATCTCCCCCGGCGTCAGATAAAGCCGGCGGACGTGCTTGTGATAGGGCCGGTACGGGCGCGACAATTCCGGATCGAGCTCGCGGTGCGACACGCGCAGCCAGCCTTTCGCCACCGGTACCGGCGCGCCTTGCTGGCCGGTTTCCATGATCTCGTCGCCGTCCGGACCGATATTGCGCAGCGTCAGGAACAGATCCATGTCCTCGGTCGAGCTCGACACCCACAGCACGCAAGCAAGCGGGCCGGTGATCTCGGTGTCGACAGAAAGCTTCGCCGTCTCGAGCGCAACGCCCATGCCGGGCTTGATGCCGCCGCCCATGACCTGCGACGAGGCCGCCGAGGTCGAGCCCATGGTGCCGAGGCTCGACGCCGGGTAGCTGCGTGAGCCGGTCACGGCGGGATTTTTCACTTCCAGCATGCCGGTGAGCGGCATGCCGGCAGGCGGTATCGCCTGCGCCTGCGACAGATCGAGATAGAGCTTGGTCCAGCGCGTGCGCTTGAGCGGCCATTCGTGCTCGTCGCGCCATTCGAACGCGTCGGCGCCCTTGCGGATCGCAAGCTTCACCGGCGGTTCATCCATCACGCCGTTGTCGATGCCCTTGAGCCAGTAGTCGAAGAAACGGATCTGATCTTGCCGGCCGTCGTCGGTGTAGAACGGATGCACGTGGGAGCCGAGATGGATGCGCAGCTTCTTGTGCGGCGTCGCCGCGCGCATGAAGGCCTCGGTATTGCCGCGCAGATGCAGCGCCATACCCGACCAGTTGCCGACCGAGAACATCGGCACATTGATCTTGTCCCATTGCGCCTGCGCGCCGCGAAACGCGCCGCTGTCGAGATTGTTGCGCAGCCAAAAGTGCAGCGTGTTGACCTGCCAGCCGTCCGGCTGATGTTGCGACGCCCGTCCCAACAGATGATGCAACAGATGCGCGGTGAACCAATTGGTCATGAACAAGTTCAAAATGCCGCCGTGATAGAGCGCGTCGCGATAGAGATCGGTAAACCCCTCCCAAGGAATGATCGCCTTGAGCGACGGCGGCGCAAGATTGGCGACGAACCATTGATTGATCGCGAAATAGGAAATGCCGAGCAGCCCGACATTGCCGTTGCACCACGGCTGCGCCGCCGCCCATTCGATCGCATCGTAGAAATCGACCGCTTCGGCGAATGACCACGGCTCGCACTGGCCGGGCGATTTGCCGGTGCCGCGGCCGTCGACGCGGACGGCTGAGTAACCGCGCGGCACCCACCATTTCGGATTGACGGTTTCCCAGTTCATCCATTCGTTCGGCGGCTCGCCGAGCGTGTCCGGCACGATCCAGAGCTTGTCTTTCTGATACGGACCGAGATTGAGAATGGCAGGATATTTGTCGTCGCCGTAAGGCCGAAACACGTCGGCCTTGAGGCGAGCGCCGTCGCGCATCGGCACATCGACATCCTGTTCGAACACGACGGGATGGTTGGGATTCGCGATAACTTCCTGCTTATTCACTGCGCTATGTCCTTGTTACGCGACGAATCCCCGCTTCACTCCGTCTCGATTTTCACCTCGCTGGTGATCTTGCGCCAGGTATCCATCTGTTGCGCGAGCCAGGTCTTGGCATCGGCGAGCGAGGCATTGGGCACAATGTTGAAGGTCTGCTTGTGGAACGAGTCGACAACCTCCGGAGTCTTCATCGCCGCGACCGTGGCGTCGAAGATCTTCTGCAAGACGTCTTTCGGCGTGCCGGCCGGCGCGAATAGGCCCTGCCAGGCGATGGTGCCGACACCCGGATAGCCGACCTCCTGCATGGTCGGCAGGTCGGGGAAATCCGGCAGCCGGGCGTGGTTGACGACGGCGAGCGGCTGCAGGCTGCCGGACTTCACCTGCGGCGCGGTGCTCGCCACGTTGAGGAAGGCGGTCTGCGTCGAGCCGGTGAGCATGTCGTTGATGACGCCGGACGCGCCGGCTTTGTTGGGGATCGCGACCATATCGAGATCGCCGGCGCGCTTGGCGAAATAGGCCATGTCGTAGTGCGGATAGCTGCCGTTGCCGACCGTGCCGTAACGCAACTGGCCGGGATTCTTCTTGGCAAAATCGACGAGCGCCGGCACGGTTTTGACGTCGAAATTCTTTTTGGTCGCGACCAGGAAGGCCGGAATATCGACGGTGTTGGTGACCGGCACGACGTCCTTCATGTAATCGAAGGTGAGCTTTTGCGCATAGATGATCGGCGTGATCGCGTTGGTCGAGACATTGCCGATCATCAACGTGTAACCGTCCGCCGGCGAGCGCACCATCTCTTCGATGGCGAGCATGCCGAAAGCGCCGGGCTTATTCTCGACGTAGAACTGTTGGCCGAGACTCTTGCCGAGCTGGTCGGCGAGGATGCGTCCGACAATGTCGGTCGCGCCGCCCGGCGCATAGGGCACGATGATCTTCACCGGCTTCGACGGATATGTGTCGCCCGCCTGGCCGTAAGCCGCACCGGCCGTGACGCAAAGGAGCGCGGCCAAGACCATTCCAAGACGTTTCATATTTTCCTCCCGTTTTCGTTTTGCGGCGCCGTGCCGGCGTCAGCTGAATTCTTGTTACTATTTCATTTGCCGGCCGCAGCCTGGAACAGTTTGCCGTTCGCCGCGAGATCATCGACGACATAGGTGTCGAGTTCTTCCGGTGTCATTGGCATCGGATCGACGGCAAGCTGGGCAAGTCTTTGCTTGATGGCCGGCGTCTGTAATACGCCGGTCGCGACGGGGTAGAATTTCTGCACGATGTCGCGCGGCGTTTTCGACGGCATGAACACGCCGTACCAGACGGTGTAATCGGAATTGGGATATCCGGCCTCAAGTGTGGTCGGAACGTCTGGCAGATCGGGCGCCCGTGTCGGCGTCGAGACTGCGAGCGCTATAAGTTTTCCGTCGCGAATCAGCGGCAGCGCAGTGGAGATCGGGCAAAAATAAAAGTCGATCCGGCCTCCCAAGAGATCGGTCAGCGCTTCCGCGCCGCCTTTGTAGGGAACGTGCGTCGCCTGAAATCCCGCGCTCGTCCGGAAGCGCTCGGCGCTGACATGGGTCGCCGCGCCGACGCCGGCCGAGCCGTAATTGATCGAGCCCGGATTGGCTTTCGCCGCAGCGACCATATCCTGCGCCGTCTTCCAGCCCTTCGCCGGGTTGACGACAAGCACATTCGCGTTCTTGCCGAGCGGCACCACGCCGGAGAGATCTTTTGCGGTGTCATAAGGCAGGTTCGGCACGATCCACGGCGCGACGCTGAGCGCCGAGGAATCCGCAAGAATTGTGCAGCCGTCGGGATCGGCGCGCGTGACCTCGCCGACGCCGAGCGCGCCGCCGGCACCGCCGCGGTTTTCGACTACGATCGGCTGGCCGAGCACGGGACTGAGCTGATCGAACACCGCGCGAGGAATAATGTCGGTGGCGCTGCCGGCCCCGAACGGGATGAAGGCTTTGATCGGTTTTGATGGCCAGCTTTGCGCCTGCGCCGGCGCGGCGACGGTGAGCGATATTACCGCCAAAGCAGTCAACACGACCGTGGAACCCACGAAATCGCGCACGCTTTCAGACTTAGACCTGGATCTACGCATAACGCCTCAGTCCCTCTGCACACACGCCGTTCCAGGCTGTTATGCAGCTTTTATGCCGTGGAGGCTGTGCGAGGCGTCCTTGACGGTAAAGAAGACGACATCGGCGTCGGGGCCCGCCTTGCCGTCATGCACCGTGTCGGCGGGGATGTAGAGCGCCGAACCGGGCCTGGCCTCGATGGTCTTGCCGGCGACGGTCGCGTGAAACGTGCCCTCGAGGATGTAGATCCACTGCTCGTTGGGATGCGAATGCGGCGCGGCGCCGGTGCCCGCGGGCATGCGCATCAGGCCGACGATCATGCGGTCGCCTTCGACGCAGGCGCCGTTCGCCGTCGAATAATCCGGCCCGCCGAGGATGTGGTTCACATTGGCGAGGTTGAAGAGATATTCGCCGGCGCCGGCGCGCTTGGCGCCAGGCGTACGGGCGGCCGGAGCCGGCTCGGCCAATTGGGGCAAGCCTGCAAGCTTGTCTGCCATCGTGGCTGCAACCATGTGGATATCTCCTTGGTGCGCTTCCTTGGTACGTTCCTTGGTACGCGAGAGAGGACAGCGTCTTCCGGCGATGCTAATTGAGGGCTCGCGGCGGCGCCAGGGTGGGATGGCCGTGTGAAAGCTGCGTGATTGCAGCATGGTCGCTGGCGGCGGAAAGCTAACGCCTTCACGGTTCGGTCACTCTTTTCGCCGAACTGTCGCGGCACCTGGGGGAGTTTTGATGATCCGGCCGACTGCCGCGCTCGCGTTCAGCGGGTTTTTGCTCGGCGCGGTTGCGCTCGCCGGTTGCACCAACAACGCGCCGCCAAGCGGTCAGCCGAGCTTCTATATCGACCTGGCGCAGCCGGGGACGGTGCTCGACGCCAACGCGGCGCAATCGATGATCTCAGGCTTCCGCGGCAATAACGGTCTCGGGCCGGTCACGATCGATCCCGATCTGATGCGGCTCGCCAGCGATCAGGCGCAGGCCATGGCGGCGCGCGACAAGCTTGATCACGACGCCGCGCATCCGTTTCCCGAACGCCTGCGCAAGTCCGGCTACAATGCGAGCGTCGCCGTCGAAAATATCGGCGCCGGCTATCACACGCTCGCCGAAGCTTTTTCCGGCTGGCGCGATTCGCCGCCGCACCGCGCCAATATGCTCAACAGCGGCGTGACCCGCATGGGGATCGCTGCGGTCTACACGCCGAAATCGAAGTACAAAGTCTATTGGTCGCTCATCATGGCGACCGCCGACGGACACCGAAGCTGAACGCCGCGCCCCGCTATTCTCAGTCGCGACTGAGAATGCGTCCCGGGCGCATAAGGCGGGCCCTAGATCATGTCGAACATTTTCTGCTCGTAGGTTTTTCGCGCCTCGTTCAACAGCGGCGTGACGGCTGCGCGGAATTGCGCGTGTTCGTCCGGCGTCAGCGCGGTGATCTCGCAGCCGGCCGCCTCGATGGCGGCGCGCGCCTCGCGGTCTTCCTCGATGGCGAGGTCGCGCTGGAACGCGATGGCTTCGTTGACGGCCGCGCGCATGGCGTCTTGCAAGTCCTTGGGCCAGGCATCGAACTGCGTGCGATTGAGGAAGATCGGCCGCGAAATGTAGAAGTGATTGGTCACGGTGTGGAAGTGATGAAATTTATGAACGCCGTAGGTGACGGTATTGGCGAACGGATTTTCCTGCGCGTCGATGGTGCCGGCCTTGATCGCCGCAATCGCCTCGGTCAGATCCCAGCGCAGCGGAACGGCGCCGAGGAGATCGAACGTCCGGGCCTGCACCTCGCTCGGCAAGACGCGAATGCGCATGCCTTTGAGATCGGCCGGCACATGCAGGGTGCGCAGACGATTCGAGATGTGGCGGAAGCCGTTCTCGAAATAGCCGAGGATGCGATAGTTCACCCGCGCTTCGATCCGCTCGGCCAGATATTTGCCGAGCGCGCCGTCGATCGCCGCGCGCACCTGATCGCGCTTTTCAAATAGGAAGGGTAGATCGACGAACCCGAGCTCGGGCACGCGGTCGGTCAGATAGCTCGACGACTGATAGCCGAGCGAGAGCACGCCGTCCTCGACCAGCCACAAAATCTCTTCGGCGCGATAGCCGAAATCCATTATGTTCCAGACATACTTCACGTCGATGCGGTCGCCGAACTGGGCATGCAACGTGTCGCCGATCTGCTTGAGCGAGCGTGAAAAGGAGGTCGTCGGCGGCCCGTAGCCGCCCATGCGGATCGCGATCGGTTTAGCCATTATTCTTGCAAAGCCCTTGGTGTTTCCGGTAAGCGGCGAAGGTTACGGGGGAAACACGGGCAAAAGTCAACGCCTGCCGAGGTCAGTGACGGCCGAGCTGCTGGCGCAAGGATTTTACCGCAGCGATCATTGTGCCGCGCAGATGCTCGAGGCGGCAGGCGAGCCAAAACGGCGCACGCGGACGCACAGCGATCAGGCGGTCGCAGAGATCGAGCCGCTCGCGCCAGAGATTGTCCAGGATCGGATTGCCGGGCGCGGCGCAGGAATCGGCGTAAGCGATTGCCGGGTTTTCGGCGAGGTCTTCGGTCAAGGCCGCCGATAGCAGGACACCCGGCGCGAAACGGGCGAGGGTTTCGTCATAGGTCGTCTTCCAGTACCAGGCGCCGTCGCCGCTGCGCAGCGTAATCGTCGCCGCGATAGCGCGGCCGTCGATCAGGACACGATTGATCGCGACCTTGCCCTCGGCGCCGAGCGCCTGGATCGCCATCTTCATGAAACTTCGCACCTCGTCGCGATTGGCGGCGGCGGTGCCGGCATCGCCTTTCCAGCCGCCCGCTTCGAGCGCAAAGAAATCTTCGATTTCCTTGGCGACCGCTTGCGGCTCGGTGCTCGCGGTGAACAACAGCGCGCCGAGATCGGCGAGGCGCCGGATGCTGCGACGCAATTCGCGGTGCCGGTGTGCCGAGACGGATTGTTCGAGATATCCGGCGCGGTCGTCGCCCGGCACGAGCTGCGGCCGGCTGTGGCGGGCTGAGTCGGCATACGGTATCTGCAAACGGCGGAGCGTTGCGCCCAGTGCCGCGGCAAAATGACCGTGCTCGGCAATGAGCGGCAGCAGCACCAATCCGGGCAGCGACCGATCGGCGGCGAGATGCGCGAGCCACGCCGAGATCACCGGCTCCGCCGCCTCGCGCTCGACAAGCGGCGTGCCGAGTGGCGCATAAGCATGGGTCCAAGCTTGCAGGATCGGCAGCCTCAAGCCATAGCGGCGCCGCACGATCCGCGCCGGAAAGAAACCGAGGAGTTTGCGCGGCCGTGTGCCCGACCAGACCAGCATCGCGCCGACGTCCCGGCCGAACACGGCGCCGGCTGCGAGCGCGAAGGCGGGCTCATAAAAAACGTTAGGCTCGAGCGCGCGCGTGGCGAGATCGCGCCAGTCGCCTGAGACCGCAACAAGATCGGCGAGCCAGCGCCATTCAACCGCAAAGGAATTGATCGGATAGCGATCGGCGAGGACCGCGCGGCGGGCGCTGGCGATCGCCGAAGCGGTGCGCTCATACGCAACTTGCGGAGCGAAATCCGAACCGATCGATGCCACGGCGACCTCTGCGCCACAACGCGCGCACTCAAACTCGAGAGAGCATGATCTTTGCGGGAGACCGGCTTCCACTGTTCCGGACCATGCTCAAGGGAAAGGTCACTTAAGCAAGGAAGCGTTAACAATCAGTTGGAAGAAATTAACGAATGCGGCAATGGCTGCGGCAGGAGCGGTGGTTAGAATACCGCGACCAGTTCCTCGACATCGGACAGCGATGCCGCGATGATCTCGCGCTCCTTGGCGCCGAGCTTCGGCTGCGGCGGCACCGGATCGCCGACGTCATAACCCTTAATTTCAAGCGCCGCCTTGATGCAGGCCGCGAGATTGAAGCGCGCGAATATTTCGTTGATCTGCCAGAGACGGCGCTGCAGTTCCATCGCCTCCGGCCAGTGCCCGTCGCGGCAGAGCTCATAAAGCTTCACGCTTTGCCGCGGAATGACGCAGGCCGGCCCCGCCATCCAGCCCACCCCGCCGATCAGCATGACGCAGGCCGGAATATGCGCGGATGCCGAAAAAATCTTGAGCCCCGGACAGCGATTGGCGATCGAAAGGAGCCTGCCGGTATTGGTCGAGGCATCTTTGATGTAGCGGATGCGCGGATGCTCGCTCAATCGCTCGATCACGTCGAGGGTAAGATCGGTGCGCTGGAATTGCGGATTGGTATAGAGGATGACCGGAATGTCGACGGCGTCGGCGATGGCCCGGAAATAGGCCTCGACCTGCGGCTCGGCGAGCGGGAAATAAGATTCCAGAATGGCAAGAATGCCGCTGGCGCCGAGTTTTTGATAATTCTTTGCTTGCGCAACCGCGTCAGTCGTTGCGGTCGCCGCAACGCCGGCGACCACTGGCACGCGGCCGGCGGCCGCCTCGATGGTCGCGCGCACGACGTCGATGCGCTGCATGGTCCGCAGATAGGCAAATTCACCGGTGGAGCCGAGCGGCGTCACTCCATGCACGCCGGCAGCGATGAGCTCGTCGACCAGTTCTGAAAGCACGCCAGTCTTGACGCGGCCGACCTCATCGACCGGAGACACGAGATACGGCAGGACGCCGTGAAATTCTGGCCGTTCGAGCATGATTTCACCCAAAACTGGTGACCGCCCCGAATCGGGGACCAGCATGCGTTAGAATCATACTCTATTTGAGAAATATATCCTATTTGTCGGATTTTTGCAGTGCGAGCGCATCGGCCCACACTTTGGCGCGATCGTCGTCGAAGACCAGCGCCGGGTTCTCCGGCACCGTGGTCCAGGCGCCGCTCTTGATCTCGTCGTCAAGCTGCGACGGCGCCCAGCCGGCATAGCCGAACACGACCAGGCTCTTGTTCGGCCCCTTGGCGAGACCGATATCGCGCAAGACTTCGGCCGCGTCGGTGAGCGCGACCCGGCCGTCGATGTCGATCGTATCGGGCCGATGATAGTCCGTAGAGTGCAGCACGAAGGCGATTTCGGGACTAACCGGCCCGCCGAGGAACATCAACACGTCATTCGCCACGCCGCTCGAATCCGAACCCATCGCTTTGAGCACTTCCGCGATCGGACGGCGGCCGGCGGGATGATTGATAACGATGCCGAAGGCGCCGTCGCGATTGTGCTGCGCCATCAGAACCACGGCGTGGTCGAATGGCTCGCGCATCTCAGGCGACGCGACCAGAAGCTCGCCTTCTGTCGACGTACGGCCTGAGACATCAGGCGCGGTCGGCAGCGCGGCGTGAAGCACCGTCGCCGAGACGACCAATGCCACGGCGGCCAAAATCCAATGCCGGTGATGCGGGAGGAGCACGGCGACGCCACCACAAAGCTACATACGCTCGGACCATGATCGCGCCGTGGCGAAGGATGTTCAAGGCAATGTTCTGGCTCGACCGTACGAGGCTGCCAGCGAGGGAGATTTCTTCATTGCACGGCCACCATTTTGCCTGAGAGGAATTCGAAAACTCGACGCTGCGGCCAGCGCCATAATCACACGAACTGCACGGCAATGCCGCCGAGATTGCCGAAGTCGGCATGCAGCGTGTCGCCCTTGCGCGCGAACACCACGCGGGTGAACGAGCCGGCCAGCACGATATGGCCGGCTTCGAGCGTCACGCCATGCGCACCGAGCTTGTTGGCGAGCCAAGCGACGCCGAGCGCCGGATGGCCAAGCACGCCCGCGGCGACGCCGGTCTCCTCGATTTCCGCATTGCGATACATGACGCCGCCGATCCAGCGCAGATCGACGTCGAGCGGCTTGATCGGCCGGCCGCCGATGACGATGCCGGCGGCCGCGCCGTTGTCGGACACGGTGTCGAAGATTTTGCGCTGATCCTGCAGCCGCGCATCGACGATCTCGATCGCCGGCACGACATATTCGGTCGAGCGCAATACGTCGG
>Ga0209448_10000215_pt1 | contig 21362 bp, 16 predicted proteins | sample BogFormECP14_OM2_FD_188245 | JGI IMG/M metagenome (GOLD analysis project Ga0209448, IMG submission 188245) | Bog forest soil microbial communities from Calvert Island, British Columbia, Canada - ECP14_OM2 (SPAdes) (version 2) | ecosystem: Environmental > Aquatic > Freshwater > Wetlands > Bog ... | reverse complement strand
TGGCGCAATTCTCCGGCGCGCCACCGGGTTCGACTTATGTGCCGGCGCATGTCGAGAACGGCAAGTTCGTGCCCGGGGCGACGCGGTGACTGACGGCACGAATCTCGGCGACGCCGCCTGGCTCAAAGACGGCGCGCTGGCGCGGCTCGTCGCGTTGCTCGACCGCGACGGCGAGGAAGCGCGCGTGGTCGGCGGCGCGGTGCGCAACGCGTTGCTGCATCTTGCGGTCGAAGAAATCGACGTCGCGACGACTGCCGTGCCCGACGAAGTCGTGCGCCGTGTTGAAAAAGCCGGCTGGAAAGCCGTCCCGACCGGCATTGAACATGGCACCATCACGGTCGTCATCGACGGCAAGCCGTTTGAAGTCACGACGCTTCGGCAAGACGTCGAAACTTATGGCCGCAAGGCCAAGGTCGCATTCGGCCGCGATTGGACGGCGGACTCGACGCGGCGCGATTTCACCATCAATGCGCTGTCGGCGACGGCAGACGGCACGGTTTACGACTATGTCGGCGGACTTGCCGACGTCGCGGCGCGCCGCGTGCGCTTTATTGGCGATCCGGCGCAGCGGATCGCCGAAGATTATTTGCGCATTTTGCGGTTCTTCCGGTTTCACGCCTGGTATGGCGCGGATGCGCCCGATGCCGCTGGATTACACGCTTGTATTGTCGCGCGCTCAGGGCTTGAGACTTTGTCGCGCGAACGGGTGCGGATGGAGCTTCTTAAACTCATGCTTGCGCCGCGCGCGACGCCGGTGCTGGCGGTGATGGCGGAAACGGGTCTGCTCGGCACCGTGCTCGGCGGCGTGCCGTTTCTGGCGAGTTTTGAGAACGTAGCGAAAGCCGAAGCCGCAATGGGCATTGCGCCCGACCCAGTGCGGCGGCTCGGCGCGCTCGGCGTCGTTGTGAAAGAGGACGCGGATAGGTTAGGGGAGCGGCTTCGTCTGTCGAACGCCGAAGCGCAACGGCTTTCGGCACTTGATCATTGGTGGCGGGTGTCGCCTGCCCGCGGCGGCAACACGGCGCGTGCGCTCCTTTATCAGGTCGGGCCGCAGTCTTTTGTCGATCGTGTGCTCTTCGCCTGGGCGCGCTCCAAGGATGGCGCGCGAGACCAGTCGTGGCATGAGCTTGCAAGCCTGCCGCAGCGCTGGACGGCGCCGGGTTTGCCGCTGAAGGCTTCGGACTTCATGAGCCGCGGCATTGCCGCGGGCCCGGCATTGGGCGCGGCGCTGCATCGCGCTGAGCAATATTGGATCGAAGCCGACTTTCCTTCTGATCGTCGCGCACTCGACGCGATCGCGGATCGGGCCGCGCGCGAAGCCGCGGTCTAACGCTCCGACAAGCGTTCGCGGAGCGAGCGCAGCCGGCGGCGTCCGCCGGCGGCGACTTTCTGAACGCGCGGCCGCACCCGCGCCAAGACGCGCCGCCGTTGCGCTTGCATGCGCTCGACCTGCATCTCGTTGCCGCGCCACACGAAGTCGCTGCCTTGCAAGGCGCTGACGAACAATACGGGCAACAACAGGTCGCGACCCAAGCCATAGAGCGGATAGAATAGCGGCGCGTGCCAATCCGCTGCCGCGGCAAGCAGCATTTCGGCGCCGTACCAGAACGCGCCGAAGCCTGTCGTGCAAAGCGCGACCGGCCAAGAAGCTTCATGTGCGATGATCGCCACGGCGACCATCGGCAACACGCCGCCCGAGAAAATCTCCGGCACGAAATAGATGAAGAAACTGGCGCGGCGCAGTCGCGCCCAGCGCAACTGGCGATTCCAGACTTCCAAAGCGCCGCGATGACCGAGCGGCTGCGCCAGCGGCCGGTCGATAAGCCGAACCTTAAGCCCCGCCTCGCGCACGATCTTGGTCGCGGCGGCGTCTTCGGCGACTTCCTTGGCGAGCGCCTCGATGCCGCCGGCATGTTCGAGATCGGCGCGCCGCCACAGCATGGTTTTGCCTTGGGCGAAGCCCCGGCCGAAACTGTCGACCAGATACTGCCAGCGCGCCTGATAGGTGTTGAGAAAGGCGCATTCGATTTCGGCCCAAATTCCATCCGGCCGCGACCCGATCGGCGGCGAGGCGACAAGGCCGGTATCCTCGCGCCAGCTAGCGAACAGCCGCTGAATATAGTCGCGCGGCATCAGCACATTGCTGTCGGCGATGATGATCCAGTCATGCGCCGCGGCGCGCCAGCCTTTGAGCACGTTGTTGAGCTTCGGATTGGTGCTGACGCGGTCGTCGCCGATCAGCAATTTCGCGGCTGCGCCAGCGGCGTTCTCGGCAATCAAGCTGCGCACCAGCGGCAGGACGGGGTCTTTTGCCGAGGCGACGCAGAAGAGGATTTCGTAATGCGGATAGTCGAGCTCGAACGTCGAACGCAGCGTTTCCTCGGCGTAATTGTCGATGCCGCACAACGGGCGAACGAGGCTCACCGCAGGATATTGCAGCGGTGCACGGCGCGGCGGCCGGCGGAAGCGGTGAATCGCGATTGCGATGCTCGCGATGTGGATGAAGCTGACAGCGATGGCGAATGTCGCTGCCGCAAGAATCGTCACTGTCATCGCCCGACATTTAGTGTTGCGGCATGACAGACTCGTGACTCAAAGTTGCCGAAAATCGCTGTTTAGGCCCAATGCACCGCGTTAACCATTCATGACCGGGTGTCATGGTTCTGCAATGCAACGCATCTAGAAGCAGATTCGAAGGCAACAAAGACGCGAGAATACCGCTGGTGACTGTCGAGCACGGCACAATAACGTTCCGTACTCTGTTTATTTCCGATGTGCATCTCGGCGCGCGCGGCTGCCAGGCCGATCAGCTCATCAGCTTTCTCCGCTATCACGACGCCGAAACCATCTATCTGGTCGGCGACATCGTCGACGGCTGGCAATTGCGATCGGGCTGGTTCTGGCCGCAGGATCACAACGACGTCGTTCAGAAGCTCCTGCGCAAAGCGCGCAAAGGCGCGCGCATGATCTATCTGCCGGGAAACCACGACGAGTTCTTGCGCGATTATTACGGCACGCATTTCGGCGGCATCGAAGTCGTCGAGACGGCGATTCACGAAGCGGCCGACGGCCGCCGCTATCTCGTCGTGCACGGCGACGTGTTCGACATGGTGGTCAAGCACGCGCGCTGGCTCGCGCTCCTGGGCGACACCGCTTATGACCTCGCCATTCTGTTCAACCGCTATTTCAACGCGATCCGCCGCCGGCTTGGCTTCCGCTATTGGTCGCTGTCGCAATGGGCCAAGCACAAGGTCAAGAACGCGGTGAACTATATCGGCGCTTTCGAGCAGACGTTGGCGGAAGAAGCGCAACGCCATCACGTCGATGGCGTGATCTGCGGCCACATCCACCACGCCGTGATTCACGACAATTTCGGTATCCGTTACATGAATTGCGGCGATTGGGTGGAAAGCTGCACGGCGCTTGCCGAGCGCCAGGACGGGACTTTCGAAATCATCCACTGGATCGATTGCGCCGCGACGCTGCCGCCGCTTCCGGACGAGGACGACGAGGCCGAACCGATCCGCGAGCGCGCTGGAATCGCCGCTTAGCCCATCCGCAGCTGCGGGTTTTCGACAGCGCGGCCCTTGAGCGTCGCCCGGCTCCCGTCATACTTGCGCGATGAATCTCTCTTGCGCAATGGACCTCTCAGTGCGGATCGAGCGCTGGCCGCTCGCCAATGCCTTCACCATCAGCCGCGGCAGCAAGACCGAAGCCGTTGTGGTCGTTGCCGAACTCAGCGACGGCGTATATCGCGGCCGCGGCGAGTCGGTTCCCTATGCGCGCTATCACGAATCGCCGGACGGGGTTGTCGCGGCAATCGAAGCGATGCGGCTCGAGCTGGCGCGCGGGCTCGATCGCACGGCGCTGCAAAGCGCAATGCCCGCCGGCGCCGCGCGCAATGCGCTCGACTGCGCTTTTTGGGATATCGGCGCCAAGCAGAGCGGGCGTCGCGCCTATGAATTGGCCGGGATCGCTGCGCCGAAACCGCGCGTCACCGCGTACACGATTTCACTTGGCGCGCCGGCTGCGATGGCGGAAGCCGCGGAACGCGCGGCGGACCGTCCACTGCTTAAGGTGAAGCTCGGCGGCCGCGGCGATGGCGAGCGGATCGCCGCGGTGCGGCGCTCGGCGCCGAAGGCCGAGCTCATCGTCGATGCCAACGAAGGGTGGGATGACGACAATCTTGTGCAAAACCTCGCGGTTTGCGCGAAAGCAGGCGTGACGCTGATCGAACAGCCATTGCCCGAAGGGCGCGACACAGCGCTTGCCCGCATCAAACGGCCGATCCCGCTCTGCGCCGACGAGAGCGTGCATGACCGCGGCTCGCTTGCGGCTCTCGCCGGAAAATACGACGCCATCAACGTCAAGCTCGATAAGACCGGGGGCTTCACCGAGGCGCTGGCGCTCGCCGCCGAAGCCGAGCGGCACGGCTTTACCATCATGGTCGGCTGCATGGTGGCGACGTCGCTCGCCATGGCGCCCGCCATGCTGGTGGCGCAACGCGCCAGCGTGGTCGATCTCGATGGCCCGCTGCTGCTGGCCAAGGACCGGCCGGAAGGCCTACGCTATACAGGGAGTCTCGCTTATCCGCCCGAATCGGCACTTTGGGGGTAAGCTGCGGCAATGTGGTCTGGTACGGGATGGAACGGCCGCCCCCGGACTGTAAAGAACTTGTGAATATCTTGGCCTGACCCGGAGCGAATGCGATTGCGCCGCCCCGGCTCTTATATGGTGGAGATTCAACGAGTCGTGTGATGTCAAATCAAACGCGTGTGCAGTCGGGTCTCGCTGCCGGGCCGCCAAGTGACGCGGAGTATAACGCCGTTTACGCGGCGGTGAGCTCGACCGAGCGTGGCCGCTGGTTTCTGGCCGAATATGCCAGCCGCAATCGCTGCGCCGATACGGATTTGGTCATCGCGGCCATCGCGCGGATCGAGGCGGCCATCCGCGAGGGGGCGGCGCCGCAATCGTCCACGGAATTGTCGCGCGAACTCACCGCCGCAGCCGCCACAATTGAATCGACGCGCGTGAAGACCGGCGAACACGACGAGGTTTCGGCGAACGTCAGCACGCAGGTTCCGTCGCCGCCTGACGGCATTCTCAATGCGGAAGCGCAAAAAGACAAAGACTATTCGGATGCGGTCGCGATGATCGCGGCGTCATTGACGGCGCTCGCTGGAAATACGGCCCTAAAGGAGCCGGAACACGATGACGTGCCAGGCGTGTTTGGCGGCGCCGCCGCGGAGGCGGATGACGCGAAGGCTACGCCGCCACCGCGGCCGGCGCCGCAGGACAATGCCCAGCGCTGGCACATCGAGGCCCCGGACTTCGTGTTCGACAACGGGCGAGAAGACAAGATCAGTTCGTTCGAACTGCCTGTCGATGCAATGCCGGCGCAGCCAGGACTCTCAGGGAGGCACTTCCGGTCTGAGCCAGCCGACGATGCGTGCGATTCGTTCGCAGCGCCACCCCACATCGCAGCGGAACCCGCGCCCGCGGCCGCGTCTTCGGTTCCGACGCCGGCCGATATCACAACGCTCATGGGTGAGCCCGTGGTGGAGCCCAAACCGGAACTCAATCTGGAACCCATCCCGGAACCGGCGCCCGATTTCGCTGCGCCGCTCGACGTCGGCCCGCCGCCGGAGATTTCGCGGCCGCAGCTTCGGATCGCAAATAGCGCCATGCCGGCGCATCCGCGCGCGACGCGCAGCAATTCACTCAGCGTCACGGATGCCCTGAGCGACGAAGAAGTGATCGCCTTGTTCGGCTAATGATGCGTCCGACGAAGGCGGTAATTCCGTAGCCTGCCGGCGTAAAGTTCTTGTGACCCAGGAAAGTTCCATCTTGCTTGTCCTGAGGGCGGCACGGAAGTTGCCTGTGAACGAACTTGTGCGGATCAATAGCGGCATGCAGACGAAGTTGCTTTGATTTCTCCAGGTCTAAGGTAACGGCTCTAAGGTCCCGGCGTCTGCAACCGTTCGCGGTTCGCGTAGCTGATCATCTGGAGGCCATTATGCACAGACTTACCGCTCTTGCTTTGACGGCAGTTGCATTGTGCATGCTTGCGTCGGTTCCAAGCCGTGTGTCCGCGCGTGACGACGGCCGCTACGCCAATTCGCCGCTCAAGCAATGGTTCGACCAACTCGCGAGCGGGAAGGGGTTGTGTTGTTCGTTCGCCGACGGCGTCAGCGTCGAGAACGTCGATTGGGACACCCAGAACGGCCGCTATCGCGTGCGGATAAAAGGGCAATGGGTCGTCGTGCCGGACGCGGCGGTGGTGACGGAACCCAATCGCTTCGGCCCGGCCGTGGTGTGGCCGTATCAGGACAGCGACGGCGCCACGCAAATCCGCTGCTTCCTGCCTGGCGCGGGCGCCTAGGGCATGAAAAGTGGAGGCCGGTTTTCCGAAAAGATGACGCTCCAGAGCGCGAGCTCTGCGGTCGGCTAACTGCGCGTTACGCGACCAGCCGAGAAAACAATTCCGGATCGACATTGCCGCCGGACAGGACGGCGACGGCAACCTTGTCTTTGACGTCGATCTTGCCCGTCATCACGGCGGCAAGCGCAACGGCGCCGCCCGGCTCGACGACGAGTTTCAATTCGGTGAAGGCAAAGGCCACGGCCGCGGCGACTTCTTCGTCACTCACCACGACGCCGGCGCCGATCAGCGAGCGGTTGATCGCGAAGGTCAGTTTTCCCGGCGTGCGCGCCATCAGCGCGTCGCAAATGGTGCCGGTCAGCGCCGCATTCTCCTCGCGCCGGCCGCTACGAAACGAACGGGCATGATCGTCGAAACCTTGTGGCTCGGCGGTATACATGGCGGCCGCCGGCACCCGTGTCTTGACCGCGAGCGCTATACCGGCGGCAAGGCCGCCGCCGGAAGCGGTGACCACAACCACGTCGGGCGCAAGCCCGAGTGCACCGAGATCTTCGACGATCTCGCGGCCGGCGGTGCCTTGGCCGGCAATGATCAAGGCGTCGTCATAAGGCGGCACGAGAACCGAGCCGCGCCGCTCAGCGATATCTTTGGCGATGGCTTCGCGATCGTCGCGCGCGCGATCGTAAAGAACGATTTCGGCGCCGTGGGCGATCGTGCGCTCGCGTTTTGCACGCGGGGCGTCGTGCGGCATGACGATGACGCAAGGCATGCCGAGGAGCCGCGCCGCCGCGGCAACGCCTTGGGCGTGATTGCCCGAGGAATACGCCACGACGCCGCCCGCGCGCCGTTCCGGCGGCAGGGAAGCGAGCTTGTTGTAAGCGCCGCGGAACTTGAACGAGCCGGTGCGCTGCAATGTCTCGGCTTTGAGGAAGACGCGCCCGCCGGTCATGCCGTCAAGCGTGATCGAGGTCAGAAGCGGGGTGTGCAGGGCGACGCCGGCGAGCCGGCGCGCTGCCTGGTCGACATCCGCTGCGGTTGGCAGTTCAACCGTGGCGTCCACGTCCGAGGAACGATCCATGGACTGACGGTAGCGCCGCGATTGGGTCACAAGCAAGGGCATGACCCGGCTCAGTATATATGAGACCACCGTCGAGGCGGATTACCCCCTTTGATTGAAAGCCCAAACGGTGGCTGAGAGGAATTCGAAGTCAAGGATGTGCGAAGCGCAACGCCTCCAGCGGCGGCCGCTTCGCGGCCGTCCTTAAGTTCGAATTCCTCTCAGGCAAAATGGCCGGCGAGCAATCAATGGGGACGTGGCGCTGCGGCAGCGCAGTCTCAGATCTGTCCGAGCCGGGACAGGTCTAGTCGAACCGTCCGGCCGCGTGCGCCAGCATGGTATAGACCTTGCCGGTGTCCGAGGTGAGATAGTTGCGCGCCACCGCGGGGCCGCGATCGCCGCGCGAGACGTCGTCGAGCAGCCGCTCGAATTCGTGGATGTAATGTTCAACGGTCTGCCGGAATTCCACGTCACCGCGATACTTGGCGCGGATCTCATCGAACGCCTTCTGACCCTGAGGCGTATAGAGGCGCCGATTGAACACGCCGCGCTCGCCGCGCTTATAGCGTTCCCACAATTCCGCGGCCGCGTCGTGATCGATCATTCGTGCGATGTCGAGCGAAAGTGAATCGATCGAGTCGACGGTGTCGCGCGGGGCCTGCGGCATATTCTGCGGCACGGACTGCGATGCCTGTCCGGCGTCCTCGCGCGACGCGCGGGTCAGAAGATCGGACAGCCAGCCGCCATTGTGGGCGTTGCTGTCGTCTTTGCCGCCCGGAACCGGGCTGAGATTCGGCGGTCCAGACCGGCGCGGCGCGCCGGTGATGTCGCGCGGCGGGGCAGGTTGCGGCGGCGGCGCCATATCGGGGCGGATTGGGCGGGCTTGCGCACCGCGCCCGCCGCCCGCGGCGTAGAGCGGCTCGGCCTCGCGCCGCGCCGGTTCCGCCGCGTCGAGCGAGCGGCCATGGCGGGCGACGATGCGATTGAGCTCGGCGAGCGCCTCGATCTGGTCGACGATGACGCGGCGCATCTGCGCCGCGCTCTCGGAAGTCTCTTGCGGCAGTTCGAGAATGCCGCGGCGCAATTCGGCGCGCGTGGTCTCGAGCTCCTGGCGCATTTCGGCCGCCATCTGCTTCATGCCCTGCATGACTTCGGTGAAGCGGGTGGTGGACTGGTCGAACATGCCCTGCACTTCGCCGAGAGCCTCGTCGTAAACGGCGTTGAGCGCTTCGCTGGTGCGCTTGCGTTCCTCGTCCGAGCTCTTGCGCACGAGGTCGTATTGCTGCTCGAGCGTTTGCAGGCTTTCATTGCTGGTCGCGCCGACGACGCCGGCAATCTCGCGCGCCCGCGTCGTCGCGGTATCGAGCGACTCGTCGAGCAGGCCGGAGAACCGCTGCAAGCGCTGGCCGAAATCCTCCGTCCGCGCATCGAGCGTCGCGACCAGCGTATCGATAGTTGCGTGCCGGGTGACGATCGTATCCTCGGTCCGGCGATTGCTCGTCTCGAGGAGTTCGACCGCCTCGGTCAGCGTGCGGCCATGCGAGCTGAACTGGTCGGCGAGGTCGCCGAGGTCGTTCAGCACGCGCGACGTCACATTGTTGAAAGCACCGAGATGCTGTTCGATCTTCCCGGTGGTGGCGCCGCTCTTGGCGCTCAGCTCCTTCATGGCGGCGACGAATTCGGAAACGCGCGCGGCCATGGTGTGCTCAATCGAGCTCATATTCTCTTGGGCGCCGCTGAGCACTTCTTGCAACAAGATGTTGGCTTCGCGCAGGCGCTCGAACAGGGCGGTGGAGTCAGAGCGCAACATGGTGTGCGTCTCCAACATTTCGGCAACCGTCGCCGCCGCGGTCTGCTTGGACCGTTCGATCGCGGCCGTGGTCGCCTCATGCAACTCCTCGAGCGTGCGCGTGATCGTCACCTTGGCGCCTTCGGTGACGCCGCGGGCGCCCTCCTGCATTTGCCCGAGCGTGCGCGTCACCGCGGCCGTCGCGCTCATGCTGGCGTCGTTGATGAGTTGGGCGATCTGTTCGCTCTTGTCCGTCATGGTTTGGGTGAAGACGAAGCCCTTGGCCTCGATCGCCTTGACCGTTTGATCGGTCACCCGGCCGATTTCGCCGGCGAAGCCCTGGGTCTTGGTGGTCAGCGCCGTGATCAGGACGTTCGACTTCTCGTCGAGGAGGCGCGACATGTCGTCGACGCGCTGCGACAGCGCGCCGTTGATCTCATTGGCCTTGCCGACGATGTTGCGCGACACCTCGGTGCTCATGCCGACGAGCTTATGCTCGGCTTCGGTCGTGCTGCGGCCGATTGCTTCGTTAGCGGCCGCGGCGCTCTTGGCAATGGTGTTGCTGAGCGTGCCGGCGCTGCGGTTGAGCGAGACGGTCGCTTCGGCGGCGCTGCGGTTTAAGGCCTCGGTTGCCGCGGTGCTGGCCGCTGCGCTCTTGTCCAGGGCGTCGGCGGTGTTGGCGGCGAGCTGGGTGATGGCGCGTTCGGCGTCCGCCGAGTTGGTCTTGAACGACTCCGAAAGCTGTTCCAGGTGGCCGGCGCGAGAATCGAGCGTATTGGCGACTTCAAGCGCACCCTTGCCGAGCGCGGCGTCGATATCGGCGATGCGGTCGCCGATGGTGTCGCCGAGCTTGACCGCGCGGGCGTCGATCATCGTGGTGGCGTCGCTGATGCGCTTGTCAAGCGAGGCGACGGCCTCCTTGCCGCTCTCGTTGAGCGTCTTGGAGATGTCGACGATACGCGCGGACAAGGCATCGGTCAGGGTCTGCGAGCGGCTATCGATCGCTTCCTGGAAGCGCGTCAGGCGCTGGTCGAGCACGGTCGTGACCTCGTTGGCCTTCGAGGTGACGCGATTGTCGAAATTGTCGACATAGCTGCGCATCGACTCGGTGACGTCCTCGGTGCGCGCGCCAAGCCGCTCGACCAATTCCGAACCGTAGGTTTTTACGGTGCGGTCGAATTCGGCGAGATGCCGGGTGATGAGATTTCCGAGTGTCGAGGAATCCCGCGAGATTCGTTCACTGAGCTCGGCGCCGGTATGGTTGAACATTTCCTCGAACCCGGCGAGGCGGGTCGCGAGCATTTCCTTGACCGCGTCGCTGCGCGTCGCCATGACACCAGCAACATGCTCCGCGCTCTCGCGCATCGAGTCAGTCATCGTCGCGCTGCGCGCGATAAGCGACTTGGCGATGTCGTCGCCGACCTCCTGCAGTTTCGACGCCACTTCGCCGCCGCGCAGATCGAGGTCGAGAATGAGCGATTCACCCGACGACTTCAGCGTTGAATTGACCTCGTCGGCGCGGGTCGCAATCGCCTCCGCCAATTGGCCCGACGTTTCGATGATCGCGTCGGTCAATTCCTGCGAACGGCCGATCATCAGGTCGACGACGGCGAGCGACTTGTCGGAGAAACCTTCGGTGACGCGATCGAGGCGCGAAGTCATCATGTCCTCGAGCCCGGTCGCGATTTCGGCAAACTCCTCGCCGATGTGATTGGTTTTGAAGTTCAGATTCGAGGTGAGGCGCTCGCTAGCGGCCGCGATCGCGCCCGCGGTCTCGTCGCTGGCGGTTTCGAGACGATCGAGCAGGTCGCCGCCGCGCTCGCTCAGCTGCTGGACCATATTTTCGCCGATCTGGCCGAGCTGCGTCGTGATGTTCTCGCCGCGCTCCGCCAGCGAATGGGTAATGCGCATCGCCGCCTCGTTGACCTGCTGGCCGACGATCTCGCTGATCGTGGACAAATCCTGCGTCAGATCGATCTGAACGTTGTTGATGGCGGAGCGCACCTGCTCGGCCTGCCCGACCAGCGTATCACGCTGACTGGCGAGTTCCTGGAGCAGCGCGCGGATCCTGACCTCGTTGTCGCTATAGGTGCGCTCAAGCGCTGCGACCTCGCTCTGGACCAGCGCTTCGAGTTCGCTGGCGCGCGCCAGCGCCCGCTCGACGCCGTCGCCCATCGCCGCGACTTCGCGGCGGATCGCCTGGCCGACGGTCACGATCGATTCCCGCGCCGCGCTTTCGGGCTCGGCGAGGCGCATGGCCACCCCTGCCATCGATTGGGCGATGAGGCGCAGTTCCTGCGCGCGCCATGCCATGTGGGCGACGCCGAAAAAGAGAATCACGGGCAACAAAGCCGCGGCGCCAAGGCCGATCATCAAAACGCCCGGTGAATGATCGGGACCGAGCGCCGAGCTCAGGCTCGACAGATAGACCCACGACAGCGTGAGGCAGCCCACAATCCAGGCGCAGGAAAAAGCGGTGGCGAAGAAGTAAGACGAACGGGCAGGGCGCCGCTGCAAGGCTTGCAGGACCTGGCCGATCGATCGCTGGTCGTCATTGGCGGCGCGGCCGGCCTGGGGGGACAGATCGCGGGTGCCGATCGCGCCGGTGTCGATTTGGTTCGCCATTGCAACCGGCGCTACCGCGTCTTGCGATCGCGCGTCGCTCGCGCCGCCAAACAGGTCGGGCATACTCTCGGATCCGTCCTCGGACCTGCCCTCAGGCTCGCCCAGTCCCGAACCCTGATCCTCATCGTCCCGGATATTGAGAGCTTCTTGGATCGCCGACAGCGCCGCTTCCGTCGGATCCATCATCTTCTTCGGGTAATTGGCCATTTCGGTCGTCGCCTCGCGTATTACGCCTGACTAGGTCGGCCCGAAAAAGGGCTCCAAGTGTCCCGCAAAGCTAACCGCCTTGCAAAGCTAGGAGCCCTGGAAAGCTCAGGCCGCGCCACGAGCGCGTGATCGTTACATCCTCGCCGGCTGGGGCCTGCCCCAAACAAGCCCTCAAGCCCCACTGCCACGGGCCACTCTATCGCTCTGGCAGATCGAATAAAACCGGTTTGGTAACGTCCCTTTAATAATCGTTAACGTCGTGTTGACCCTGTTCTCGCCCCTTTTCGGCAAAAGTTACCGCCAATTGCGGCCGGCTTGGGGCCAGCGCTCGCCAACTTTCCCCCAACTTTATGTCCAAGTCCGCATCCCAGCCCAGGCCGAACCTGGAACATATTTTCGCATGAACCTCCGCTTCAATCAGCGCTCTTACCCAAGGGCCGGTAAGGGTTTGCTTACCATTGCGGTCAAACATCGGGGGTAAGTTCGCTCAATTCTTACGGGCTTTGGGCAACCTGCATCGTTTCGCGTGCAACATCGTTCCGGCCTTTAGAGAATCCGGCCGGCGAGGAGGCGTCTGTGAGCGTATCGACCTTGCTGGCCGCGACAACCGAAAACGATCGAAAGCCGACCGTCATTGACGACACCCATCTCGAGCGCATGACGCTCGGTGATCGCCGGTTGGAGCGCGAAGTCCTCGAACTCTTCGTGCACCAGACCACCATTCTGCTTGGCCGCATCATGGGCGCCGAGCCGGGCTTGGCGGCGGCCGCGGCCCATACGCTGAAAGGCTCGGCCCGCGGCGTCGGCGCCTGGCGGGTCGCGCGCGCCGCGGAACTGGTGGAGAACGCAGCGACTGGCGACCGCGCCCAAGACGGTAGGCAAGGCGGCATGGACGAGGCGGTGACCGAACTCAAGGCCGCAAGCCTCGAAGCCAGTGCCGCGATCGGCTCGCGTCTGACCGGCCTCGTGGCCGAATTGGCGCACGGGCGTTAGTTCCGGCTTTCTTGTTCCGGCACATTCTTTATTCCAGCCTATTCCCCGATCGCGGCAAAATCTTCTCTTGGCGGTCCGTCCCTGATACTGGCGCCGCCCGGCGCGAGCGGTTAGAACTGGCCTTTCGCGGGCGCCCGCCCGAGACTTCGCCGTAGTTTTCGTCAAGCCCAAAAACCCCGATCTCTCCAAAAACCCCGATCTCTCTCTGTCATGGCTAAAATCACCTACATCGATTCCGGTGGCACGGCGCGGACCGTGGAAGGCGAAACCGGCTCCACCGTCATGGAGACCGCGATCAAAAACGGCGTGCCCGAAATCGAGGCCGAGTGCGGCGGCGCTTGCGCCTGTTCGACGTGCCATCTCTATATCGACGAAGCGTGGCGCGAGAAGGTGGGCGAGCCGTCGCCGATGGAAACCGACATGCTCGACTTCGCCTTCGAGGTGAAGCCGAATTCGCGCCTGTCGTGCCAGATCAAGGTGACCGATGAGCTCGCCGGCTTGGTCGTGACCACGCCCAACCGTCAAGCATGACCGGAACGGTCCGCCTGCGCTGCCGCCTCTTTCATTGCGGCGCTTGACACGCTAGACCATCGCCTTCCCCAAAAACCTTCTGCAGCCGAACCGAGCTTGGATACGACATGAGCGAACCTATCAAAACAGACGTTGTCATCATTGGCGCGGGGCCGATCGGCCTGTTCGCGGTGTTCGAGCTCGGCTTGCTCGATATGAAATGTCACCTGGTCGACATTCTCGACAAGATCGGAGGGCAGTGCGCCGAGCTTTATCCGGAAAAGCCGATCTATGACATTCCCGGAGTTCCGATGACGAGCGCGCAAGGCCTTGTCGATTCACTCATGGAACAAATCAAGCCGTTCAATCCGCAATTCCATCTCAACGAGATGGTGGAGAGCGTCGAGAAGATCGGCGATCCGCTGTTTCGCGTGAAGACGGATCAAGGCACTGAATTCGAAGCCAAGATCGTCGTCATCGCCGCCGGCGGCGGCTCGTTTCAGCCCAAGCGCCCGCCGATCCCGGGCATCGAGCCCTACGAAGGCAAGTCGGTGTTCTATTCGGTGCGCAAGATGGAGGCGTTCCGCGACAAGCGCATTCTCATCGTCGGCGGCGGCGACAGCGCGCTCGACTGGACGCTCAATCTGACGCCGCTTGCCAAGCATCTCACGCTGTTGCACCGGCGCCCAGAATTCCGCGCCGCACCAGACAGCGTCAACAAAATGCAGGCGCTGGTCGGCGAAGGCAAAATCGATTTCGTTCAGGGCCAGGTCACTTCGCTCGCCGGCAGCGACGGGCAGCTGCAAAAGGCCCACGGCAAGGGTAACGACGGCTCGGCGTTCGAAATCGCCTGCGACGCCTTGCTGCCGTTCTTCGGTCTGACCATGAAGCTCGGCCCGGTCGGCAATTGGGGTTTTGATCTCAAGGACAACGAATTCATCCCGGTCGAGACCGCGAGCTTTGAAACCAGCCAGCCTGGCATTTTCGCCATCGGCGACATCAACTGGTATCCGGGCAAGCTCAAGCTCATTCTTTCCGGATTCCACGAAGGCGCGCTGATGGCGCAAAAGGCGTACCGCTACGTCTTTCCGGATAAGCGGCTGGTGTTTCAATACACCACGTCATCGACGAGCCTGCAGAAGAAGCTCGGCGTTGCGCTGGAGCGCCCGCAAGCAACCCAGCACGCCTGATTACGGCACGCGTTGCGGCGACGCGCCAGCGGCGGGTGAGGGCATCGCTGGTGAAGGAACAACCGGCGGCGGCAGCGGTTCGGCGGTGAAGGCGGGCGGCGGCGAAAGCCCGAGCACACCGCGCGCGGCCGGCAGCGCCGCATCCGCCATCGCCGCGTAGCCCTCGGCGCTTGGATGGACCGCGCCGCCATAGACGGCAGAGAGCACGCCCCATAGCGCGTCGTGAATGTCGCTCGGTTTCAAGACCGCGGGCATGCCCTCAGGGTAGGTCATGGCGACAAAATAGCTGTCGTTCGCCGTCCTGATCCACCGTCCGCGCGGCGCATAAGGTTGATAATTGCTCGGCGGCTCGCCGCAGGCCATCGGATTGTCGGGCGCCGTGGTCGGATCGGTGGCAAAACTGTCGCCGCTCTTGGAGAAGCAGTTGCGATCGAATTCCGGATCGGTGTTGGCGCGCACGCACATGCCGTGCCGGGTGAAGGCCTGCTGATGGCCGTCGACGAATGTCATTCGCTCGGTTGTCGGATCCTTGCAGACCTTGTTGCCGTCGCAGGTCGCCAGCATTTTCATTTTCGGCAAGAACTTGGTGTCGACAAATTGCGCCGCCGCTCGCAGCCGCTCGGCATCGGCGCCAAAGGCCGGATGAACATCCAAGCCGTCGCGGCTGCCGGGGCAGGGCTGGTTCTCGGACTGCATCGCCGGGTTACCGTAAGAGACGTAAACGACGCGATTGAGATTGCCGCCGACGTAAGGCTTCAGCGCCGCGCGCAATTGCGCGAATTCGCTGGGAAGATCTTGGTCAAGCGCGGCTTGCGAATCGGCGACGCTTGAGATCGAGCCGCCTTGTTTGAGTAGGATCCGCTCGGTGAGCGAATCGACAATGACGTTGGCGACGAGGCCCGCGAAGTTCACGTCATTGGCGCCGACCGTCAGCAGGATCATGTCGAGGTTGCGATTGGGCTGCTGGCGATGCACCGCAGCCATGATGTCCTTGAGCTCGGAGAATTGCGGCGGCGCGGTGCCCGAGCAGCTGTCAATTCCCGTAACCCAGGGACAGTCATCGGCGCGCTGGCCCGAGAACATGCCGTCGTCGATTGTCGCTCCGGTGCAGGCCAGCGGGATCAGGGTCACCGCGACATGCGGCTGCTCGATCGCGAGCGCGAGCGATGTGCGGACCTGATAGCTGTAAAGCGAGCGATGGCAGGCAGGATTCATCCAGCGCGCGCCATGGTGCGCCCACTCTCTTGTCGCCGTCGGGCTCGATGAGCCGAGCTCACAGGACCGATCGTCGTTGTAGCCGGCGCGGCTCGGCCGGAAATACTGACTGCCGCCGCCGCGAAAGAAACGCCGGAAACAGAAGCCGCCATCAAGCTCCACCGCCTTGTCGGGATTGCCCTCGCCGGCGGCGATGGAATCGCCGATGCCGGCAATGAGCACGTCGCGCACCGCAATCTCGGTCGCCACCCGCTGGGCCGTGCCGTCGCCGAGCGGAATATCGACAGTGGCGACAGTCGTCTTGCCGGCGCGCACGCGCAGCCTGATTTCCTGATTGCACGGCACGGTGTTTTGCCGAACCGGCCCGTCGCCGTCATCGAAATTCCAGACGCAGGACGCATCTTGCGGCACCGGCCCCGAGACCGTCACGCCGACCGGATAGTCGTGGGGATTGAGATAGCTCTCGCGGGTGCCGTCGCGGTCGCAGGTGTCGACCAGCTCGCCGTACGCGTCGAGGCACAGATTGCCGACGACATCCTTCGCCCAGCCGAGCCCGTCGGTATCGTTCTCGAGCCGGTGCTCCTGCGCCAATATGCCGTCGCCGCGGTTTTCCGCCACCTGGCGCTTGAAATCGGCCTCGTTGCGGAACAGACGAAACCGGTTCTTCACCTCCCACTGGATGCGAAAATCACCGGTGCCGGCGAGTTGGGCAAAGGCAACGTCGCGCGGCAACGAGCCGACCAGGAGGCCAAGGAAGAAGGCGAAAATGAGGGGCTTGCGCATGATCGTGGGCGGGACGTTATCGCACCTTCTAGCACCGCGGTTGCGGCGGAAATGTGAGCGGCACTATTAACGTCGGAGCGATGTTACAAAGAAGATATGGTTCGCCGCAAACCGGATAAATCAACGGGTAACCGCCGGATAACAGCCAGGTAACAACCATGACCAACGCGCCGCTCAAGAAGCAATGCTGTGTCGTCGGCGGCGGGCCGGCCGGGATGATGCTCGGCTTTCTCTTGGCCCGCACCGGCGTCGAGGTCGTGGTGCTGGAAAAGCATATTGATTTCCTGCGCGACTTCCGCGGCGACACCGTCCATCCCTCCACGCTCGAATTCATGTACGAGCTCGGGCTGCTCGACGCGTTTCTCAAGCTCAAGCACTCCAAAGTCAGTCATCTCACCATGCAGATCGGCAAGGAAGACGTCACGATCGAATTCGATCATTTGCCGGTGCATTCCAAATTCATCGCATTGATGCCGCAATGGGACTTTCTCAATTTTCTGGCCGAACAGGGCAAACGCTACAAGGGCTTCGATTTGCGCATGCAGGCCGAAGCCACCGATCTCATCGAGGACGGCGGTCGTGTCGTCGGCGTGAAGGCAAAAACGCCGGACGGCGAGCTTGAAATCCGCGCCGATCTCACGGTCGGCTGCGACGGCCGCCATTCAACGCTGCGCGAGCGTGCCGGCTTTCAGGTCGACAGTCTTGGCGCGCCGATGGATGTGCTCTGGTTTCGGCTGTCGCGGAAGACGACGGACACCGAAGAAACGATCGGTCATATCGAAGCCGGCCGCATGATGGTGATGCTCAACCGGACCGATTACTGGCAGTGCGCCTATCTGATACCGAAGGGCGGCATCGATGCGGTCAAACGCGCCGGGCTCGCGGTCTTTCGCCAGGCGGTCGCGGACATGTCGCCGTTCGTCGGCGACCGCGTCGGCGAGATCACAAGTTTTGATGACGTGAAACTGCTCACCGTCGCGGTCGACCGGCTGCGGCGCTGGTGGCGCCCGGGTCTGCTTGGCATCGGCGACGCGGCGCACGCGATGTCGCCGGTCGGCGGGGTCGGTATCAATCTGGCGGTGCAGGATGCGGTGGCGGCGGCGAATATTCTGGCGCAGCCGCTACGGCAGGGCACGGTGACGACGGCCACGCTGGACGCGGTGCAGCGGCGGCGGATGCTACCCACCCGCATTGTCCAGGCGGTGCAAGTCGTCATTCAGAACCGCGTGATCAGCCTGGCGCTCAATAGCCGTCAAGAGATCAAACCGCCGCTCGTGCTCAAGCTCATGCGCTTGCCGCTCTTGCGCCGCATCCCCGCGCGCGTGTTCGGCCTGGGCGTCCGTCCGGAGCACATACGCACTCCGGACGTTCTTGCTGGAAGTTAGATGTTGCGGTTCACGACCGCTGCTGCAATTCCGTCGCGGCGCGGGCAAGGATTTCAACCAGCCGCGATTCCGCCTCGGCGTCGCTTTCGAGCCGCTTGCTGACGGTCTCGCGCAGGTGATTGAACGCGGCTTCGACAAGCGGCGGCAACTGCTCCCCGCGCTCGCCGCGCGCGGCACGGCGCCAGCGGCCGACCCGTTCGCCCAGAGCCGTGAGGCGATCGAGCACCACTTTGATGATGTCGCGATTGGCGTCGAGATAGGCTTTGCCTTCGTCGGTGATGGTGTAGAGCTTCTTTGAGCCCTCGGTTGAGGCGGTGACGTAGCCGGCTTCTTCGAGATAGGTCAGCGTCGGATAGACGATGCCAGGGCTCGGCGAATACCAGTCTGCGGTCTTTTCCTCGACCAGCTTGATGATTTCGTAGCCGTGCCGGGGCGCTTCCGCGATGAGGGCAAGCGCCAGCAGCCGCAGGTCGCCCTGCGCCAGCATGCGGCGCGCCCGCATCAAATCGTCGCCGCCCATTTCGCCGTCCCGGCCGCCGAAGCCGCCGCGTCCGCCAAAACCGAAGCCGCCGAAGCGGCCGCGGCGATGGCGTCCGGCGCCCCATTTCTCGCCGCGCGATTCACAATGTCCGTGGTCGTGATGTCCGTGATGTCTATGCATTTCATAGCCTTTCGTTGTTAAGATATATCTTTAGATAGATCACATGGTGCTATAGCACAAGATATATCTTAGAAAATAAAATACGCCTCTGTTGTCAACAGCTTGCAGGTTTTTGGGAGTCTAAGTGGCCCCAGAGGAGGGGCGTAGGCGGAGCGCCGACGGCGGGACTAGAATGCGCCGATGTTCACGACATTCTTCCATGAGTTGAAGCAGGCGGGCGTCCCGGTGACGCTGCGCGAATACCTCACGCTGATGGAGGCGATGCAGATGGACCTCGCCGGCCGCCGGGTCGAAGACTTTTATTATCTGTCGCGCACCGCGCTGGTGAAGGACGAGCGCAATCTCGACAAATTCGATCGTGTGTTCGGCCATGTCTTCAAGGGCCTCACGCTGGTCGAAGAGGCGCTCACCGCCGAAATCCCGGCCGAGTGGCTGAAGAAGCTCACCGAAAAATATCTCACCGAGGAAGAAAAGAAGCAGATCGAGGCGCTGGGCGGACTCGAAAAGCTTCTGGAGACATTGCGGAGGCGTCTCGCTGAACAGAAAGGCCGCCACCAGGGCGGCAAGAAATGGATCGGCACGGGCGGCACGTCGCCGTTCGGGGCCTACGGCTACAATCCCGAAGGCGTACGCATCGGCCAGGATACCAACCGCAATTTCCGCGCCGTCAAAGTGTGGGACAAGCGCGAGTTCCGGGATCTCGACGGCGACGTCGAGCTTGGCACCCGCAATATCAAGGTCGCGCTGCGCCGGCTGCGCAAATTCGCCCGCACCGGCGCCCCGGACGAGCTCGATCTCGATGGCACCATCAAGGGCACGGCGCACAAAGGCTATCTCGATATCCTGATGCGGCCGGAGCGGCACAACACCATCAAGGTGCTGCTGTTCCTCGATGTCGGCGGCTCGATGGATTGGCACGTCAAGACGACCGAAGAATTGTTCTCCGCCGCTAAGACCGAGTTCAAGCATCTGGTGCATCTCTATTTCCACAATTGCCTCTACGAGAAAGTGTGGAAACAGAACGCGCGGCGCTGGACTGAGACGACGCCGACCTTCGACGTGCTGCACACCTATCTGCACGACTATAAGGTCATCTTCGTCGGCGACGCCGCGATGTCGCCCTACGAGATCGTCGCGCCCGGCGGCTCGGTCGAGCATATGAATCAGGAGCCCGGCCAGGTCTGGATGCAGCGCGTGCTCGCGACTTATCCGTCGGCCGTCTGGCTCAATCCGGTGCCGGAGAGCGAATGGGACGGCACCGGCTCGATCCGCCTGATGCGCCAGATTCTCGGCGGGCGGATGTATCCGCTCACCATCGAAGGTCTCGACGCCGCGATGCGGGAGCTAAGCCGCTGACATTGCGGCTGCGTTCAGATGCAAGCGATCACGCCGGCTTGATGTCGGCGAATTTGACGACCTCGCCCCACTTTTTGATCTCATCCGTGATGAGCCTGCCGAATTCAGCGGGCGAGCCGCCGATCGCCTCGCCGCCGAGATCGGCAAAACGCTGTTTCGTCTTCGAATCGGCGAGAACGGCGTTGATCTCGCGGTTGAGCTTGTCGACAATCGCCGGCGGCGTGTTCTTCGGCGCCCCAATGCCGTGCCAGATCGTTGCTTCAAATCCCGGTACGAATTCCGCCACGGCAGGAACGCCCCGCAAGGCCGCAGACGGCGTCGCGCTCGTCACCGCAAGCGCGCGCAGGTTTCCGGCGCGAATATTGGCGATCGCCAGCGGTATGGGCGGAAACGCCGCTTGCACCTGACCGCTGAGCAGATCCGGGACGAAACTGCCGCTGTAGGGCACATGGACCAGGTCCACGCCCGTCTTCGATTTGAACAGCTCGGCGTTCACATTGGGCGCGCTGCCGAAGCCGGCCGAGGCATAATTGATCTGACCCGGGCGAGCCTTTGCATAGGCGATGAACTCGGGCAGCGTCTTGACCGGCAGCGACGGGGTGACAACGAGCACGTTGGGCGACCGGAATGTGGCAGCAACCGGTGCGATGTCGTGCGTGAGGTCGAAATTCAGGTTTGTGTAAAGCGTCGCATTGACGGCATTGGTTACGGTCACCGCAAGCAGCGTATAGCCGTCCGGGGTCGCATTGACGACCAGTTCCGTGGCGATATTGGTCGCGGCTCCCGGGCGGTTTTCGACCGCGACCTGCTGTCCCAGCCGTTCCGAGAGCGATTGCGCGGTCAATCGCGCCACGATGTCGGTTGCGTATCCGGCCGGGAAGCCGACGAAGAGAAAGACCGGCCGCGACGGATAGGTTTCGGCGTTAGCCATTGGTGACAAGACGGGGAGGGTGGCCGCCCCGGCAGCGAGATGCAGAAATCTGCGACGAGGAAGTTTCATGATCACGCTCCATCAGCACGAACGCCGCCGCTTTGCGTAGGCAGGCGAATAAGACCGATTGAATGTGAATTGCTTGCCCGCCGTGGGCATCGTCGCTGCCGAACAACAAAGCGGGACCCCGGCACGTCCCGCTGGCAGCTCTCGCCCTAAGTTACATCACTTTAGCGGCCGCCGACAGGTGGTGCCCCTGCTCATGGTACCGCAGGGCA
>Ga0209448_10000213_pt1 | contig 21411 bp, 17 predicted proteins | sample BogFormECP14_OM2_FD_188245 | JGI IMG/M metagenome (GOLD analysis project Ga0209448, IMG submission 188245) | Bog forest soil microbial communities from Calvert Island, British Columbia, Canada - ECP14_OM2 (SPAdes) (version 2) | ecosystem: Environmental > Aquatic > Freshwater > Wetlands > Bog ... | reverse complement strand
AAAAGCAGATCCCCGACACGATGAAGGCGCGCAACATGACGGCGGAGCAAGTCAAGCGCGACGTGTTGTTGGCGGCGCAGCCGACCAAAGAATTTGTCACCGTCGACGAAGTCGCCGATCTCGCCGTCTATCTCGCCTCCGATGCCGCGCGGTCGATCACCGGCGCCAATCTCTCGATCGACGGCGGCTGGACCGCGGAATAGCCAATCATGCCTTAGAGCATGATCCGGAAAAGTGGCAACCGGTTTTCCGAAAAGATCACACTCCAACGAAAATGCTAGACCATGATCCGATTCAACTTAATCGGATCATGGTCTTGGGCATGAAAATCTTGGCATGAAAAATATTCTCTCGGCAATTCTCCCCGGACGCGCGGCAAGCAAAACAGCCGCGTCGTCGACGAAGCGCATCAATCTCGCGCTGCAAGGCGGCGGTGCGCATGGTGCGTTCACCTGGGGCGTGCTCGAGCAGATTCTGAGTGACGAACGTCTTGTGATTGAAGGCGTGTCCGGCACCTCGGCCGGCGCGGTCAATGCCGTGATGCTGGCCGACGGTCTCACCCGCGGCGGCCGCGGAGAGGCGCAGAAACGGCTCGGCGATTTCTGGCGGGCGGCGTCGAGCACCGGAAATTTGCCGGCCATACAACGCGCCGTTATGGAACGGCTATTGTCGTTCACGCCGCTCGAAGGCGCGCCCGTGCAGGCCTGGTTCAACGCGGTTTCACGCTATTTCTCGCCCTATGACGTCAACCCCCTGAACATCAATCCGCTCAAGGATCTGATCGATCGTTTTGTCGATTTCGAGAAGCTGCGCGCCAACAGCGATCTGCAGATTTTCATTTCGGCGACCAACGTTCACACTGGGCGCGTGCGCATTTTCGGCCGCGAGAAGATCACCGCCGACGCCGTCATGGCTTCAGCTTGCCTGCCCACTTTGTTTCGCGCGGTTGAAATCGATGGCGTGCCTTATTGGGACGGCGGATATCGCGGCAATCCGGTCATCTTTCCCTTTTTTCGTACCACCCGCACTGAAGATGTGCTGGTGGTCGAGATCAATCCGCTGGAGCGGAAGTCAACGCCGACCTCCGCCCGCGAGATCATGAATCGTATCAACGAAATCACCTTCAACTCCTCGCTGATCGACGAATTCCGCGCTATTGAGTTTGTCGCGCGGCTGATCGATCAAGGCCGGCTGCCGCGCGGCACCGGGCCCGGACAATACCGGCGCATCAACGTGCACCGCATCGTGCTCGATCGCTTCGGCACGCACTTCGATGCTTTCAGCAAGCTTTCGACCGATTATGATTTCTTCGACATGCTGCATCTCAGCGGCAAGCGCGCCGCGCGGCGGTTCCTCGACGAACATTTTGACGACATCGGCGTGAGGAGCACCGTCGACCTGCACGACGAGGCCAAAGCCGAATGGGCATGACGTTCTGATAAGCTTCGGACCATGTCCGACCTGTCGCCACTCCTGATCGCCGATGTCGGCTCCGCCCGGCTCGAAGTTTGCGTGGCCGACATTACGACGCTTGCTGTCGATGCCATCGTGAATGCGGCGAACCGGAGCTTGCTCGGCGGCGGCGGAGTCGACGGTGCGATTCATCGCGCGGCGGGGCCGGAATTGCTCGCGGCATGCGAAAAACTTGGCGGTTGCGCGACCGGCGACGCGAAAATCACGTCCGGGTTTCGGCTGCCGGCCAAATACGTCATCCATGCCGTCGGCCCGGTCTGGGGCGGCGGCGCCGGCGAGGAAGATGCGCAACTCGCCTCGTGCTACCGCACAGCCCTCGAACTTGCCGCCATGCACCTCCAGGCATCGATCGCGTATCCGGCGATTTCCACCGGCATTTATCGCTTTCCGCCCGGTCGCGCCGCGCGGATCGCGGTCGGCACGGTCGTTGCTGAGCTAACGGCTGCGTCCCGGGGCATCAATCGCGTCGTGTTTTGCTGCTTTTCAGAGAGCTCCGCCGACCAGCACATGACTGCCTTTGCCGAGCTAGGGCTGGACTGAAGGCGCCTATCCGGCCCTGCCGCAATGAGCCCGATGCAGGGCTGCCTTGCAGTCCTTTTCACACCCAGATTTAATAAGTAAGCTCATATTACGTTTGCGTCCGATCCGCTTGGGTGTCTGGACGCTTTTGGAGGCGGTGATGCTCCCTCGCTCGCTAAATAGAGAATTCGCTTTTACTCTTAATGATGTAGCCAGAATGCTTCGGACTTATGCGGACTACAAAGCCAGCCAGTTCGGCATCACCCGCGCCCAATGGGTGGTGCTGGCGCGTCTTGACCGGTTCGAGGGGCTGAATCAGGCGGAGCTCGCCGAGATGCTCGATCTGCAACCCATTACGCTGACCCGCTTGCTCGACCGGCTTTGCGAATGCAGCCTGATCGAACGGCGGCCCGACCCCAACGACCGCCGCGCCAAGCTCCTCTACCTCACACCCAAGGCAAAGCCTCTGCTCGATCAGCTCGGCGATCTGGGCGAGGAATTGATGACGACGGCGCTCGCCGGCGTCGAGCGCGAGCACGTCGAGATGATGGTGACGAAGCTCGCCACCGTGAAGGAGAACCTGCGCCAGGCGATCCAGCAAAAGCATGCCGCGGCGGCGCTGGCGAGGGAAGGCGGAGAGCAGCGCTATGGCTGAACGCGCCCTCAAATCCGTGCCGGCGTTGCCCGAGCGCGATGAAGCGCCGGAGCTGCGCGAAACACGACCGGTCACGGCTGAGTCGCGGCCCGTGGATCAGTCTGCTGATGACGCTAGAGGCTTCGACCGCAAGCGCGTCACGCGCTGGGCCTTGTTCGGCCTGCTGCCGGTCGCACTGATTGTCGGCGGCTATTTCTATTTCAGCGGCGGCAAGATCATGTCGACCGACGACGCCTATGTCGACGCCGACAAGGTCGGCATTTCGACCGACGTCGCGGGCCTGGTGCAAGCTGTCGACGTGACGGACAACCAACACGTCAGTGCTGGACAAATTCTCTATCGTCTCGATCCGCGCCAGTTTCAGATCGCGCTCGACAACGCCAAAGCCAATCTGGCGCAGACTGCGCTCTCGATCGACGCGATGAAGCAAGACTATAAGCATATGTTGAGCGACGCCGCGGCGCAGCAGGCGCAGGTCGATCTCGATCAGGCAAATTACAACCGCGAGAACATGCTGGTGCACAGTGGCACGGTTTCGCAAGCCGTGTTCGACCAGGCGCAATACACGCTCTTGAACGACAAGAGCAAGCTCGAATCGCTGCACCAGCAGGCGGCGACGCAATTGGCGCGGCTTGGAGGCATCGCCGATAGCCCGACGCCGCAGCATCCGCAATATTTGCAGGCGCAGGCGCAAGTCGAGGAAGCGCAGCGCCAGCTCGATCACACGGTGATCAAGGCGCCGTTCGCCGGCACGGTGACAAACGTGCCCAGCATTGCACCCGGCAAATATCTTGCGGCCTCGACGACCGCCTTCTATCTGGTCGACACCGAGCATCTTTGGGTCAATGCCAATCCCAAAGAAACCGAACTCACTTATGTTCACGCCGGACAGCCGGTCACGGTGACGGTCGACACTTATCCGGATGCGGTCTGGCACGGCACCGTGCAAAGCATCAGCCCGGCGGCGGCGCAGGAATTTTCGCTGCTGCCGGCGCAGAACACCAGCGGCAATTGGGTGAAGGTCGTGCAGCGCGTGCCGATGCGCGTGCGCGTCGATACCAGCGATCGGAAACTGCCGCCGCTGCGCGCCGGAATGAGCGTCGAGGTCAATGTCGATACCGGCCACGCGCGCGGCCTGCCGCATATCTTTGGCTGGTAAGTATCATGGCTGCCGAGCGTACAGCGGACGGCATCAATGTCGGCATGGTCACGCTCTGCGGGATCCTCGCCACGCTGATGCAGGCGCTCGACACCACCATCGCCAATGTCGCGCTGCCCTATATGCAAGGCAGCGTCGCGGCGAGCCAGGACCAGATCGATTGGGTGCTGACGTCCTACATCGTCGCCGCGGCAATTATGACGCCGCCGACCGGATTTCTCGCCGGCCGGTTCGGCGTCAAACGCCTGTTTTTGGCGTCTGTCGGCGGCTTCACCATCGCCTCAATGCTCTGTGGCATGGCGCAGTCGCTGGTGCAGATCGTGCTGTTCCGTGTGCTGCAAGGCGCTTTCGGTGCGGCGCTGGTGCCGCTGTCGCAATCGATGCTGTTCACCGTCTATCCGAAACAGCGCCACGGCTTCGCGATGGCTTTGTTCGGCGTCGGCGTGATGGTCGGGCCGGTACTCGGCCCGGTGTTGGGCGGCTGGCTCACGGCGAATTATAGCTGGCGCTACGTCTTCTATATCAATCTGCCGATCGGGATCCTCTGTCTCCTCGGTATGATCGCGTTTCTGCCCGACACGCCGCGACGCGAAGGTGAGAAGCTCGATTGGTTCGGCTTCGGTACTTTGAGCGTCACGCTCGGCGCGCTGCAAGTGATGCTCGACCGCGGCGAGATCAAGGACTGGTTCAGCTCCGGCGAGATTATCATTGAGGCTATCGTGGCGGCCTCGGCGTTTTATCTTTTCCTCGTCCACACGTTCACGGCCAAAAAACCTTTCGTGCGGCCGGATCTGTTCCGCGACCGCAATTTCGCCGCCGGTGTCGTGTTCGTCTCGATCGTGGGTCTGACCTATTACTCGTCGCTGGCGCTGCAGCCGCCCTATCTGCAAGAGCTGATGAACTATCCGGTCGTTACCGCCGGCTTGGTCATGGGACCGCGCGGCGTTGGCACCATGGCCTCGATGCTGATCGTCGGCCGGCTGGTCGGTCGCATGGACACCAGCATCTTGCTCGGCGTCGGACTTGGGCTGACAGCCTGGTCGTTCAGCGCCATGACCGGCTGGACGCCGGATGTCTCGGACTCCTCGATCATCGGCGTCGGCGTCGTGCAAGGCGTTGGCCTCGGCTTCTTGTTTGTGCCGCTGAGCGCTGCGACCTTGTCGACACTTTCGGCCGAGCAGCGCACCGAAGGCGCCGGCTTCTATAACCTGTCGCGCAATATCGGCTCAAGCGTCGGCATTTCGGTGGTGAATACGCTTCTGACGCGCAACGTCCAGGCCAATCACGCCGACATCGCTTCGCATGTCACCGCGGTGAACCGCGGTTTTGATAATCCCGCGGTGACGCATTTTTGGGATCCGCTGACCGCGGCCGGCCGCGCCGCGCTTGACGCCGTCATCACCGAACAGGCGCAGATCATCGCCTATGTCGACGACTATAAGCTCCTGATGCTTGCGACGCTGGCGGTGTTCCCGCTGTTGCTGGTGTTCAAGCGGTCGGCGGGCCCGGCCGATACCGAACACATGGCGGTTGCCGACTAGCGTATTCAAAAACAAAACGAGCGGCGGTCGCCGCGCCGCTCGCAATACTTGCTGCGAAGAGGCTTTATTCCGCGAAGTGGTCCAGGTTCATCACCTTGGTCCATGCCGCCACGAAGTCTTTCACAAACTTCTCCGTCGAGTCCGCGCATGCATAGACTTCCGCGAGAGCCCGCAGCTGCGAGTGCGAACCGAAGATCAGGTCGGCACGGGTGCCGATCCACTTGACCTCGTTCGTCTTCCGGTCGCGCCCCTCGTACACGCCGTCAGAGCCAGCGGACGGCTGCCATTGCGTGCCCATGTCGAGCAGGTTGACGAAGAAGTCATTCGTCAGCGTCTCCGGCCGCTTGGTGAAGACGCCATGTTTGGACTGACCGGCATTTGCGCCCAGCACGCGCAGGCCGCCGACGAGCACTGTCATCTCAGGCGCCGTCAGCGTCAGCAGTTGCGCCCGGTCCACCAACGCCTCCTCAGACAACATGAGCTGCTTGCCGCGGAGATAGTTGCGGAAACCGTCGGCGGTCGGCTCGAGCGGGGCGAAGGAGTGCGCGTCTGTTTGCTCCTGCGATGCGTCCATACGTCCCGGCGAGAAGGGAACCTTCACGTCGTGCCCGGCCTTCTTGGCAGCTGCCTCGACGGCTGCGCCGCCGCCGAGAACGATCAGATCCGCAAGCGAAACCTTTTTCCCGCCGGACTGTGAAGCGTTGAACTCTTTCTGGATCGATTCAAGCGTCTGCAGTAGCTTCGCCAGCTGAGCCGGCTGGTTGACGTCCCAGTCTTTTTGCGGCGCGAGGCGGATGCGCGCGCCGTTCGCTCCACCGCGCTTGTCGGAGCCGCGGAATGTCGAGGCCGAAGCCCAGGCGGTCGAGACCAGCTGTGAAACGGACAGGCCAGACGCGAGTATCTTGCCCTTCAGGGCCGCAATGTCCGGCTCTCCGATCAGCGGATGATTGACCGCCGGGATGGGGTCCTGCCAGATCAGCGTCTCCTTCGGAACGAGCGGGCCGAGGTAACGCGCGGACGGGCCCATGTCGCGGTGCGTGAGCTTGAACCACGCGCGGGCAAATGCGTCGGCGAACTGGTCCGGATGCTCGTAGAAGCGCCGCGAGATCTTCTCGTAGGCCGGATCGAGCCGCAGCGAGAGGTCCGTGGTCAGCATGGTCGGCACATGTTTATTCGACTTGTCGTGGGCGTCCGGGATCGTAGCTTCAGCGCCCTTCGCCTTCCACTGCTTGGCACCGGCCGGGCTCGTGGTCAGTTCCCATTCGTATTTAAACAGATTGTCGAAGAAGTGGTTGCTCCATTTCGTCGGCGTCTGCGACCAGGTGACTTCCGGACCGCCGGTGATGGCGTCGGCGCCTGAGCCGGTGCCATGCTTGCTCTTCCAGCCGAGGCCCTGATCCTCGATGGCGGCGCCTTCCGGCTCCGGGCCGAGCAGCGACGCATCGCCGGCGCCGTGGGTCTTGCCGAAAGTGTGGCCGCCGGCGATCAGCGCGACAGTCTCTTCGTCGTTCATCGCCATGCGGAAGAACGTTTCGCGGATGTCCTTGGCGGCCTTGATCGGATCCGGATTGCCGTTAGGCCCTTCCGGATTGACATAGATCAGGCCCATCTGTACCGCGCCGAGCGGATTCTGCAGCTCGCGCTCGCCGCTGTAGCGTTCGTCGCCGAGCCACGTTCCTTCCGGACCCCAGTAAAGCTCTTCCGGCTCCCAGACATCGGCGCGGCCGCCGCCGAATCCGAAAGTCTTGAAGCCCATCGAGTCGAGCGCGACGTTGCCGGCGAGGATCATCAGGTCGGCCCAGGAAATTTTCCGGCCGTATTTCTGCTTGATCGGCCACAACAGCCGGCGCGCCTTGTCGAGGTTGGCGTTGTCCGGCCAACTGTTGAGGGGCGCGAAGCGCTGCTGGCCGGCGCCGGCGCCGCCACGGCCGTCGGCGATGCGGTAGGTGCCCGCGCTGTGCCAGGCCATGCGGATGAACAGACCACCGTAATGGCCGAAATCGGCCGGCCACCATTCCTGCGACGTCGTCATCAAGGCATGCAGGTCCTTGATCACGGCATTCAGATCGAGGCTCTTGAATTCCTTGGCGTAGTCGAACGCCTCGCCCATCGGATTGGACTGGGCCGAGTGCTGGTGGAGAACCTGCAGATTCAGCTGGTTCGGCCACCAGTCACGGTTCGTGTGCATGACCGGGCACTTGCCTGCGCTCTTGTCATCAGTCTTTGCGTCCATTTTTCTCTCCGATCGTGTTCTGTGATTTTCTTCGCGTTGTTTCGTCGCGCTTGGCCGCCGCGCGGGCCTGCGGTGATGGTGTTCTGGTTGTCGCCGACCGGCATGCCAGAGTCGGGGTCGGGCCTTTGGCCATGGGGTTCTCCCAGAAATGAATGGGAGCGCGACACTATCGCTCTTGGTTTAGATCAGGTCCAGTCGTATTGACTGACGCCATCGATAAGAAATACTTATCGGGATGCTTACGCTTCGTCAGCTCCGCTACCTCTCCGCCTTGGCGCAACACCGCCATTTCGGCCGCGCGGCCGAAGCTTGTGCGGTGACCCAGCCCGCTCTGTCCATGCAAATTCGCGATCTCGAAAAGGAGCTCGGCGTGGAACTGGTCGAGCGGCGCACGGGCGAGGCCGCCTTGACCGAGATCGGCGGCGAGGTCGCCCGCCGCGCCGAACGCGTGCTGGCAGGGGCCCGAGACCTTATCGATTACGCCCGCCACCGCAGCCGCACGCTCTCGGGCCGGCTGCGGCTCGGCATCATCCCGACGCTTGCGCCTTATGTGCTTCCGAAAGTGCTCCCTGACTTGCAGGCAAGCTATCCGGACCTCACGATCGAACTGCGCGAGACGCAGACCAAGGTTTTGCTTGATGAGCTCGCCGGCGGCGATCTCGACGCGGTGATGTTGGCGCTGCCGTTGCCCGATGCCGAGATCGAAAGCATCCGATTATTCGACGACGCGTTTCTGCTTGCGGTGCCGGCCAGTGATCCGCTGCCGCGCAGCGCCCGCGTCGATCCTCGCGAGATCGATCAACGGCGCCTGATCCTGCTCGAAGAAGGTCATTGCCTGCGCGACCAGGCGCTCGCCTATTGCGCTACGGCGCGGCGCGAAATGCCGCTGAGCCTCGGCGCCACGAGTCTCGCGACGGTGATGCAGATGGTCGCGAACGGTTACGGCGTCACGCTGGTGCCGGAAGTCGCCATCGATGTTGAAGTGCGCGATGAGCGCGTCAAGCTTCTGCGCTTTACCTCGCCGGAGCCCGGCCGTGCCGTTGGTCTTGCCTGGCGGCGGACGTCGCCACGCAAGGCGGATTTCTTCGCGCTCGGCCAACTTGTCACGCAAGTGCTGGAAACGCGGACACGGCCGAGATTGGAAAAGCCCGCAGCCTATATGGGCTAGAAGCAACTATGCGGGCTCGAAATAAATATCCGGGCCAGAAACAAAAAAGGCGGCCTGTTGGCCGCCTTTTTCTTTGTCGTTGAAACCTTGAGCTGACCGCGCGTTATTCCGCGCCGCCCGCCGCCGCTTCGTGCGGCTGCTCGCCTTCGGCCTTCTGCTTGGCTTCCAGATCTTCGCCGGTGTCCTGGTCGACGACCTTCATCGACAGCCGCGTCTTGCCGCGTTCGTCGAAGCCCAAAAGCTTCACCTTCACTTTGTCGCCTTCCTTGACGACATCCGAGGTCTTCTGCACCCGGCGCGGCGCCAGTTGGCTGATGTGAACCAGGCCGTCCTTGGCGCCGAAGAAGTTCACGAAAGCGCCGAAATCCATGACCTTCACGACGGTGCCCTCATAGATGTGGCCGACCTCGGGTTCAGACGCGATCGACTTGATCCAGTTGATCGCGGCCTTGATCGATTCACCGTCGGCCGACGCCACCTTCACGGTGCCGTCATCCTCGATATTGATCTTGGCGCCGGTCTTCTCGACGATCTCGCGGATCACCTTGCCACCGGTGCCGATCACTTCGCGGATCTTGTCGGTCGGAATCTTGAAGGTCTCGATGCGCGGCGCGTATTCGCCGAGCTCGGCGCGCGCGTGATCGAGCGCCTTCGCCATCTCGCCCAGGATATGCATGCGGCCGCCTTTGGCCTGGTTGAGCGCGACCTTCATGATCTCTTCGGTGATGCCGGCGATCTTGATGTCCATCTGCAGCGCGGTGACGCCTTCGGCGGTGCCTGCCACCTTGAAGTCCATGTCGCCGAGATGGTCCTCGTCGCCGAGAATGTCCGACAGCACGGCGTAGCGCTTGTCCTCGAGGATGAGACCCATGGCGATACCGGCCGTCGGTCGCTTCAGCGGCACGCCGGCATCCATCAGCGCCAGCGAAGTTCCGCATACGGTCGCCATCGACGATGAACCGTTGGATTCAGTGATCTCCGACACCACGCGGATGGTGTAGGGGAACTCCTCCTTCGGCGGCAGCATCGGGCGAATGGCGCGCCAAGCAAGCTTGCCATGGCCAATTTCGCGGCGGCCGGGAGCGCCGATGCGGCCAGTCTCACCGACCGAGAACGGCGGGAAGTTATAGTGCAGCAGGAAGGATTCCTTATAGGTGCCCTGCAGCGCGTCGATGAATTGCTCGTCTTCACTGGTGCCGAGCGTGGCAACGACGATGGCTTGGGTCTCGCCGCGGGTGAACAGCGCCGAACCGTGCGTGCGCGGGAGGAACCCGGCCTCGACAACGATCGGCCGCACGGTGACGAGATCGCGGCCATCGATGCGCTTTGACGTATCGAGAATGTTCCAGCGCACGATCTTGGCCTCGAGTTCCTTGAACACGCCGGCGACCAGCGTCATCGGCCGGTCCGGATTGTCGGCGCCGTCCGGGAAGAAGTGCGCCATCACCTTTTTCTTCGCGGCGGCGACCGCATCCTGGCGCTCGTGCTTGGCCGGGATCGCATAGGCTTTGCGCAGATCCTGCTCGATGACGCCGAGCATCTCGTTTTCGAGCACAGCCGTCACCGGCATTGCGAACTCGCGCGGCTCCTTGGCGGCCTTTTCGGCAAGGTCGATGATGGCTTTGATGACCGGCTGGAAGTGCCGGTGACCGAACATCACCGCGCCGAGCATGATCTCTTCGGACAGTTCTTGTGCTTCCGACTCGACCATCAGCACCGCGTCTTGGGTGCCGGCGACGACGAGATCGAGCTTGCTCTCTTTCATTTCGTCGATGGTCGGGTTTAGGACGTATTCGCCGTTGCTGAAGCCGACGCGCGCAGCGCCGATCGGGCCCATGAACGGCACGCCGGACAATGTCAGCGCGGCGGAAGCCGCAACCATTGCGACGATGTCGGGGTCGTTCTCCTGGTCGTGCGAGAGCACGGTGATGATCACCTGCGTGTCGCAACGCCAGCCTTCGGCGAACAGCGGACGGACCGGACGATCGATCAGGCGCGAGGTCAGCGTGTCCTTTTCGGTCGGACCACGCTCGCGCTTGAAATAGCCGCCGGGAATGCGGCCGGCTGCATAGTATTTTTCGGTGTAGTTGACGGTCAGCGGCAGAAAGTCGACGCCGGGTTTGGGCTGCTTGGCGGCGACGACAGTCGCGATGACGGTGGTCTCCCCATAGGTGGCGATGACGGCACCGTCGCCCTGGCGCGCGACCTTTCCGGTTTCTAGCGTGAGTGGTCGACCACCCCAGTCAAGTTCGGCACGATGAATATTGAACATTGCGATTTTCTCTCATGGTTTTCGCGAAGGCGCGAAAGCCATAAGCAAGACGGCGAGACACTGACGGCGCAGCAGCGAAGCTGCAACGCCGCATCAGCGTCTGGCGATCCTGCCATGGCCTTCAGACCTTCATCGGATATGAACGGGCAACGGCCCATTCGACAAAACGGCAGCTTCGCTGCCGGATAACAGCGGGCGCCTCATGCGCTCCGCTGATGACGCGCGGGACGTTCCCGCGCGCAATTTGTTAGCGGCGGATACCCAGCCGTTCGATCAATCCCTTGTAACGCCCATCGTCGGTGCGCCGGAGGTAATCGAGAATCTGGCGCCGCTGCGACACGAGCTTCAGCAAGCCGCGCCGCGAATGGTTGTCTTTGACATGCGTCTTGAAGTGATCGGTCAACTGATTGATCCGCTCCGAGAGCAGTGCAACCTGCACTTCGGGCGAACCGGTATCGCCGGACTTTACGGCGTATTCCTTGATCACTTCTGCTTTACGCGCGGTCGTTGTCGACATCGTTCTGAACCCTCTTTCTGCCGGCTCGGCCTGCGATGCCGGCTAAATTAAACACGCGTCGGGGAACGATCTCACCGCGTTCGACCTCGGCAATGGCCACAAGCTGGCCGCTTGAGGCGACCTGGACCACACCGCGGAAGATTGAGGCATCCCGTCCGCGCAACAATGCGGCTTGGCCCCTTGCGAGCCTTGCCGCGTCTGCCGGGCTCACGGCCAGCGCCGGGATGTCGTCCAGCGCGGTCTCGATCGGCAGAAGCGTATCGGCGAGGTGTCCCTCGCCTGCCGCGGCTCTATGGCACAAAGCCTCGACCTGTTCCAGGGGGATCATGTCGGCTTCTTGAAACGGCCCGACCCGGTTCCGGCGCAGCGCCGAAACGTGGCCCAGCGCGCCAAGCGTCCGGCCGAGGTCGCGGGCCAGCGACCGCACATAAGTGCCCTTGCCGCACTCCGCCGCCAGCACCGCATGGTCTGAATCGGCCATATCCACGAGGTCCAGCCGGTGGATGGTGACCGCCCGAGGGGCCAATTCCACTGTCTCTCCGCCCCGTGCCAAATCATAAGCTCGCTCACCATCTACCTTAATGGCCGAGTATCGCGGGGGCACCTGTTCGATGGTCCCGGTAAAGCGCGGCAGCAAGGCCCGGATGGCCGCGGCGTCCGGGCGGCTGTCGCTGATCGCCACAACCCGCCCCTCGGCGTCGTCGGTGTCGCGCTCCTCGCCCCAGCGGATGGTGAAGAGGTAGGTCTTCCGGCTATCGACCGCGTAGGGCACGGTCTTGGTGGCTTCCCCCAGTGCTATGGGCAAGCAGCCCGAGGCGAGGGGATCGAGCGTTCCGGCGTGCCCGGCGCGCTTGGCGGCGAACAGGCGCTTGATGACGGCGACCGCGTGCGTCGACGTCATGCCGACCGGCTTGTCGAGCACGACCCAGCCGTGCACATCGCGCTTGTTGGATTTCTTTTGCTTGTTCGGCGGCCCGGATTGCTGATTGCCGGGCTGGCTTGGCTGTGGATCGGACAGTTCGGCGAATTCCTGTGCGCTCATGATTCGTTTTTCTCGCCGTCCGATTCGGTTTCGCCGTTCAGGTCGCGTTGGACCACAGGTGTTCGCAAAAGCTTCTCGATCCGTTCTGCTTCGTCGAATCGCTCGTCGACGCGGAATCGAATTTCAGGTGCGAATTTCAGGTTAACGCGCCGCGCGATCTCCCCGCGCACATAACGTTTGTGGCGTTCAAGCGCGGCGACGACTTCCTTTTCGTCGCGGCCGCCGAGCGGCATGATGTAGATCGTGGCGAGTCGCAGATCGGGGCTCATGCGCACTTCGGGAACCGTGATCATGTGCGTTTCGACGACCGGATCGTGGATGTCGCTGCGCGACAGCATTTCCGCCATCTCGTGACGAATCAGTTCGCCGACACGGAGCTGGCGTTGCGAGCCGCCCGCGGATTGTTCGCGTTGATGGTGCCGTGCCATTTTCTACTGCCGTCATGCGCGAGCATAGCCGTTCGAAGAACGGCGTCGTTTCACTCGCCTATGCCCGCGCATCTCGCTTTAATATGCTTTGCTTCTAACTTCGGGATTGCCGGAAAAGGCCCGGCAACGACGTGAAGTTGCGGACGTGAGTGTGGAACTCACAGCGTCCGCTGTACGGTCTCCACGCGATAGCACTCGATAGTGTCGCCGACTCTCATGTCCTGATAGTTCTCGAACGCCATGCCGCATTCCTGGCCGGCGACGACTTCACGCGCATCGTCCTTGAAACGCTTGAGCTGCGACAGCTTGCCCTGATGCACGACGACGTTGTCGCGAATGAGCCGCACATTGGCGCCGCGCTCGACGGTGCCGTCAGTGACGCGGCAGCCGGCGATATTGCCGACCTTCGAGACCTTGAAAATCTCGAGGATGGTAGCGTTGCCGAGCATGGTCTCGCGCAGCGTCGGCGCGAGCAGGCCCGACATCGCCTTTTTCACGTCATCGACGAGATTGTAGATGATGTCGTAATAGCGGATCTCGATTCCAGCGGCTTCGGCGGCCTCGCGTGCTTCTTTGTGCGCGCGAACATTGAATCCGATCACGGCTGCGCCCGAGGCCTCGGCCAGCGTAACGTCGGATTCGGTAATGCCGCCGGCGCCCGCGTAAATTATCCGCGCGCCGACTTCATCGGTGCCGAGCTTATCCAGCGCGCCGAGGATCGCTTCGATCGATCCCTGTACGTCGCCCTTGATCAGCAGCGGGAATTCCTTGCGGCCCGACGTCTTGAGCTGACTCATCATCTGCTCAAGCGAGCCGCGCATGCCGGTTTGCCGCGCCGCCATCTTTTCGCGCTTCTGACGCTCGCGATAATCGGTGATCTCTCTCGCCCGCGCTTCGGAATCGACGACGGCGAGCCGATCGCCGGCCTCCGGCGTACCGTTGAGGCCCAAGACTTCGACCGGCATCGACGGTCCCGCCGCGACCACGGAATGGCCGATATCGGACATCAGCGCGCGGACGCGGCCCCATTCGGTGCCGGCTACGACGATGTCGCCTTGCTTGAGCGTGCCGCGCTGCACTAGCACGGTAGCAACCGGACCGCGGCCGCGGTCGAGCCGCGCTTCGATCACGGTGCCTTCGGCCGGGCGGCTCGGATTGGCCTTGAGTTCAAGCACTTCCGACTGCAGCGCGATGATGTCGAGCAGCTTATCGAGATTGGTCTTTTGCTTGGCCGAGACTTCGAGTTCGAGCACGTCGCCGCCGAGCGATTCGACCTGGATTTCATGCTGCAACAATTCGGTGCGCACGCGCTCCGGCCTAGCGTCGGGTTTGTCGATCTTGTTGATGGCAACGATGATCGGAACCTTCGCGGCCTTGGCGTGCTGGATCGCTTCGACCGTCTGCGGCATGACGCCGTCATCGGCCGCGACCACGAGCACGACGATGTCGGTGATCTTGGCGCCGCGGGCGCGCATGGCGGTGAACGCAGCGTGGCCGGGCGTATCGATGAAGGTGATCCGTCCGCCGGACGGTGAGGTCACCTGATAAGCGCCGATATGTTGCGTGATGCCGCCGGCTTCGCCGGCCGCGACTTCAGTCGAACGGATGGCATCGAGAAGCGACGTCTTGCCGTGGTCGACGTGGCCCATAATGGTCACAACGGGCGCGCGCGGCTGCAAGTTCGCCGGCTCGTCCGGCGCGTCGAACATGCCTTCTTCGACGTCCGCCTCGGCGACGCGGCGCACGGTGTGGCCGAGTTCCTCGGCGATGAGCTGCGCGGTATCGGCGTCGATCGTGTCGGTGATTTTCGCCATATGGCCTTGCTGCATCAGGATGCGGATCACGTCGACGCCGCGTTCGGCCATGCGGTTGGCCAATTCTTGGATGGTGATCGTTTCCGGGACGATCACTTCGCGCGCAATCTTTTCCTTCGGCTCGTCGCGATGTCCGGTCATGCGCTGAACGCGGCGGCGGAACGATGCGACGGAGCGCTCGCGTACTTCGTCGGCCGACAGCGCGGTCACGACAGTGAGGCGCCCGCGGCGCTTCTCACCACCAACGCCGGCGCGCGTCGGCTTTGGCGCTGCCGGCGCCGGCCGCACGGTGGTACCGCGGCGCGCGGTGCGCGGGGCTTCTTCCTCGTCAGCCTCTTGCGCCGGGCGCGGCGCGCCGACTTTGAGCGGGGTCGCCGTATCGGCGCCAAAGCGCTTCTTGGCGACCTCGTCGGCCTTGCGCTTGGTCTCTTCATCGTGCTTGCGGCGATCTTCTTCGTCGCGCTTGCGGGCTTCCGCGGCGGCGCGCTCGATGCGATCGGACTCTTCGCGGGTTCGCCGAACGCGAGCCTCTTCCTCGGCGCGCTCGCGCTCCTCGTGCTCGCGCAGCTGCGCGCCGGCGAGCGCCTGCGCGCGCGCGCTGCGTTCGTCGTCGGTCAGAGTGCGCAGCACGACCCCTGAAGTCTTGGGTGAAGCGGCGGGGGCGGCGCTGCGCGAAGCGGCAGGCGCCGGCGCAACGGCGCGCTTCGGCGCGGCCGCGGGCGCAGTAGCAGCCGGCTCCGGCTTGGCCTCGCCCGGACCGATGCGGCGCTTAACTTTTTCGACGACGACCGCCTTGCTGCGACCGTGACTAAAACTCTGGCGCACCATGCCTTGCTCAACGCCAGGACGCTTGAGCGTCAGCGTCTTGCTCGGGGCCACGCTCAGCTTCTCGCCGCTATTTTTGGTCGTCTCGGTCATTCGTATCCAATTCCGTACGCTTGTTTTTATCAGTGCCGGATCAGTGCCGCGCGGCCTTGCCGATACGGGTACCGGCATTGGTGCCTTGACTTGTGCCTAAATCGCCGGTGCGAAATCGTTCCAAACGCCGCAATCGCGCCAAAAACGTGTCGCTCACAGGTCCGGCGAGCAAAGCTGCATGTATCACACTTGGCCGGCCAAGTGCCAAATCCAATTGCAGCCCGGTGAGGGTCGAAACCACCGCGACCGCACCACCTTTGGAGCTTCGACGCAGTGCAGCATCGAGCTTTTTCACGCCATCGGGGGCTGCTTCGGCGGCATGCAGAAGGGCCATTACATGGTCACGCGTTAGCGCATTCTCAACCTTGGCGAAGCCTGAAACGACGGATCCGGCCTTGGCGGCGATCGCCAGCGCATCGAGCACCGCTTGCTCGAGCAGCCGTCCGGTGCGATCGAGAAGGTCGGCGGGCAGCCGGACGTCGCGCTTGAAACCCCGCGCAAAGACCTTGCGCTTGATCGCTTCGCCGAGGACGTCCTCAGTCGCCGTGACCCAGACGCCGCGGCCCGGCAGCTTGCGCTTGAGGTCGGGTACCGCCTCGCCATCCGGTCCGATCACGAACCGGATCAAATCCGAAACCGGACGCACCTCGCGCGTGGCGACGCACAGGCGCTCAACCTCCTGAGCGCGCGGCCCCTGATCGAGCTCGATTTCGTCGGCGGCGGTCATGCCTTAGGTCGGGCTCCGTTAGGCTTCAGACTCGGCCGGCGCCGCTTCGGCTGCCGGCGGCGGCGCAAGATCGGCCTCGGTGACCCAGCCCGCTTTGAGCCGCGCCTGCATGATGAGGGCTTCCGCTTCCTCGCGCGAAATCTCGAAACCGTCGAGAATGCCGGCCTGCCGGACCGCCTCGCCGTCCTTGCGCTCGGTCCAGCCGGCCAGATCGTCGGTGGCGCAGCCGGCAAGATCTTCGACGGTTTTGATGCCGTTCTCGCCGAAGCGGACCAGCATCGCCGAAGTGACGCCCTCGACATCCCGGAGTGCGTCTTCGACGCCGAGTTCCTTGCGCTTGGCATCGAGCTCGCCCTCGATCTTGGCGAGATATTCGCGCGCGCGGGTCTGCAGCTCGTTGGCGGTGTCGTCGTCGAACCCTTCGATGCCGGCGACCTCCTTGGGGTCCACCATGGCGAGTTCTTCGACCGAACTAAAACCTTCCGAGGCGAGTAATTGTCCGATCACCTCGTCGACATTGAGCGTGTCGATGAACATGCGCGTGCGATTTTCGAATTCCGCCTGGCGGCGTTCGGATTCCTCCTGCTCAGTCAGAATGTCGATGTCCCAGCCGGTGAGCTGCGACGCGAGCCGCACATTCTGGCCGCGCCGGCCGATCGCGAGCGAAAGCTGCTGATCGGGGACAACCACTTCGATGCGCTCGCGTTCTTCGTCGAGCACCACTTTGGCGACTTCAGCGGGCGCCAGCGCGTTGACCACGAAGGTGGCAATGTCTTGCGACCACGGAATGATGTCGATCTTCTCGCCCTGCAATTCGTTGACCACGGCCTGCACGCGCGAGCCGCGCATGCCGACGCAGGCGCCGACCGGATCGACCGAAGAATCACGTGAAACCACGGCAATCTTGGCCCGCGAGCCCGGATCGCGCGCTACCGATTTGACCTCGACAATGCCGTCGTAGATTTCCGGCACTTCCTGCGCGAACAATTTTGCCATGAATTGCGGGTGCGTGCGGGACAGAAAAATCTGCGGCCCGCGCTGCTCGCGGCGGACGTCGTAGATGTACGCGCGGATGCGGTCGCCGTTGCGGAACACCTCCCGCGGCAGCATTTCGTCGCGGCGCACGATCGCTTCGCCGCGGCCGAGATCGACCACCACGTTGCCGTACTCGACCCGCTTGACAATGCCGTTGACGATGTCGCCGATGCGATCTTTGTATTCGTCATATTGCCGATCGCGCTCGGCCTCGCGCACTTTCTGCACGATCACCTGCTTGGCCGATTGCGCGGCGATGCGTCCGTATTCGAGCGGCGGCAGCTTGTCGGCAATCGTGTCGCCGACCTGCGCCGCGGGGTGATGACGCCGGGCTTCGTCGAGCGTGATCTGAGTCGCTGGGTTCTCGACCGCGTCGACAACCAGCATATGGCGGGACAGATGCAACTCGCCGCTTTTCGGATCGATCTCGGCCCGAACCTCGGTTTCGCTGCCATAGCGGGAACGCGCCGCCTTGGCGATCGCGTCCTCCATGGCGCCGAGCACGATCTTGCGGTCGATCGCCTTTTCACGGGCGACCGCTTCGGCGATCTGCAGCAGTTCGAGTTTGTTGGCGCTAACCGTCGCCATCAGGCATTCTCCTTGCGTTGATTCTGTTTGCCCCGGCGCAGCGACTGCGCGACGAGCGCATCGGTGAGCACGAGCCTGGCTTCCGTCATCTCATTGATCGGCAGCAATACGTCGACACGATCATTCTCCGCTTCGCCGCACCGCAGGCGCACACAATCGCCCTCGGTGCCGTTCAGCTCGCCGCGGAACCGGCGGCGGCCGTCGATGGGCGCCTGCATCTCTACATGCGCGACGTGGCCGGCATAGCGATCGAAATCGGAGCGCCGCACCAGCGGCCGGTCGATGCCGGGCGAAGAGATTTCCAGCCGATAGGCGCTCTCGATCGGGTCGGCGACATCGAGCACCGGCGACAGCGCGCGTGAGGCGATTTCGCAGTCTTCGATCGTCATGCTGCCGTCCGGCCGTTCGGCCATGATCTGGACCGTGCAGCCGGCAAAAGCCGATACCCGTGCGCGAACAAGCCGATAGCCGAGCGACGCCAGCACCGGCTCAACGACAGCCGCGACGCGCGCCGCGCGCCCCGGCTCGGAGATGAGCCGCGGCTCGTCGGCAAAACTTGCGGGATCAGCGTTCGTCGTCCTGTCGTCCATGCTTCTTACGGATCATTGCGTCTTGCGGACCGTCTTTGCGCGAAACGTGCAGTGCAGAGCGTCGTCAGGGCTCCAGGTAATAAAAAAGAGCGGGCCCCCGGGGGAACCCACTCTCAAAACCGTTCGGTTATGAGGTATCCAAGACGGATGGCGTAAATATAGCGGTTTGTCAGGCCTTTGCAAGGGCGAGGAAGGCGGCGGCGGGTTAATTCGAAGGCGGCCGCGGCCTTGGGGTTGCAACATTTCTTTCAGGATTGGTGAATTATTCTGCTGCCTGAGGGGCGAAATTGAAACTCGCGGATTTCCGGCACTCGCCCCCGCAACGTTGCCTGCAACTGCCGTCCCGGCTCCGCGGTTTTTCAAAGAGACCGGTGGCAAGAAGAGCGGTGAATTGACGATGAGTGCCGCCGCCTCGCTCATCCCTGAACTCGAAGACGTCATCCAGCATGGCACGCGGCAAAAGCGCGCCGAGATGCTACAGCGCATCACCACCCTCTTTGTTCACGCCGCAAGCCGCTATAACGCCGAGCAAGTCGATCTCTTCGACAATGTCTTCGGTCTTCTCATCGCTGAAATCGAGACCAAGGCGCGCGCCGCGCTGTCCGGGCATCTGGCGCCGCTTGAGAATGCGCCGGCTAATGTCTTGCGGATGCTGGCGCTTGATGACGACATCACCGTCGCCGGCCCCGTTCTGAAACGGGCAAAGCGGCTGAAAGAAGCCGACCTCGTCGATCTGGCCCAAACCAGGAGTCAGGCGCATCTGCAGGCGATCTCTGAACGACGCGTGCTCGGCGAGGCGGTCACCGACGTGCTGGTCCGGCGCGGCGATCGTGAAGTTGCCCGGCAGGTCGCCGAAAATCGCGGCGCGCGCATTTCGGAGAGCGGCTTGGTCCGCCTGGTCGAACGCGCCGAAAGCGACGGCGTGCTTGCCGAGAAGGTCGGGCTGCGCCCGGACATTCCGCCGAAAATGTTTCGTGAACTGCTGACCAAGGCGACAGCGGTCGTGCATCAGAGACTGCTCGCGGCGGCGAGCCCGGAATTGCAAGCAGAAATCCGCCGTGTCCTGGACAAGGTTTCGGGTGAAGTCGGCGCGCGGGTCGGTCCGCGCGACTATCGTGCGGCGCAGCGGGTCGTGCTCGGCCTGATGCAAGGCGGCCGCATGAACGAGGCGGTGCTGGCCGGCTTCGCCAGCGAACACAAATACGAAGAGACGGTGGTGGCGCTGGCGGCTCTGTCCAAAGTGCCGATCAAGATCGCCGACCGGCTGATGGCTGGCGAAAGACCCGATCCCGTGCTGATCCTGTGCAAAGCAGCCGGCATGGGTTGGCCGACGGTGAAGTCGATTATCGTGTCACGTTCGGAAGGCAGCGGTGTTGGCATCCAGGGATTGAACGCGGCTTTGGCAAACTACGAGCGGCTTTCGGCGTCGACGGCGCGACGCGACGCGTTGTACGCTTTTGGCAGGTCAAACAGAACGCCTAAGTTTTTCGTTGGAGCGCGATCATTTAAACCGGTTTCCGGCCTGGATCAAGTTCGAGGGCAGGCCTTTTCGGGATCATGCTCTAGATTCTCCGAAAAATTAGAAAGCACGACGCTCTTTCTTCCAGGGCGGCTTTGGTGTGGTAGCGCGTTCGCGTGAAGCCGGGCCAGGCCATGCGCCAATCGTCGGCGCATTGCGCTGTCCATTCGAAATTCGGCGAACGCGTGAGACGTTGCAGCGTCCACGCGGCATAATCGGCAATGTCGGTGACGAAGCGGAACTCGCCGCCCGGCTGCAGGATGCGGGCGAGCCGCACGACCATGTCATCCTGAATAAATCGGCGTTTCCAATGCCGCCGTTTTGGCCATGGATCGGGATGGATCAGGTCGATCCGCACCAATGATTCGTCCAGGAGCCAGGCCATGAGGCCGACCGCATCGTCGAAATGCAGGCGCACATTGCTCAGCTTCTTGCTTTCGATCGCGGCGAGCGCTTTGGCCATGCCGTTGACGAAAGGCTCGACGCCGATGAAGCCGGTGCGGGGCAAGTTCTCCGCCTGCGCGATCATCGATTCGCCTCCGCCGAATCCGATCTCGAGCGCAACCTCGGTCACAGGATCTGGAAACAGGGCCCGCAGGTCAGCCGGTGCTGGCTGCGTCAGATCGATGGCAAGCCGCGGCAACAGCGTGTCGATCAGCTGCGCCTGATGCGGGCGCAGCTTGTGGCCTTTGCGCCGCCCAAAGAAGGCGCGGGATTTGTTGAGCTCCGGCTTGTTGGGCTGTGGATTCATAACCGTCATTTCCCCGCTCGCCGCTGCCACTCGCGTCTTTCATTCCCCGCTATAGCAAAGACGCGAATGGCCGGCACGAGCTTGCGCTTGTGCCGGCCATTACGAGAGTTCTGTCGATCGTGTCAGCGCAATGCGCTCTTGATCGCAGAGGCGAGGTCGGTCTTCTCCCAGGAAAAGCCACCGTCCTTGTCCGGCGCGCGGCCGAAATGGCCGTAAGCCGCGGTGCGGCGATAGATCGGACGGTTAAGCTTCAGCGTGCGCCGGATATTGGTCGGGGTGAGGCGGAACAGCTCGGGAAGGAGCTTTTCGAGCTTCTTCTCCTCAACCTTGCCGGTGCCGTGCGTATCGACCAAGACCGACATCGGATCGGCGACGCCGATCGCATAGGCGACTTGAATGGTGCAACGCTCGGCGATGCCGGCCGCCACCACGTTCTTGGCAAGGTAGCGCGCCGCATAAGCC
>Ga0209448_10000212_pt1 | contig 21469 bp, 19 predicted proteins | sample BogFormECP14_OM2_FD_188245 | JGI IMG/M metagenome (GOLD analysis project Ga0209448, IMG submission 188245) | Bog forest soil microbial communities from Calvert Island, British Columbia, Canada - ECP14_OM2 (SPAdes) (version 2) | ecosystem: Environmental > Aquatic > Freshwater > Wetlands > Bog ... | reverse complement strand
AAGCTCGTCGTAGGCCGTGTCACGCTCGCACCTCAAACTTCGCCGCCTCACCCGAAAAGAACTTCCCTGCGACACGCTGGAGCTTGCGCGGTTTCTAATTGGAAAAGTTGTGGTACGCGAACTGCCGGAGGGGCGGCTCAGCGGCCGAATCGTGGAAGCGGAGGGCTATCCGCCGGGCGATCCGGCAGGGCACCATTTTCGCGGACCCACGCCTCGCAACCAATCACTTTTTCTCCGCTGCGGCCACGTGTATGTCTATTTCAATTACGGCATGCACTTTATGCTGAATATATCGAGCGAACGCGCTGGTATCGGAGGTGGCGTTCTGATTCGCGCACTGGAGCCTCTCGAAGGAATCGAGCTAATGCAGCGTCATCGAAAGAGCACTGATCTGATCGATCTTACTCGCGGGCCGGGGCGACTTGCCGCTGCGCTGCGGATAGACCGAACCCTCGACGGACTAGATCTTTTTTCGCGCGGACCGCTTTGGATTGGTGTGCGTGTGCCAGAGAAGTCCGCAAGGCACGTCGCTGTTAAGGAACCGCCTGCTGCCGTTACAGTTCGCATCGGCATCACGCGGGCCGCCGACAAGCTGTTTCGCTTCTACGAACGCGGCAATCCCTTCGTCAGCGGGCCCAAGCGGCTGCTTCGTTAAGATGTGACGCCAACTAAGCCAAACGATTGAAGATTACAAAGTATTGCGTTCAGGGATCGGACAATTTAGCGCGCGGAATTCGCTAGTCCCCGCAGGCATACCCGGTTTGGGTATTCATTGGCAGGAATTTTTCACTGCGTTTCGACTTTGCAGACTTCGGTGCGCGCAGAGGCACCATGTTCGCCGGTAAACGTCGCTGCTTCTCGCGCATACGGTCGCGCAGTCCTTCGCGCAACCTTCTATGCGCACGGAAGAGCCGCAGACGTACGGCTACCGTGGAAATGCCCAGACGAGTCGCTACTTCGTGCGTGGAATACTGCAACACGTCGCGCAGCAAACAGATTTGGCGCAAGTCCGGTGCGAGGCGTGCAATGGCAGCTGCGATAAGCACACGCAACTCCCGGCGCGCATAGCGCTCTTCGGGATTATCGGTTCGGGCCGGTAGCCGGGTGCCGAGAGTCTCTTCGGGCACGACCCCGGGTTGCTCGAGGGAAACGTGTTTGCTTTCCCGGCGCTGGCGGATCAAGTCGATAGAAGCATTGGTGGTGATACGCGAAACCCAGGCGTGCAGGTCATCCTTGCCCTCGTCTTGCTGTCCGGCAAACTGGCTGAGCCGCGAGAACGCTTTCAGCAAAGCTTCCTGGCGGGCGTCTTCGGCGTCGGCAGGGTTGCCAGTCAGGCGCAGAGCACGACGATAAAGCCCCGGCCCATACGGCAAGACCATTTCGGCAAAGGCTTCGCCATCGCCCAGCCGGGCATCGGCTAAAACCTTCCGCTTGGCGGCGCGAACGGTCTCGGCATTTTCTGATTCAAGATTATAGGCGTCCAAAACTAAGCTTGCGGCGCTCATCTCAAAGAGCTAGGTCGCACACTGAGCGCCATGTACGCGCCTCGCTAAAATATTGAAAACAAGCGAGTAACTAAGAAGCGAGAAGAACGGTGCGCACAAAGGACCGTCCGATTGTGGGACGAAGCGTCGCGTTTCCGGTCACTTAGCGGTATGAAATCAGCAGAACCAAGGCTAACCGATGGCTGGATGGGGGTAGGCCTAGGGGACGGCTCGATCAGCAGGGAGCAATGGGCTGCGTTGACGGATTAGAGAACGCGGACATCCAGAACTAACCCTTTGAGAATTGGACTTCACTGACTTAGACTTCCGGCAACTTCTGGAGGCCCAATCATGCAAACGACGCGAAGAATGTTTCTTGGAGCTATCGGTGCGGCGGCGGCGCTCAAAGTTGTCGGGGAGACGGTTCTTCCCGAGACTTCTAGAGGCGCACTGACGACGGCAGTGAAGACTCCTGCTGCCAGTGGCGAGAAAGTGTTGTTTTGGGTGGCGGCGTCAACGCCTTGCGACAAAAACCTGAACTTCGATCCGGAACTGTACAAAGACGTATTGGGTTACTTGAAAGAAAAAGGGGCCGACGGAGTGGTGGTGCTTGGCACCACCGGAGAGTTTCCTTCGTTTTCGTTTGCCGAGCGAAAGAAAATCGCGGAGACGGCATTCAAGCACAAAAACGGCTTGAACATTATCGTGTCGCCGGGGACGTCGAATTTTCCGGAGACGCTAGAGCTATCGCAGCATGCGCAAGCTAACGGCGCGGATGGCTTGCTGATAGTCCCACCTTTTTATTACAAACATCCACAGCTTGAAGGACTTACGAAATACTTTTCGCTAATTTTTGAGAAGGTGACGATTCCGATCAACCTGTATCACATACCGTTTGCCTCGGGCATCCCGATCTCGCTTGAATTGATGCACAGCCTCGAAAAATATCCGAACTTGGCGGGCATCAAGGATTCGAGGTCCGACGAAGAGGAGTATCACAAATTTGTCGCGGAGTTTCCGAAGCTGAACATGAGAACCGGAACCACGACGAATCTGAAGTACGCGCTGGACAACGGGATGGGGGCGATCCTGGCGGAAGGAAATAACTTCACAACACAAATCGCGGCCGTGTTTGCGGCGAAGCGAGCCGGCAAGGACATTGCGGAGCCTCTAGCCAAACTGGAAACGGCGCTGAAGCTTCTACGCGCAGGCGGAGTGGACGAATACGGGCCGATGAAGTACGCGCTGAGTTTGCAAATGGGGACGCGGCAGTTTTACCAGCGGCCGCCAAACTCCGACGTCACGGAAGAGCAGAAGGCGAAGATTAAGGAAGCGTTGGAAGAAATCAAGAAAATGGGGTGAGGCGTGCACATGGCGCAGTTTGAGTTATGGAGTGCAGCGGAGGAGCGAAGATGCGTGGGAAGAAAATGAAGAGGATTTCTTTGTCGGCGGGAACCGGACTGCTCCTGGGCTCTATTTGCGGGTTCGCGTTGCTGCCGTCGCTGGCTTCCGCTCAGTATCGCGCTAAAAACACGGAGTGGCCGAGCTACGCCGCCGATTTGGCAGGCACTCGTTATCGTCCGCTGGACCAGATTAACGCCTCGAACTTTAACGATCTGGAAATCGCTTGGCGCATCAAGACCGATAATTTCGGTAACCGGCCGGAATACAAACTCGAAGGCACACCGCTGATGGTGAACAACGTTTTGTATGCGACGGCGGGGTCGCGCCGGGCGGTGATTGCATTGGATGCGGCTACCGGGGAATTGCTTTGGGTGCATGGGGAACATGAAGGCACGCGCGGCGGAGCGGCTCCGCGGCAGCTTTCGGGGCGCGGCTTGGCGTATTGGTCCGACGGAAAGGAAGAGCGCATTTTTTATGTGACGCCGGGATACAGGCTCATCTGTTTGAATGCGGAAACCGGCCTGCCGCTGGCGTCCTTCGGCAATGGCGGCGTGCTGGATCTGAAACTCAATGACGATCAAACCATCTTTCCGGATTTGACGACGGGCGAAATCGGAATTCAATCCGCGCCCGTGGTAGCGAAGGACACGGTGATCGTGGGCGCGGCGTTCCGCGAGGGAATGACGCCGAAGAGCATGAAAAATAATAAGGGCTACGTGCGCGGATTTGACGTGCGCACGGGCAAGCGGCTCTGGATATTTCACACGATTCCGAAAAAAGGCGAGTTCGGGTACGACACTTGGCTGAACGATTCCGCAGAGTACACGGGAAATACAGGCGTGTGGACGCAAATCACGGTGGATGAACAGCTTGGGCTGGTCTATTTGCCGGTCGAATCTCCCACGAGCGATTACTACGGCGGGCACCGGCCGGGGAATAATTTGTTTGGCGAGAGTTTGGTCTGCGTGGATTTGAAGACCGGACAGAGGAAGTGGCATTTCCAATTGGTGCATCACCCGCTGTGGGATATGGACATTTCGTCTGCCCCAATCCTTGCGGACATTGTGGTAGACGGAAAACCAATTAAGGCAGTGGCGCAGCCATCCAAGCAAGGTTTCCTGTATGTTTTCGATCGCATCACAGGCAAACCAGTGTGGCCGATCGAAGAACGCAAAGTGGAAGTGGGCAGCGTGCCCGGTGAGTGGTACTCCCCGACGCAGCCGATACCGACGAGGCCACCGGCGTACAGCCGCAACGGCGTTTCGATCGAAGATTTAATCGAGTTCAATCCCGAACTTCGCGAGAAGGCGAAGGAGATAGTTTCCAAATACCACCTGGGTCCCGTTTATACACCACCGGTGGCAAGCAAATCGGATGGTTCGCTTGGGACGTTGACACTGGGAACGGCTTCGGGTGGAACGAATTGGCCGGGCGGTTCTTACGATCCCGAAACCCACATCGTCTATGCGTATGCCTGCAACGCTTGCGTGGAGCCGATTGGCTTGGTGCCTGCTCCCAAGGAAGTGTCCGACTTAAAATACATCGCGGGAGTGGATGGGCAGGCGGTCGGCATCATGAGAGGCCCGGGGGAAAACGCCGGCGCGGATTCTCCGATGCCACCGAAGAAAGCGTCAGGCGGCGGATTTGTGCGGCTGAACGTGGATGATCTTCCGTTGATCAAGCCGCCGTACGGAACGATCACCGCGATTAACCTCGACGAAGGAAAAATCGTGTGGCAGATCGCGCATGGCGAGACGCCGGATGTAGTGCGAAACTACCCGGCGTTTAAAGGAATGAACATCGCGCGGACTGGGCAGCAGACGTACAACATCGGAACTTTGATTACAAAGACGCTGGTGATTGCCGGCGAGGGGCAAGTGACGACTACGGCGGATCATCCGCGGGGCGCGATGCTGCGTGCGTATGACAAAGTTACAGGGAAAGAAGTTGGCGCGGTGTATATGCCGGCGCCGCAGAGCGGATCGCCGATGACATATATGGTGAATGGGAAGCAGTACATCGTCGTGGCCGTGAGCGGCGGGCCCTATTCGGGTGAGTACATCGCCTACACGTTGCCCTCGGCGGGCGAATGAACTGGATCGTGGCGTGAAAACCTGGAGCGCGTTGATCGCATGCGCTTGTATTGCGGCGATTATAGCTGCAAGTGGCGCGCTTTGCGCTCAAGAACCAGCGGCGACGGAATCGCGTTCTGTGTGGGATGGTGTGTATACCGAGGACCAGGCGAAACGCGGCGAGGCGCTGTATCAAAAGGAATGCAAAAGCTGCCATGGCGTTACGCTCGCGGGCGGCGAATCATCGCCTCCGCTGACGGGCGGAGCGTTTCTGTCCAATTGGAATGGACTGACGCTGGGCGATCTGTTCGAGCGAATTCGTAAAACGATGCCGCAGAATGCTCCTGGCAAATTGAATCGGCCACAAAACGCCGACATTCTTGCATTTCTTTTGAGCGCAAATAAATTCCCGGCAGGAAAAACAGAGCTCTCGCGGCAGACAGAGTTTCTGAAGGAGATTCACTTCGAAGCTGTGAAATCGGAACAAAAGAAATAATCAGGCGATGGTCATTACGTTAGGAACTGTTCGGCAAGACTCGTCAACGGAGGAGTGATCCATGCAGAGCAGAAATATAATGATTCCAGTAGTCGCGATTGTGGCGGCGTTCGCCGGATACATAGCAGGGTATGCGACAAAACCGAATTCACAGCAGGTATTGAGCGGGCACTTCGAGGATTTCTCGATGATTCCGAGCGCCTTAGCTCAAGAAAACAAACAGGAAAATAAAGCAGAGCCGATGCCGTTCGGTTACAACTCGCCGCGGCAGCCAGCGCTGGCGCCGGACGCGCCTCCCACCGCCTACTGGAATATCGACGACATAAAAAAAGCGCATGCGGAAATGGTGGAGAAGGCCGCGAAGATGGTGTCGCAGGCGGGGAGTGGGAGTTCGCAATCGATTGGCGGCGGGCCGGTACACATTCAGACGCGGAATTTCAGCATGTTCATGCTGTACCGCATGCATCGCGAACAGCCGGTGCTGAGCTTGACGAAAGTCAACAGCGTCTGGGACGACGCAGAAATGCATGCAGGAGCTTACGACTTTTATGTGATCACTGGCGGGACGGGCGAGATGATCGTGGGCGGAAAAATCGCCAACCGGCAGAATTTGATGGACAAGGACGGGCCCGTGCCCGGCGAGTATCGCGGGCAGCCGATCATCGGTGGACAAACGTTTAAAGTTAAGGCGGGTGATTGGCTGCTCATTCCGCCGGACACGCCGCATCAGCCAAAACCCGATGCCGGAGGCTTCAGCTACTTCATCATGAAGATTAATGTGGGGATCTATCCTTGGAGTCTGGTTCGATAGGAGAGATCGCGCTTTGTTATTGCGAGGAGCGGCCTTTCGCTCCTGGGGCGAGATTTTCGTAGACTTTGCCGTCCTTCATTACGAAAAGCACGCGGCGCACGGCGGTGACGTCTTGGAGAGGGTCGCCGTCCATGGCAATGATATCGGCATCCGTGCCTGGGGCGATCGCACCGACTTTTTCTTTGAGACCCAAGGATTCGGCGGAGATGCTGGTGGCAGACATGATCGCTGCCATCGGATCCTGGCCGCCATCGCGCACGCGCACGATGAATTCCTCTTCGTTGCGTCCGTGCGCCCCGGCGACGGCGTCCGTACCGTAAACAATTTTCAGATCTTTGTGCGTGAGCGCTTTCTTGAAGGTCTCTAGAACGATGGCGATGCCCTTCTCCATGAAGGCGAAGCCTTGCTCGTTGTAGTTTCCGATGCCGAGATATTTTTCTTTGTTCTCGAGATAGTTCTGCAGGACGAGACCGATGTTGGGGTCGTAATAGGTGCCGCGTTGTGCCATGAGGGCGAAGACTTCATCGGTGACGTAGGCGCCGTGCTCGATCGTCGTGCAACCAGCGAGTGTGGCGGCTTTTGCCGATTCCGCGGAATGAGCGTGCACAATCGTGCGCAGGCCGAGCGACTTGGCTTCGCCGCACGCTGCGGCTAGTTGCTCGTCGGACATCGTTTGCGTGCCGCCTTCGCGAATGCTTTTTGAGGCGAAGAGTTTGATAAAGTCCGCGCCTTGTTGTTTTCTTTCGCGAACGAGTTCGCGCAGTTTCTCCGGCGGGCCGCTCTTCTCGTCGAGAGGTTCGAGCGAAGTCAGCATGTGTGGTCCGGGAATAATTCCACGAGCGATGGCCTCGCGCAGGTCTTTATCTTCGGGCGAGCCGGGACTTTGGATGGTGGTGAAGCCAGCGTTGAGCGTAAGGATAGCGTTGTCCGCGGCGTGGAGCATGGCGCGCACGGGTGGCTCCTCCTTTCCGGCGAGGCGGCCGTTGTCGAAATGCCAAAAGATGTGCGCGTGCGTATCAATCCAGCCGGGAGTGACCGTCAAGCTGGTGAGATCGTAGGTGATCGCGCCAGCGGGCGCGTCGCCGCCGATGCGCGCGATTTTTCCATTCTCGACGACGATGATCGTGTTGTGGAGAATTTGTCCGTTGCCATCAAGAACGGTCGCGGCCTTCAAAACGATGGGGTGCTCCTGACCAGCGACTAGCTTAGCTAGAGGCGGTGTCGCAAAGAAGAAAATCGCGAGAATGAATCGCAAGTATCCCGGCATAAGAACTCCTTGAAGATTTGTGGACACACTCATGAAGTCGTCAGGTGAATGACTATGGTTCGACATGGGTGTACCGTGAAATCGCTCTTCATGCAAGAGTTGCGCCCCGCATAAGGAAGCCGATGCGGTGTTAGAGGTTGAGGACTGAGAGGACGGAAGACTCGGCCTCTATAAGTTAAAATATCTAGCGGGGAAGTTTCACTATGTCACTGCAAGACCTTCTAGACTTGATCGCGACCCTTTCCCGTGAGCAGCAGGAAGCGGTGGCAGCTCAAAAAAGCAGAAACACCCGCTTTATTCTTCCGCGCGGCGTTGGACGAATTTGTCGGCAAGCATCCCGACCTCCTCCGCCGATTGGCTCAGTGAGCACCGCACGTATTGCGTCGTCCGCTGAAGTAATCTGAAAGCAGACCTCTTCCTCTTAATAAAAATTTGCGCTGGGCAATTAAGAATTCATTTACTCGCGGGGGTGATGACGATGTTTCGGAACATCACGCGGCCTTTTTCGCTGCCCTGGAGGTAGATGGGGCCGGGGAGTTCTTCGTGGCTATCGAGGGCGCCGCCGGTGATGCCGGGGATTTCCTTGTTGTCGATGATGGTCTGGCCGTTTAGGACGACGGTGACCATGCGGCCGATGAGCGTGATGTCGTACGTTTGCCATTCGCCGGGCTTGCGCGGCGGCTCAGGCGAAGGAGCAAGGAATCCATAGACTCCTCCCATCCGCTGGCTGGGGGGATCCGTGGCCGAGTCGGTTTCGATTTGCACTTCGTAGCGGCCGCGGAGATAAACACCGCTATTGGAGGTGGGGCCGCAGTTGAACTCGACGTGGAGTTTGAAATCTTCAAATTTGGAACTGTTGATCAGTTCGGGGCCGCGGTCGGGCCTAACTAACAAGCCGTTTTCGACTTTCCACACAGGCAATGCGCCGGGCTTGTCTTCATGCCAACCCGCCAAGTCTTTCCCGTTGAAAAGTGGGATCGGCGATGCCCAGTTCGGCGGACTCGTTCTTTTGAGCGATGGTGCTCTGCGGCCGGTCCACTGCCAGGTTCTACCGTCAGGTCCGGTCAGCGTGCCTGAAAGAGTTTTTCCACTCAGCGTTCCCTCGAAAATCAGATCGGCTTTGCTGTCTTCTTCTTCCTTGGAAGAAACGAACTTCAGGTGGCCGTTTGAGAGCTCCACGCTGGGAAGCGGGCGTGCATTTCCCCAGCGGCCCACCATCTGGGCCTTGAGTTGTCCATTGTCCTCGCGCAGTTCCAGCCAGGAGGGATATTCGCGGTCCGGCGCCTTCAACGTCAAATCCCAGCGTCCGAGGAAACCTTCGGCGGACTCCGTTGAGGGATGGCTGGAAGAGTCTCCATTGCGGGAATGCGCCACAGCGGCCAACGAGATGACGGCGAGTAACGTAAGCAAGATTCTGTGAATCTTCATCTGGCGATGAGTCCTTTCTGCGTAGTTTTGATTGATGGCTTGCGGACTTGGCGTGCTCTTACTCGTCTTTTTCCAGGTACTCCTCGGGAACGTCGTCTTCGGGAACTTCATGTGTTCTAACTTCGCCTTCATCGGCGTCAGGAGCGTCTTCGACGCCCTTTACGACCTCGGCCTCGAAGGCGTTTCCTTCTTCGAGCAGTTCATCCACGCTCTCCGAATCCGCGCCCTCGCGGTTCGACAAACCCTGGAGATCGCCAGACTGTCCGCCGGAGCGCGCACCCAGCCCCTTGGACTCGAACACGACGGTGTCCACGCCGTCGCTCTTGCCGCGGACTCTACTTCTCTTGAGCGCTTTCTTCTTTTTTGGAGCAATCTTCTGTTTTGGAGCAACTTTCTTGGCAAGCGCGGCTTTCTTGACCGCCTTTTTCTTGGGCGCCGGCTTGCGGCTCAGAGTCTTCTTGCTTTTTGCGGGCTTCTTCTTTTTGCTAGTTTTGGTTGGCATGGCTGGAGTTTACCACTGACACGCTGAAACGCGCATTTCCTAACAAGACTCCGGCAGGAAGGGCGCGCTTGCAAAGCCGGGTGACAACCTCTAGTCTGCTTGGGCTGGACAAACGAAGGGGCCGAATTCCTTGCCGGAGATTACTCCCGAACGTTTCGTTTACGGATTCATCTGGTACGTCGCGTTTCTGTTTTCGACGACGTGTCACGAAGCGGCGCACGCGCTCGTCGCCAAGTTAGGCGGCGATGAGACGGCGGCACTCGGCGGGCAGGTTTCACTGAATCCTGTGCCGCACCTGCGGCGCGAACCTTGGGGCATGATTGTGATTCCGATCCTCTCCTACATTTCCATGGGTGCTATGTTCGGATGGGCAAGCGCGCCGTACGACCCACTTTGGGAACGGCGGCATCCGCGGCGCTCGGGATGGATGGCCTTAGCGGGGCCCGCGGCGAATTTCACGTTGATGCTGATTGCGGTTGTGGGACTGCAGCTGGGAGCCGCCCAGGGTTGGTTTCATCCCGACCCCATCACGGGCCAGCGTGATTTCGCGGCGATTACACTTCTCATCTTCTTCTCCTTGAATTTGCTCCTGGGCACGTTCAACCTGCTTCCCGTAACGCCGCTCGATGGAAGCACGGTGATCCTGCTCTTCATGAGCGAGAAGACCGCACAGCGTTACCTGGACTGGCTTCGGGGCAACAGTTTCGCAATCGCGGGGCTGCTGCTGGCCGTGGTCGGATTTCGTTACATCTATGAACCGATTTATCGTTTCGCAAGCGCGCATCTGATCCCAGGCAGCGTCTAGTGCCCCGCAACGGAACAGGGCGCGAACAAACGTCTCCCCGGCGAACACCACTCGTGACCGTCCATCCGCGACAAACTTTTCCATTTCAGCAAGTTACAAGCTGCGGCGAGTGGTTCTTGGCCTGCCTTTCCAACCTTCGGAGGCCCTGGATGCTTCGGAACGCCCGCTCTCTTGCTACACGGCTGTATTCCGTAGAAATACCCGGCTGGGACGGCAACGAAGATTTTTTTGTGGAGAAGTGCGAGCTGGAGTGGAATGAGGAAACCGGCAAACGTATGTCGCTGAAGCGGGCTCTGAATGATCGCGCCATTCTTCTGATGCGGCTCTTGCAAACCGGCGATTCAGATCGTTCCCAGCCGGTCGTATACCAAGCCGAAATAATTGGGAAAACAAAGAGTGGCCTGCATCAATACCGGCTCAACGTGGTGGCACCTCGCCTGAGAGAAGAAGAAAGCTCAGCAAGGCGGCCTCAGCCGATATAGCAGGCATGCGGATCAGCGTGGGAGCGGGTGAAGGAACAGGGGAGTTCCGCACCGAAACGACGCGATGACCCAATATGATATGAGCTGGACAGGGGCATTTGCGAGTTTTGGGCGGTAATTGTGGGCAGGCAAAAGGGATTTGCTCGTGTCAGCGTTGCTAAATTGTTGATTCTTTAGGAGACACTGAGATTTAGGCAGCTGGGAGCGAGGTTCGGGGTTGACGGGCAGGAGACGCAGGAAAAGTGCAGGGATGGCACAAACGTTGCGAGTGTATGCGGTGTGGCACACGCGTGTGGCAAAACCGTTGAGTTGACGGCAACAAAGACCTCTTTGACTCCGACTGGTATCCAACCCGTTTGACTTGGCTGCGGACAAGGGCCTGGCGACGTTTGACGTTAGAAACGTTGGCGTCATCAACGCCATCTATGAATTGCCATTCGGGCGAGGAAAAATGTATGCGAGCGATCTGGAAGGATGGAAAAACGGGTTGGTCGGAGGTTGGTCGGTAGCAAGCATCGTCACCATTCAATCCGGGTTTCCGTTTACGCCGCAGCTCAGCTACAACCCTTCCAATACCGGCGACACGCGAGATCCCGTGAGGCCGTTCTTGAATCCGATCTTCAAGGGCGTGTGGTCCGCGGAAATCCCAGCCAGTGGTTTAACCCTGCCGCGTTCATTGCCCCGCCTTCCACCAGTGGTTTCTTTGGCAACGTCGGAAGAGACACCTATATCGGCCCGGGACTTGGGACTTGGGATTTTTCGGTTCTTAAGGACACGCGGATTCACGAGCGGCTGAACGTGCAATTCCGCGCGGAGATCTTCAACATTTTGGACCGGACTAACTTCAACACGCCAAATCTGATTGTGTTTACGCCGCCGACTGCCACTAACCTGACGGGGCTTTCCGGCACCGCGGGAGCGATCTCGGGCACGTCGACCACTGCCCGCCAGGTGCAATTCGGATTAAAATTGCTCTGGTAAACTCGGGCAAACGTCAGAACCGGGGACTACCGGCGCAAGTTTGCATTTCCCTGCACGAATGGAGCGATGCCCTGTATGTAGTCGCTCCGCGGCTTGCGATTCGAGCGACCGGGCTACTGAACGATAACTTGAAGCGTCACACTGTGGCTGACGGCTTGCGCGCCCGCGCCCCCGCTTGCCGTGACGGTCACAACGAAGGAACCCGCCGATGTGCCGCCGGACGTGGTAGACGCACTCGGGGTGCCGCTGCATCCGCTCATCGCGCTCAGGAATCCCGCCAGAACCAATGATGCAGAGAGTGGCCATGCGCGCTTTTTCCTGGGCCATGCCAGGAGAAATGCGCCAGCAAGTGTCGCACCTGCGAGTGAACCGGCCAGCCGCTCGGCCTCGCTGTGAAAAGCCATGTGAATCGCAGATGACAGTTGAGGCGGTTTGCTTATGCTGAGCGCGACCGTCAAGGGCGTAAAACCGTCGAGGGTGGGCTGCGCGGGCAGGAAAGTACAAGAAGAACCCATGGGGAGTCCTGAACAGCTGAGGGAAATGGGCCCAGAGAAACCCAAGACTGGGCTGGGCGTGAGCAGAACGTTTGTGGCACCGGGACCGCTTCCCGAGATCGTTACATTCCCTGGATTGACGGAGATCAGAAAATCGGGATTGCCTACGACGATGGTGGCTGCGCCCGAAGTTGAGCCTACGAAGTTTGGATCACCGGAATAGACGCCCGTGATGCTGTGCGACCCGGTGGTCAGCTGGGTGGTCAGCGTGGCGATTAAATTCTTCACCTGCACAGGATTCCCCAGTATCGTTTTGCCATTGAAAAACTGCACGGTCCCGGTCGGATCAATCGCGCCATTCGGAAGCACAATAGCTTGCAGAACAACGGAAGTGTTCGGCAAGGCCCCGGAGGGGACGAAGAGAATCGTTTGGGTTGGCCCTTTGGCGACGCTCACGCTAACAGGCCCCGCGCTGCTTGCGGAAAAGCTTGCATCGCCGGAATAGCTGACGTTGAGCGTGTGGTTTCCGATGGCGAGCTGAGTTTCCTGAACTTGCGCGTTACCCTGACTGTTGAGAGAAGTGCTCAGCAGCGTGCTGGTATTCCCGTTGAAACTGTCGGAAAAAGTGAGCGTTCCCGTGGGTGTTCCCTTTTCGGAGGCTCCCGCAACGTTTACCTGTAAGTTGAGGAAATTGCCATAGGTCGTGTTGACCTGGGAAGGCGGATTGCCTGACTGGCCGCTGACGAACGCGGAGAATGTCGTGCTGCTGGACTCAGGACTTATGCTGATCGGAATGCCTGCAGAGGCGCTCGCGCCAAAGCTTCCGTCTCCACCGTAACTGGCGGTAACAGAATACGTTCCTCCGGGAAGTGTCTCGACTATTCCCGAAATCGTCCCATTGCTAAGGTTGCCAAGATTCACTCCCACGGATCCTCCGGCGAGGAGAGCCACATTCCCAGTGGGCGTTCCTGAGCCAACGCCGGGAGCGACGATCACGGAAGCGGTTACAGGCTGTCCGTGGGTCAGGTTTGTCGACGAAAGCTGCAATGTGGTTAGTGTCGAGCGAAACGTTACGTTCTGCCAATTCGCAGCGAGATTGGCGGCGTTGACCGAGCCCCAGCCAGTCGCTAGATCGTAGCCAGGTGTCGCGGAAAAGCCGGTCTGCCCCGGGACATTGTTATTCCCCACGGTGATATCGTTGAAGATGCACTGAGATTGCGGAGGACTGGTGGAGCTGCAATTCGCAGCATTCTGAGCGGCCGCGAGAGGATAGAGTACAAAGTTTGCTTGTCCTTGACGGGAATTGGTTTTCTGCGCGATCAGCGCCAGGATAGCAGCGAACGTGGGAGCAGCGGCGGAGGTGCCGCCGACGAGCTCGGCGTTGATGAGTTGTCCGCTGGCGTTGGTGGTGCAGATGCCGTCCTGGCAAAGCAAATATCCATCATGGCCGGCGGCGGCATCGAGAGAAACATCCGGAAGGTCGCGCTTGCCGTCGTTCGGCACGCCGAGCCCCGTTTGCCAGGAGGGCTTGCTGTAAAGAGTGCTGGCGCCGCCGCTGCTTGCAAACAACGAACCGACGCCGCATACGTTCGGATCGGCGCAACTCTCGTTCCAGACGACTTCCGGGATATAGCCGAGCGCGGAAGATTGGTCCGGCCCGTTTGTCGTTGACCAGTAAGTGCTGTCCGCGCCGTTCTCATTGAACTGCGTGCCGCCCACGGCGATGTTGAATGGCGTGGAGGCGAGACCGTTCACCGCAAGTCCCTGAGCGGCCGGCGTTGTTTGACTATCGCTGTCGCATCCGGCGGGGCCGTTATCGCCGCTCGAAATCACGGCGGTAATGCCCTGCGCGGCCGCCTGCTCCCAGAGATTGTTGAAAAAAGTGTTCTCCGTTTGGCCGAGAGCTTGTTCGCATTGGCCAAAACTGGCGCTGAGAACGGGCGCGAGATTGTTGTCCACAATGTAGAGAGAAGAGAGATCCACACCGTCAGTCGAGTTGGTGCTGGCGGAGACGACAAACTTAATGGTGGCCTTGGGCGCGATGGCGCCTGACCACTCGACGTCCAGATCGGCTTCTGTTTCTTCTGGACCAGTCAAATTCCCCGGATCGGGACCGTCAAGAATGATCTGTGGATCGTTGACGGGAAGTCCAAAAGCGATGCGGAAGATTTGCACGTCCGAAAGATGGATGTTGTTTCGCGCCACGATGGCGATGCTTTGTCCCGTTCCGTCAATTCCATTCTGATAGAGCGGTGCCGTGTTGTAGATTTTCGCGAAGTCACCCGGCGCAAGAAAGTGTTCCACGCCAGCCGCGCCGCTGAAGGTGAACTCCGGCTGCCACATGCTGGTGTTGGCGACGCGGCTGGCCTTTCCTAACACTCGAATCGCCGATTTTTTTCGAAAATTATGGAGAGTATTTATTCCAGCAACCACGGGCGCAAAGGCTGCAGGAATTTGCGGATCGGATGCGTTTGCGTAGTGTTTCTCCCCGTTCACTACGTAGGAGCGGATGGCGGTATGAAAGGCATCTTTTACTTGGCCGGCAGTGCCGCTGAACTCGATAGACATCGCGCCTTGCCCCACGCGGTTCACGCGAAAACCGTGGGATGCGAGCCAGCCCGTAAGCTTTTGAATATCCGCTGGAGAAGCGCCAAATCGGTTGCCGAATTGATCGGGCGAAAGCCATGCGTGGAAGTCTGGCGAGGATCTGTCTTGCTGCCTGGCGATGAGACTCTGAAGCGCGGATTCCGTTGCGGCATCGCGCTTAAAAACCAGCAGCATGCGTTCCATGGGGAGATCGGAAGCGGCTTCTCCGCGATCATTCGCGGGCGCCGCCAAGGGATGACGGTTGCCGTGCAAAACGACGAGCGAAGACTCGTCAATAGCGACGATGCGACTCGCTTCAGACTGCGATGTTTGCGCTCGCAGCACGCCGGGTGGATGGGCAAGAATTGTGGCAGAAAGTGCGAAACCGACAAGCAGATTTTTGCGGAGAGGCATGGCTTACCTTGGTTCGGTTGGATGGCTGGTGGAACGCTTGGTTTTATAGCTGAAATCGCAGGCGGTGAAAAGCTCAATTTACCAGCAAATCTTTTTCCGGTCTATAACGGAAATGTAAATGGTGGGCGCGTCTCCATCTCCTTTGAATGCATCCGGCGGTTTCAGGGCGGTCCGCGCACTGGCTGCTTGACTTGACCTTGGTACTTTGGTACATTGGTACCAACTAGCGGAAAGGCCACAATGATAGACGACAAAAAGTTTAGCGTCCAGCGCGTACAAACCGGCGTTCGCATGGAAGAACGAATCTTAAAAGTGCTGAAGGCGTTCGCGGAATATCACGATATGACGCTTGGCGACCTCCTGGAGGGTATCGTGCTCCATGCCTTCGATGGCAAATGCCCTTTTGGCGCTGATAGTTTGAAACGCATCAAGGATTTGAAAAAATTCTACGGACTCGACCTGGATTCACGCGCGAGCCACCGTCTTACCGAATCGCGAGCCGGTCATTCGCTCGGAAAGAACAAACCTGGAAAATGAACGGGCGCCTCACGAGATTCTCCATCCCGCTGCTGCGCTCGACGCTCGGTCTGGTGGTCTTGCTCGAATCCTGCCAGTTTATCTTTTCCACTTCGGCGGCGCGTTTTCTCGCTAAGGCGGGATTACCCTTCTGGATCCGGCCGGTTCTCGGAGGCGCTGAAATCATCGCCGCGATCTTATTCCTTGTGCCTGTCACAACCGTGATCGGGAGCTATCTCTTGCTTGTCATTTTTGGGCTTGCTGCCCTCGTGCATATTTTGCATGGTCAGTATGAAGTGGGAGGACTCGTTGTCTATGGCGTGGCCGTACTCGTCTGCAAGGCCCACGCAACAAACCAAACACCCGAAGCAGGCCATGAACGATTCTGAGTGGATGGAAGCGTTTGAAAGATGTACTTTGCCCAATGGCACTTTTCATCACGCCGAGCACGTCAAAATGGCCTTTTTGTACTTACAGAAATACACGCCACTCGAAGCCCTGGACCGTTTCGCTTCAAACTTGACACGTTTCGCCGCAGCACACGGCAAGCCGAATCTCTACAACGAAACGATCACCTGGGCTTTTCTGCTTCTCATTCGGGAACGGATCGCCCGGGTGAATTCAGAGCAAACCTGGGCGGAATTTTCGGCGAGCAATGCCGATCTCCTGCGCTGGGACGACAATATCCTCAAAAAATACTACCGTCCGGAAACGCTGACTTCGGAACTTGCAAAAAAGGTCTTTCTCTTTCCCGATAAGCTCTAGCCGGCGCCAGCTCTAGCATCGAACAAATCCGGCGAAACGAGTTGCATCTTCTACACGTACCGATTTATTCTTTCGGACACACCCTTGAGCCCTGCGGGTTTCGCTTCCGGTTGCCGGGAGCCAGAGATGAGTTTGCGCTGGAGCCTCACCGGAAGAGATCTGGGACAACGCCTCGAAAAGATGCGAGAAGCCCGGTTGGAGTAGGAATTTTAGAGCCGCATTTCGACAGCCGATAAGTCGAAAAGTTGGTGGGTTAATCTGTTGAAGAAGACGACCAACAACTACGCCGTGCCAGCGGATGCTCAACCTGATACTGCGCGTTCCGCCAATGGCCCGCTTTGGCTTCTGACCACGCTTCAAGACCTGCGGTTTGTTCTGCGCACTCTGCGCAAGAGCCCAGCCTTCGCCGTTACAGCAATCTTCACTCTCGCGCTCGGCATCGGCGCGAACACCGCCATTTTTCAATTGCTGGACGCCGTCCGATTGCGAAGTCTGCCCGTAGCCGACCCAGCGTCACTAGTTAGGGTCCAGATCAAAGGCGGAATTCATGATTTCGGGTGGACCGCTGATGACACAGCGCTCAGCACGGCGCTGTGGGAGCAAATCCGGAAGCAGCAGCAGGCATTTACGGGATTTTTCGCGTGGCGCAGTACCGTTTACGGAATCGGACGAGGTGAGCAGGAGAGGGTGGCTCAGGGCCTCTGGGTTAGCGGGGAGATGTTCCCCATCCTCGGAATTGTGCCTGTTAAGGGCCGGCTATTCACGCCAGAAGACGACCGGGCCGACTGCGGGACGTCTGGCGCCGTTATCAGTTATGGGCTGTGGCAGAACGAGTTTGGCGGCAAGGACTCGGTGATTGGAAGCAGAATTGTTGTTTACGGGCATCCTACCCAAGTGATTGGAGTAACTCCCCCCGGCTTCTTCGGTCTCGATGTCGGAAAAGAGTTCGAGGTTGCTCTACCAACGTGTTCCGTCCCTGCCTACATCCCAGGCGACGGCACCCTAATCCGGCGCGACGTTTTCTGGCTGCAAGTTATGGGACGCCTTAAGCCGGGCTGGTCGCTACAACAGGCCTCAGCTCAGCTGGACGCAGCCAGCCCGGGGATGTTCGAGGCCACTGTGCCGGACGGTTACAGCACTTCGGAGTTGGATACCTTCCGAAAATTCAGGCTGACCGCCTACTCAGGCAGTAACGGGATCAGCGCGCCTGGCGAGGCTTATGACACTTCGCTCTGGCTGCTATTGGGAACAACGGGATTGGTGCTCCTCATTGCGTGCGCGAATTTGGCAAACCTGATGCTCGTGAGGGCCAGCACACGAGAGAAGGAAATGGCCGTCCGCTTGGCGCTTGGGGCCAGCAGTGGAAGAGTGCTGCGACAATTGCTTTTGGAAAGCTTGGTGCTCGCAGTCATTGGTTCTGTCTTGGGAATCGGCTTGGCCTCATTCCTCAGCAGAACCGTTGTGAGGATGCTCGGTACCGAACGAGACCCGTTTTATCTGGCCACGAACATCGATTGGCGGGTACTGTCATTCACCGCTCTAGTTGCCGTGTCGACGTGCTTGCTGTTCGGTCTGGTCCCTGCGTTTCGATCTTCACGAGTGCAGCCAGGCGCGGTGTTGAAATCCGGCGGACGCGGCATGACGGCAGGCCGCCAAAAATTCTCGTTCCAGCAAACCTTGGTCGTTTCACAAATTGCGTTTTCCCTGGTACTGCTAGTGGGGGCGCTGCTATTTGTTCGGAGCTTCTGGAATTTGATGACCCTCGATCCAGGTTTCCGCGAGACCGGAATTCTGCGCGCCTATTTGAACTTCCGGCGGCTCGATCTGCCTCCCGAGCGCTATGAAACCTTTAAGCACGAGATTTTAGAACAAATTCGATCCATCCCATTGGTGGAATCCGCGGCAACTTCGACGCATGTTCCTTTGGACGGTGGCTTCTTCTCGCTGGGTGTTCGCTCCGGCGCCACGCAAGCCGAGTCCAAGTTCACCTGGGTGAGTCCCGGGTATTTCCGGACGATGCAAATTCCATTTGTTGCCGGTCGCGACTTCACCGAACGCGACACAACGAAATCTCAGCCCGTTGCCATCGTGAACGAGACTTTTGTCCGGCAATTCATAGGGGGAGGAAATCCCCTGGGAAAAACCATTCGTACGCTTGCTGAACCGCATTACGCGGAAAACGAATACGAGATTGTCGGCGTGGTGAAAGATGCAAAATATGGGGGACTGCGTGATGAGATCCCGCCGGAAGCCTTCGCGCCAGCACAACAATATCCGGAAAGATACTATTTCACGAACGCGTTCATCCGGTTTTCGTCGCCGCCCTCGGCGGTGATCTCCGCGCTCCGGGAAAAACTTAACCCGCTCTATCCGGAAATGAAGATCGAGTATCACGTATTCCAGACGGAAATTCAAAACGGGCTCGTGCAAGAACGATTGATGGCGCTGCTTTCTGGATTTTTTGGCGCGCTGGCAGCTCTTCTGGCCATGATCGGCCTTTACGGAGTGATCTCCTACATTATTGCCATGCGCAGAAATGAAATTGGAATCCGCATGGCTCTGGGCGCGAGCCGGAAAGACGTGATCGGTATAGTTCTTCGGCAAACTCTAGCGCTGCTGGCACTGGGCGTGGGAATCGGGGTGCTGCTTGCGGTCGCCGCAACAAGCGGCGCGCGCACTTTGCTGTATGGGCTGCGCCCGAGCGATCCCGCAAGCCTGCTCGGAGCGGCGTTTTTCCTCGCTCTCGTGGCGTTGGCGGCAAGTCTTTGGCCCGCTTATCGAGCCACGCGGCATGATCCCATGAAGGCGCTTCGTTATGAGTGAATCGCTATTCGTAGCGCAATGCCTCTACAGGATCGAGACGAGACGCTTTTACTGCCGGATACATCCCAAAAAATAAACCGACGCTCATCGACACCGTCACCGCTACGAGAATCGCCCATAGCGGAACAGCCGAGGGCAAGTTCGGCACGAAGAGGTGGATGAGCAGGCTGATTCCTAAACCGAGCAGTACCCCAATCACTCCTCCGGCCCCCGTAAGCACAATCGCTTCCGTCAAGAATTGCCAAATCACGTCGCGCCGCCGCGCACCGATTGCTTTGCGCACACCAATCTCTCGCGTGCGTTGCGTGACGGACATCAGCATGATGTTCATCACGCCGACGCCGCCGACTAGCAAACCAATCGAGCTGACCACGGAAATAAGCAGTGCCACCGAAGCAGTAATCTGGCGGAATTGATCCGCGATCTCCTTGGCGCTCGAAACGCCAAAATTGTCCGGCTTGTTGTAAGGAACATTTCGACGGCGCCGCAACACGCCGCGAATCTCATCCTCGGCTTCTGGCATTCGGCCCGGGTAAGCAACGGCGCCAATCAAATTCTCATCATCCCCCGGCCGATGTTTCTGATAGGTGCGGTAAGGAACGAGAATCGCTTTGTCGGCGGCCTGGTCTTTCACCAGTTGTCCTTTGCGGGCAGCCATTACCCCGATCACTTCGTAAGACACGCCGTCCACAAGAATCGGCTTGCCGAGCGGATCTTCGTCTGGATACAAAGCTTTGGCTAAATCCGGGCCGATCAGCGCGACGTCCCTGCGGTGCAAATTTTCCCCCTCGCTGATAAATCTTCCTCGTTCCGCTTTGGAATTGAACACTACTTCGTCCTCGGGCAGGATTCCATGGTAGTCCACTCCGGCAACTTCCTTACTTTTGTAGCGCGCGCTCATCAGCGGGCGGCCACCCGGCGAGCCCTCCACAACGCGAGGCAGAATCGCGGCCGAGACGGCTTTGACGTCGGGGCAGAGCTCGCCGATGGCTTCAGCGTCCCCGAGGGTAAGCGGTTTTCGTGTGCGTTCTTCCGGTGTAAGCCGGCCCGAAGTATGGATGCCGGGATCAAACTTGAAAATGAAGAGTGTATCCGAGCCGAAGTCACTCAGAAATGCGTTCACGTCGTTGTACACGCCCATCAAAACCGCCACCACAGAGAGCAGCGCGGTGATCCCAATCACCACGCCGAGCACGGTAAGAAAGGAACGCATCTTGTTCTCACGCAACGTGGTGAGAGCCATCTGAGCGTTTTCGCCGAGCGCCATTCGCATTGTGCTTTACTTCTCCTCTAGATTTCTGTCCGCAGCGCCTCGATCGGCTCCAACATGGCCGCTTTTCGCGCGGGATACACACCGAAGAAAATCCCCACGGCGGCCGAGATGAGTTCCGCAATGATGACCGCGGAAATCGGCACGTGCATCGGAATAGAAGTTGTAGCCTTAGCCAGTAGGCAGATTCCGTAGGCGATCGCCACCCCTATGGCTCCGCCCATAGCCGACATCACGCACGCCTCCACCAAAAACTGAAGCAGAATGTCGTGTCGGCTCGCACCGAGCGCCTTGCGAATGCCAATCTCTCGCGTGCGCTCCGTGACCGTGGCCAGCATCACGTTCATAATCACCACTCCGCCGATCACCAGGAAAACCGAAACCACCCCGACCATGGCCATCGCAATCACGCCCGTCAGCTGGTTCCACAGTTTCATCAGCGTCGCCGAGTCGAGAATCCCGAACGAGTCGGTTTCATTCGGCCCCAGATGACGTCGCGCGCGCATCAGCACACGCGTTTCGTCCTGCGTTCGTTCCATCCATTCCGCTCCGCGCGCCTGGACGTTGATCCAGATTCCCTCGTAGGCTCCGTAAATCTTGATGTACGTCTCCACCGGAATATACGCAAAGTTATCTCGCGATTGCCCCAGGACGGTTCCGATTGGCTTGGCAACGCCAACGACGATGAACGGGCGGCTATCAAGCATTACTTCGTGACCAACCGGGTCCAGCCCCGGAAAGAGTTTGTTGGCCAATTCGGAACCAATCATGGTCACCATTGCCCGGCTGCTTTCATCCGCTTCGGTGATGTACCGGCCGTCCGACATTTCTTGTGCATCGATGTCGCCCATACTGGCCGTCACACCGCG
>Ga0209448_10000211_pt1 | contig 21477 bp, 21 predicted proteins | sample BogFormECP14_OM2_FD_188245 | JGI IMG/M metagenome (GOLD analysis project Ga0209448, IMG submission 188245) | Bog forest soil microbial communities from Calvert Island, British Columbia, Canada - ECP14_OM2 (SPAdes) (version 2) | ecosystem: Environmental > Aquatic > Freshwater > Wetlands > Bog ... | reverse complement strand
AACCGTTCAATTCGCGATAGGTATTCCAGATGGCGCGTGAAATTTCAGCGGGCGGCGTGGTGCTTCGGCAGATCTCAGGAGTCTGGCACGTCGCACTGATTGAACCACAGAAAAGTGAGCCGCAGAAACAAAGTCCCAAACCTGCCAAGACGGCACGCAAGCGCAGCCGGGCCGTGTTGGCACTCCCTAAGGGCCTGGTAGATACGGGCGAAAAACCGCAGGCTGCCGCCGTGCGGGAAGTAAAGGAAGAAACTGGTATTGTGGCCGAGGCGGTCACTAAACTCTGTGACAACAAGTATGTCTACGTCCGCACTTGGGGCGATGGCAAGCGAGTTTTCAAGATCGTGAGTTTTTACCTGATGCGCTATGTGTCCGGAGAAATCGACAACCTCGCTTCCGACATGCGGATCGAAGTCAAGCAAGCCCTGTGGATGCCGCTCGCCGACGCGCTTCGCCAACTTGCCCATAGTAACGAGCGCAAGGTGCTGCGGCAGGCGCAGGAGTACTTGGAAACCGAAGGCCTCGCTTCATAGGAAATTGCAATCGCCTGGCGAACCCACGTAGGGACAGCCGCCCTCGGCTGTCCGGCGGGGCGAAGCACCGCTTTGGGGATATGCGTGCAAGACGAAATTACGGCGAGCTGCGCTCGTCGGGACAGCCGGGGGTAGGCTGTCCCTACGCGTGCTCTTGCAGTGCGTGATCGATGGCCTTTTTCTCCTCGGGCGTCAAGCGTCGCGTCGCGCCCTTCTTTAGATCGCCCAAGTCGAGCGGCCCGATCGACACGCGCACCAGCCGCAGAACTCGAACGCCCAGCGCCTCCAGCAAACGCCGGATTTGGCGGTTCTTGCCTTCGTCGAGCATAATCTCCAGCCAGCTGTTCTTGTCGCCGTGCCGCAGCAGGCGCGCTGCTTTGGCGCGCAAATGGTTGCCTGACTTGCCCTCACTTGCGCACTCACGAGCGATCTTCGCGAGCAGATCGGCGTCAGTAACACAGTCAACTTGCACGTGATATTTCTTATCCAAATGAGTGGCAGGGTCGGTGATCTTTGCCGCCCACTCCGAATCGTTGGTCAATAGCAGCAGGCCTTCGCTCGCCTTATCCAACCGCCCTACGGGTCCGACCCACGGCAAACCTGACGCCAGCAGACCGTAAACCGTCTCGCGCCCTTTCTCGTCGGACGCGGTCGTCACTATGCCGCGCGGCTTATTCATGATGAGGTAGATCGCGGCCGATGGGTCGAGCGGCGACCCATCGACCTCGATCTGGTCGTGAATGCGGTCATCGATGCGGCCACCGGGCACGCGCACCGGAGTTTCCGGATCCCGCGCGATCCGGCCATTCAGAGTGACCCGTCCCGCACGAATCAAGATCGCCGCTTGGGACCGCGAGCAATAGCCCATTTTGGAGAGCGCTCGCGCCAGGCCAACTCGTTTCTGCGTTTTCACATCTCTATGCTAAACGGATGCTCGCTCGGCGGCTAAGGCGCGTGCGGTCTTTCAGGGGTGGAGTCTTTCAGAGGAAGGTCGGTTTTTTCGCAGCCGAAACGCGCTGCCTCAGTGGCGATAGATTTTCTGAGCGCGATGGGCGCTGTCGGTAGGAGACGGGGCAAGCCCCGTCTCTACATTCGTGTTGGGCGCGGCGACGGGCGCGGCGTTGGATGCAATCGGCGTGGGTGCGGCGAGTTCGGGCTTGACGCCTACTTCGTCGCCGCGGAAGTAGCGGTCTTTATTCTTGGCGGCACGCATTTCCGGCATGGCGGTGTAGGGCTTCGAGTAGTCGTTATTGGCGTTCCAGAAAAGAAAGCCGATACCACCTTTTTGTTTCGCTACCTCCGCCTGTATCTCAATGTACTGGGGCGAGTATGTCTTGGTGCGCCAGGCAAAGGCTTGCAGCCACGGACGAATCACCACTCCGCTGTCTTTAGTGATGAGCTTGAAGCGGTCCATGGACTCGCCGATGAAATGCTCGGGCGCGTCGCCGGGACGCCCGATGCCATCCATGCCGAAGAAGTGCGAGGGATAGATCATGGGCGAAAGCACGTCACAATGCTTGGCCATGGCTACGACGTCCTGCCCCGTGTGCGAAAGATCGACGGGGCGCTGCCACGCCATGATTCCGAAGACGTCGAGCGAGAACAGAGCGCCGGTCGGATGGATCTGAGCGTAAGCGCGCTTGAGGAAATCGGCGATCACTTCCGAGCGCTGCATGTCTTTGCGCTGGACGTCTTTTCTTTTCGGGCGAGCGCTTGCGGGCCCGGCGGCGGGGGAGACGGGGCAAGCCCCGTCTCTACACGTGGGTTCGGGATGATCGGTTTGAAAAGCGAAAACGGCGTCTTTCTGGTCGCCTTCCGCAGGGAAGCGGACGTAGTCAAACTGCACTTCATCGACTCCAGACTGGGCTACGAATTTGGCCAGGGCGATGTCGTAGTCTTGCACCTTGGGGTTCGAGGGGTCGGTCCAGACCAGTTTGCCGTTCTCGCGCCAGGGCTGGCCGGTGCTATGCGACTTCACTGCCAGTTCCGGATGGGTAGTGACCAGATGCTCGTCGCGGAAGATGGCGATGCGAGCGATGGCATGCATGTTTTCGGAGTGCAGGAAGTGAACGAACTTCGGCAGGTCGGGAATATAGTGGCGCTGTCCGGTGGCCAGCGGATTATCGAAGGCGATGTTGACGATGCCGTCGCTATCTTTAATATCGAACACAACCGCGTTGCCGCCAACTTCGCGCCAATGCCGGATGATACGCACTCCATGATCGCTACCCGCCATGACGCCGGTCAGGTAAATGGCGCGGACTTCGAAATCTCTTGCAACTGGCACAGTCTTCTCTACAATAGGCGATTCGAGAATCCCGGGGATAATGATCTGCTCTCCGGATTTGAGGAAGACTCCCTGCCGGTCGTGGTTGGCTTGACGGATGGCGTCGGCCAGTTCCGCAGAGGTAAGAAACTTAGTCCGCTTCAGATATTTGCGGGCGACGGATGGGATGCTGTCGCCACGCTGGGCCAGGTAAAGATCGGATCCGGGGGGAACGATAACGGGGACCGGCGCTGGGAGGGCGCGCGTCTTGCTGGCGTCGGCTTTTGCCTGCACCAATTGCCCGCTGTGCGGATTCTGTATCGCGGCTGTGGGCGGAGCGAGAAGAAAGCTGGACACGGTCAGCCGGAGCAGGAAGGCGGCCATGCTCGCTAGCGAGAGTCTGGCTTGCGATAGTCTGGCCTGCGATAGTCTAGCCGTCGAGAATCGCGACAAAGGGTAGTCTCCAGAATTATGAGTCTTAATGAGGCTGTTTCTGATTGTGAGGCAGCGGTTGCCAGGGCTGCCAGTTACGTCAGGCCAAGCGATTTACGGCTTAACGGACATGGGCGTACGGGTGGTTGGGAACGCTAAGGAAAGTTCCCGCAGTCTGCAAAGAATTTCTCTTGTGGAAACTGTGGGTAACGTGACCGGCGTACCGTAAGGCGGGCTAGCAGCATCTAAAGCGATGAGAAGCGGGGGATTACGGGGCTTCTGGAGGATGGCTAGCGGCTTGCACTAGGGTAGGCAGCGGGCGGGGAATGTACTCTTCTCCCAGTTGGCAAGCAAGTGACACGAAATGAGCAGTTTCGCAGAAAACATGCAGCTCCCGGAAAGGAAACCAGGGCCCGAACCGATGAGAACGAACCTCGCGACCGTACTTGACCCTAGCCGCCGCAGCAACGATGCCCGTGACTTTGAAGCCGCCCTGCGCCGGAAGATTGTCGGTCAGGATCAGGCGATCGAAAAGGTGGCGGAAATCTATCAGATGTTTCTGGCCGGGCTGAATGCGCCAGGCCGTCCCGTGGGCAACCTGCTTTTCCTGGGGCCGACCGGGTCGGGCAAGACTCGGGTAGTGGAAGCGGTTGCCGAGTCGCTGTTCGGCGACGCGCGGGCCTGCATCAAGATCGATTGCGCCGAGTTTCAGCATTCGCACGAAATTGCGAAGTTGATCGGCTCGCCTCCGGGATACCTGGGACACCGCGAGACCCACCCCCTGCTGACGCAGGAAGCGCTCAACCAGTGGCACACGGAAAAACTGAAGCTGTCGATCCTGTTGTTCGACGAAATCGAGAAAGCTTCCGACTCGCTCTGGCAACTGCTGCTCGGAATCCTGGACAAGGCGACGCTGACGCTGGGCGACAACCGGCGCGTGGATCTCTCGAGCTGCATCATCATCATGACCTCGAACCTAGGCGCCGCCGAGATGAACGGCTTGGTGGATGGCGGGTTGGGCTTCGCTCCGAAAGCGGTGCAGGTGGACGACTCGCTCGACGGAAAGATTAACCGCTCGGCGGTGGATGCGGCGCGGCGCAAGTTTGCGCCCGAGTTCATGAACCGCATCGACAAAGTCGTCGTGTTCAAGACGCTGCGTGCCGAGCACCTGCAGCAGATCCTGGAAATCGAACTGGGAATGGTGCAGCAGCGGGTGCTGATGGCAGCGGGCGCGCACCAGTTCGTTTTCAACTGCACGCCGGAGGTGAAAACCTTCCTGCTCGCCGAAGGCACCGATCCGAAGTATGGGGCGCGGCACTTGAAGCGTGCTATTGAACGGCATCTCGTGTTTCCGCTGGCGAACCTGGTGGCGACCGGGCAGGTGAAGCTGGGAGATTTCGTCAGAGTCGATCTTGTGGGCGAGAGCAAGCTGACATTTGTGAAGGAAGCGGAAGGCGCGATGGTGCCCGTACTGCTCGAACGTTACGGAGCGGCAGCAGCCATGCCGGCGGCAGTCGCAGCCAGAGCGGTGCGTCCAGTGGCACAACGCAAGGAGTTTGGGGCCGGGCTCAACGAGAATAAATAAGTCAAGTTGCTGGTAGGTAGGGACACCGCGCAGGCGGTGTCCTTTTTTGTTTGCGCTTTCGTGCTTCAGGCCAGCCCGCCACCATCCACGACGAGGTGAGTCCCGGTGATCCACTTCGACATGTCGCTGGCCAGAAACAACACAGCGTTCGCGACATCGTCTGTAGTCCCGACTCGATGGAGCGGGCGGCTGGCGGCTTCTTTCATGAACTCCTCGGGATTTTCTCCCAACTGGCGGCACTCACTCGCCAGCATCGGAGTATCGATATCGCCCGGGCACACGCAGTTGACGCGAATGTTGTCTTTTCCATGGTCGATCGCCATGGCCCTGGTCAGGTTTAGCAGTCCGCCCTTCGCCGCACAGTAGGAAGCCGCTTTTGCGCCTCCTTTTAATGACCACCCCGATCCGGTGTTGATGATCGTTCCCCCTCCGTTGCGGATCATGTGCGGAATCACTTCGCGCGACATCAGGTATACGCTCTTCAGGGTCACATCGAGAACTGCATCCCACTCTTCTTCTTCCAGAGCCAACACATCTTTTCGGATGACCATCCCGGCATTGTTGCAAAGGATGTCAGCATGGCCATACGCGGCAATCGTCTTCTCCACCGCCTGGCGGCAGTCGGAGCGCGAACGAACGTCGCACGCGATCGCGATGGCGCAGTGACCGTCTCGCTGGATGGTGGCGACTGTCTCCATGCCACCGTCGGCGTTCCTGTCGAGAACGGCAACCGCGGCTCCCATCTCCGCCAGACGGCCCGCGATCCCGCGGCCGATTCCAGACGCCGCGCCCGTCACAATGGCGACCTTGCCCGCAAGAGACAACATCCGCTCGGATGTATTGCGAATTTTCTCGGAATCCATTTCTGCCTCGCGTCGGAGTTTCTATTTGGCCTGGTGTAATTTCCATCGACCGAGTTGGCATTCGCTGCCCAGCCCCTAAAGGGGCGTTTAATTTCGAAGGGCTTGCGGCATCGCTAAAGCGATACCCTGATACGAAACTGAATTTCCGCACCCTTGAAGCCGTGCCTACCGTGATTACCCCAGTGCGTCCAAAGCGTGATCCATGGCGATCAGCGTCTGGGCAACGTCGCCCGCGCTGTGGGCGCCCGTCACAATCGAGTGCAGCGTTGCTGCCGGACTTGTATACACGCCGTATTCGAACAACTTCAGCGCCAGGCGCTGATACTTTTTGCGATCCACAAACTGGCAAAACTCGCGATAGTCACGGATGCATGCCTGTTCGGTAAACATGATCTGGAACATTGGACCGACGCGCTGAACGATGGCAGGCGTTCCTTTCCGGCGGAAGAGTTCGGTCAGTCCCGCAGCGAAATGATCGGCCAGATCCCAAATGTAGCGGAAGGCTGCGCCGTTATCGCGCATCAGCTTGCGCAGGTTTGCACGTGCTGCGTGCAGCCCTATGCGCGAGGCGTTGTGAGTGCCGTAATGCAGAACGCCTCCGCTGGCGAGCGCGCTCATCACCGCGGCGCGTCCGGCAAAGGCAGCGACGGGAAGTCCGCAGCCCAGAGCTTTTCCAAACGTGACAATATCCGGGGAGAGTCGGTAGTGCTCCTGGCAGCCGCCCGCTGCGATGCGGAAGCCAGTAACAGTTTCGTCCAGGATAAAGAGAATGCCGTGTTGCCGGGCAAGCTTCTGCAGGCCGTCGAGGTAGCCCTCGGCAGGCGGAATCACGCCCATGTTCGCCATCACGCCTTCGGTGATGACGGCGGCGATTTGCCCCGGGTGGTTCTGAATGGCGCGTTCGAGAGAGGACAGGTCGTTCCAGGGGACAACAATCGTGTCCTCGAGAGCGTGGCGATTCAGGCCGGAGCTGTCTGCAATCTTGACTGGATCGCTGCGCAGCCCCACTGCTCCTGGCGGCACCGGGTTAGACGCCACCAAGATATCGTCGTACCAGCCGTGGTAATGGCCCTCGAACTTCAGTATCTTCGGCCTGCCGGTGTAGCCGCGCGCCAGGCGGAGAACGGCCATCACCGCCTCGGTTCCGGTGTTCGCAAAACGGACCACCTCGGCGTTGGGCACGATTTGCCGGAGCAGTTCGGCCACTTCAATTTCAATTTCGGTGGCCGTGGCGAAATGGGCGCCCGTGGCTGCTCCCTCCGCGATGGCCTGCGTCACCTCCGGGTCCGCATGTCCCCAGGGGAGCGCGCCGAATCCCATCATCCAGTCGATATATTCGTTTCCGTCCACGTCGTACAGGCGGGATCCCTGCCCACGTTGCATGAAGATCGGATAGTCGCCATAGTTGGCCGGCCCCCGCGAATTAGAGCTTCCGCCCTCGACCAGAACACCCGCCGCCCGCTGATACAGCCGCTTTGATTTCTCCGTACAGAAAGCTGTTGCGCTTTTTGGCTGCAAGTTCCCTCCTGCTGACACACACATTGACACTCGCACGCGACACTCGCACACAGACGAGCAACAACTACACTTTTACTACAGTTGAGAGGCGCCAGGCGGGGGCAGACTCAGCGCATCGGGTCTGGACCACCCGTAGCCTGCTCGAAACTAAGGAGGAAATCTTGGTGCCGGGAGGGGGAGTCGAACCCCCAAGGACCGAAGTCCGGCGGATTTTGAGTCCGCTGCGTCTGCCAGTTCCGCCATCCCGGCTCAGGAGGCAAGTGCCTGAGGTTAAAGCTTAATGCACTTTTCTCTCGTTGTCATCTGTGCGCTTTTCTTCACGATCATGGCTTTTCTATGGTTGAAACAATTATGGTGTGAAGCGATTTTGTGAAACGATCCGCCCCCTTTCTGCACTATCCCTTTAAGTGGAAGACATCGCGCTGTACGGTGATGAGCCACAGTTTAGGATTTCAACCTGGAAACTCCCGGCTGAGATCCAGTAAGGTGCCGGAGTCGAAGGGGAAGCGGCTCCGGCGCTTTGTGCGCAATCTTCTCCAGCGGTACAGAACAAAGCGTACAGATCAGAGGGCGTGGACCGGCGTCCTCCCAAGTTTCAGGAGTTTCGATCTTCCCAATGCGCACTGCGCGCTCCATCTCGCCGATCGGCCGACTTCGCAGCAGCCATGCGGTTCTGAAACATCCGTTGCCGACGCTCGTCCCGGAAAACGGCCACGCTTGGCCATCGCAAGTGCTACACTGGCTGCCACTTCCGGCTCCCCGGGGCAGGCTCTTGCAATTCCACTCCTTTGACGAAGCCTACGTTGCGCGTCTGCGGGCGGGAGATTTTCGCACGCAAGAGCATTTTGGCGCCTATTTCACCGCTCTGATCCAGGTGAAATTGCGTTCCCGACTGCCGTCGCGAGAGGCCATCGAGGATGTGCGTCAGGAAACCTTTGTCCGTTTCTATGTGGCTCTGCGCGAGGGAAAAATCCTGCATCCGGAGCGCCTGGGATCATTTGTCAACTCGATTTGCAACAATGTCTTGCGGGAACACTATCGCGCGGACGCGCGCCATAGTTCGCTGGATGACGAAGACCAGAAACGCGAAATTCCCTCCCCTGCGATGGATCTGCTGAGCGCCCTCACCGCCAAAGAAACGGAAAAGAAAGTCCGCGACATTCTGGACCAGCTTCCAGAACGCGACCAGCGGTTGCTGCGCGATGTTTTCCTCGAGGAGCGGGACAAGGACGAAGTATGCCGTGACTTCGGCGTTGACCGGGAGTATCTACGGGTGTTACTGCATCGTGCCAAGCAATCTTTTAAGTCGTTGTATAAGAGAAATGCTGGAAATGATTCGCCGGAATTTACTCCGGCCTGATAATGCAACGCCGGGTCGCACCGGCGCACTATTAATTATATGAGGGGGCATTACATGGACCACGATGCAGTGGTTCGTCAACAAATGACGGAAAGATATCTGCTCGACGAACTCGATCCCGAGATGCGGGACGAATTTGAAGAGCATTTCTTCGATTGCCCGGATTGCGCGCTCGACGTCCGCGCGGGAGCTTTGTTCGTGGAGCAGAGCAAGGTTGTGTTGGCGGAACAATCCGAGCCCGTTCCCGTTCGCCTGCCTGCACATCTCCCGGTCCCGGCAAGACCGGGATGGCTCGCGTGGATGCGTCCGGCGTTGGTCGTGCCGGTAATGGCCTTGCTGCTGGTAACAATCGGGTATCAGAATCTGGTTACGTATCCGCAACTGCGGCAGGCATTGAATAGTCCGCAGGTCTTGCCCTTTGCGTCGGTAAATGTCGGCACATGGGGAGCTGGCGGGCCGCTGATTACGACCAGCCGAGGAGAAGGTTTTCTGCTTTTCGTGAGGATCCCGCCTGAAGAAGGCTACTCCCATTACACGGCGGAGTTATATAATCCTGCGGGTAAGGTGGAATGGTCGCTTACGATTCCGGCAACATCGGCGCAAGATCAGTGGCCAGTCAAGGTACCTGGAGCGAATCGGAAAGCGGGCAGTTATGTCTTGAAGGTACGTGGAGTTACTGCCGCGGGCGAAAGTAAGGAAGTCGGTGGGGCATCATTTGAATTACAAATTCAGAAGTAAGCCCAAACGGGAGGAGCTGACAACATGGCCGCAAATCCGAAATCACCTGTGGAATCGGGGACTGGCCGGGAACGATCCCACGTCTATCACGCTGAAGCCTACGTACTTAGTGGCCAACTGGAGCATCCCATCAAGCAGACGATCGAACCGTATGGACGCGTCGCGTTAGAGACCCGTCGCGAAAGCCTCGTCACTCAGAGGGTCGGGGAAACCAACGTGGAAGGCCTGATTTCCTTCAAGTCGGGGCACACCCGCGTGGTTGGCACCCAGGTCAGACAGAAAACGGATATCTTTGGCAACGATCACGCCGGCTGGGTAACGTTGTCGACGTCGGTGCTCGAAGGATTCAATGTCGTCGATATACTTACGGCTGATCGTGTAGTGGCGCAGATATCCACCGAGCATCCGATGAAACATGGCCATGTGCCCAAGGTCACGTTCCTGGGCACGCGCTTTGAAAACCTGCGGATTGGCGGATACCCGGTCGAGGTGGAACTCGATCTCGGGATTTGCGGCAACAAGCCGGAAGGCGACCGGCCGTATCTCGAAGACATCGACTTTCTTGATCGCGTCGAGCGTCAACTCGATGGCATTGCCGATGCCAAGGGACTTCCCGAAACCCTGGAGAAAAAGTACGGCGCCGAGATCGCATACATCGACGATCTCAAGCAGCGCGCCAATCAGGGTGCGCACGCGGGCGGGAACGGCTATTCTAAGCTGCAACTGAAATGTTCACTGGTCAAGAGCATCGGGCCGATTCCGATTCCCGGAGTGAGGACGTTCGGGAATCTCATCTTCATCCCGAACTTTGGCACCGTGGCACTGGCCGAAGTCGAAGTCGGGGTCAGACAGAGCCCTTGCGACTTTCCAGAAACGGAACCCGACAGCAACTACTTCACACTGAATATGATGAAGACGCATCTCGGCTGCCCCACTGCCGGACCGCTGAACGGCCCTGTTGTCTATGCCAACGGACACGGCAGTCCAGGATAGTCATCGGCCTGTCTTTTTTGCTCTTGGCCTGCGGGTTGTCATGCAGCCGCAACGACAATCCGCAGGCTGCCTTTGATCACGCCTACAAAGCTCTCTTGCATGGCGATTTGAAACAAGCCCAGGACGAAGCCCACCGAGAATGCCAACGGTTCCAAGATTCGAACCCGGAATGGGCTTGGAGGTTCCGAACTCTCGAAGCAAGAGCGGAGATCCAGCGCGGGCTGTACGAAGACGCCCTTGGGACCCTCAAGTCTGCGCCGTTGCCTTCCGACCAGCCAGACCTAGCCATACCCATATTGACGCTTGCTGGGGAGGCCAATGCTAAAACGCACAATTTCAATGAAGCGGACCGGTCGCTTAGCGATGCCGCGAGTCTCTGCGATGCTTCCGCATCGGAGAGTTGCGGATATGTTCTCAAAGCGCGTGGTCTCCTGGCCGACGAACGGAATCAGTCGGAGTCCGCGGAGCAGCTATTTGAGCATACCCTGGCCTTCGCGCACGCCCACGGAGACGCGCTACTTGAATCCCATGCTCTTCTCAACATGGGGAACGAGTCGCTTGCACAAGGACGCTTCGATGAAGCGATTGACAGGTCGGATGCTGCATATCGGCTCGCGAAGGCTGTGGGTGCCCGGCGACTCGAACTTATCACCCAGGGCAACATAGGTTGGGCGTACTACAAGCTCGGTGACTCCGAAAAGGCCTTGGAATTGTCAGCAGAGTCAGAAAAGCTAGCGTCGCAACTTGGGGACGTATGGAGCCAGGAGAACGAACTCACCAACATCGGCTACATCTACATGGACCAACGCAAGTTTGCCCTGGCCGCGAAGTCGTTTCAGCAGGCCTTGGGTCTCGCGCAGGGAATCAAAGCGACGGAAGACATCTACAATGCTTTGCGCGTGCTGGCGCGGCTCTCCTTGCAAAGGGACGATTTGGAAAATGCCAGCCAGTATGCTCAGCGAGCCGTGGAGATCGCACGACAAGACGGGAGCCATCTTGACGAGCTCTATCCGATGCTTGTACAGGGGCAGATCGCGGCTCGGCGCGGCAATACCGGCGAAGCCGAGACCACGTTTCAGCAAGTTGAACGCGACAAGATTTGCCCCGTTTTTCTAAAGTGGGAGGCCGAGCATTCGCTCGCGCGGCTGTACGAAGACGAAATGCGTCCAGATTCCGCGGAGCGTGAGTATCGCTCAGCGCTGGCTACGTTCGAAGCGGCTCGCGACACCGTGCGGCATGAGGACTCTCAGCTTTCTTTTCTTACCAACGCCTCGCGCATCTACGACGACTACGTTCATTTCCTGGTCGCCCGTGGCAAAACGGACGACGCCCTGCGCTGGGCGGACCACAGCCGCGCCCGCACGCTGGCCGAAGGATTGGGACTGCTGGCCAAGGGAGCTTACACTGGACCTCCGCCACTGAATCCTCAGCAAGTCGCTCGACGCGCTGGAGGCACAGTTCTTTTTTATTGGCTGGGCGAAAAACAGTCGTACTTGTGGGCGATCACGCCGCAGAAGACCAACTGGTTTGCGCTTCCTCCAGGTGCCCAAATCAATGCGGCCGTTGAGCGGTATCGCAAGGCGCTCGTCGGACCCCAGGATGTTGTCGCATCGGCCGACCCGGATGGTCGCGGGCTCTATCTAACGCTGGTCGCGCCCGCGCAGGTATTGCTGAAGAAGGACGCAAAGATTCTCATCATCCCGGATGGCAGCCTGAACAACCTGAATTTCGAAACTCTTCTTGTATCGGAACCAAACCCGTCCGGACTCAATGGAATCGAAGCGAAGCTGCACTATTGGATTGAGGACGTGACGATTGCGAATGCCAGCTCGTTGCGTGTGCTCGGAGCGGCGCGCGCGGATAACCAAGGGAAGGCCGACCGCAGCCTGCTTCTTTTCGGCAACAGTGTCGCGCCGAACGATAAATATCCGGAGCTCCCGAAAGCCACGGCCCAGATGGAAAGCGTGGCGCGGCATTTTCCTGCGGGCGAGCAGCGGATATTTGCGCGCGAGCAAGCGACTCCGGCGGCGTATCTGGCGAGTAGTCCAGAACAGTTTTCCTACATTCATTTTGTTGCGCATGGAACGGCCAGCCGCCTGAGCCCGCTCGACTCCGCGATTGTACTTTCTAAGATTGCACTGTCGAAGATCGCACTATCCAAGACCGATCTATCAAAGGTCGACGCATCAAAGCCTGGGCCATCGGGAGGCAGCGCCGAAAGCGACTCCTTCAAGCTCTACGCTCGCGACATCATTCGTCATCCCTTGCGGGCCGATCTGGTCACCATTTCGGCTTGCTACGGCGCGGGCGAACGCGCGTACTCGGGGGAGGGACTGGTCGGGCTCTCCTGGGCGTTCCTTAGAGCCGGCGCTCACCACGTGGTCGCCGCCTTGTGGGAAGCGACCGACGCTTCCACCGAGCAACTCATGGATAAGTTTTACGACGAGCTAGGCAAGGGAGCGCGCCCGGATGCCGCTCTGCGCGCCGCCAAATTGTCGTTGCTTCGGGGCAGCGGATTCCACAATCCGTTCTACTGGGCGCCCTTTCAACTCTATGCCGGGTCCTGATTCGTGGCTAGTGGAGAGCCGGGCGTCCCCGCCCGCCGGACGGGCGAGACGCCCGTCCCTCCACCGAACGACTCACTCTGCTAGTCGTCACTTCTTGGCAACGGCATAAAAATAGTAATCCGCCGAATAGGTGCTCCTCGAATCCTTGCCATTCGCGGACACATTGCAGTCACTCGCGTTCGGAGGCAAGCCGCCCTCGGTGTGGATCCGTTGGATGGTCGTAACGCGGGCCAGAATTCCTTCTCCGGTGTGAGTCGCTGCCGACAGCAACAACCACGGAATCGCGCCAGGCTTCGGCGCATCCTGCTTGGCGACCACCTTGCCAGTGACTTCGCTTCCATCAACGTGCTTCCAGGCCGGTCCGGCGGAGTGATGCACGATTGTCTTTCCGGCCGAGTCGGTCATCTCTGCTTCCGGCGCCTTCAGCACCCAGGCGGACTTTTGTTCGGTCTCGGCCTGGCACACATAGATCTGCACGCCCGTAGCGTGCGCCGACAGAATCACATCTTCGCCAGCCGGTGCTCTTAAACTGTCTGGCACTTCGGGCCGCGCGGGTGCGAACCCCAGCACGAAAAACAGCAGAGCGGTTGTGACTAGTACTTGGATAGGAATTCTCATGTCGATTCTCTCCTTTTGATGACTTAGAAACCCGGCAGAGCCGTGATTCCCTTTGCCTCCACGCACTCATAGGCTCGGCCGGCTGCGAGACTCTTGTATTCTTCCGTTCTCCCGCTCGGCCAGTCGATGACCAGACGATCAATCTTATCTCGCTTTCCCAGCCCGAAGGTTACAGGCAATTCCGATTGCGACAGGTAACTCGACCCACCCTTGACCAGGCGGGATTGGCTCGTAGTTCCGTTCGAGATTCCCTGCGACGTCCCGTTCGAGCTTCCGTGAAAGATCTTCACGATAGCCCCGATCGCATCACGATTGGACTTCGTCCCCACCAGGCGAATGCGGATACTCCGATTTCCGGCAGTCTGGTCGTTGCGGTAGAGATAGGCTGGGCCGTTGTTGGTGGTGATGAGCAGATCGAGATCGCCATCCCGATCGAAGTCGCCGTAGGCGAGTCCGCGTCCCACCTTTGGTTGACTGAAGCCGCCGCCGATTTCAGCCGCCACATCGAGAAACGTTCCCTTTCCACTGTTCAGAAAAAGTTGCGGCGGCTGCGCGTACCCGACGCCGCTAACGTTGCGTACCGTGTCGTCTATATGTCCGTTCACTACCGCCAGATCGAGTGAGCCATCCAGATCGGCATCGAGAAACACGCAGCCGAATCCCAACTTATCTTTCGACGCCATCCCGACTCCGCTGGGCATGGCCACGTCCACATAATTTCCGCCGTCGGAAAGCCGGTAGAGCCCCGTCATTTCGTTATCGAAATTGGTGATGGCCACGCCCGGATTTCCTGAGTTATCGAAGTCGGCCGCATCCACGCCCATTCCAGCGCGTGCCCGGCCATCGGCGGAAAAGGCGATGCCGGCATCCACGGCTACATCCTTAAACGTACCACTGCGCTGATTTCGATACAGCTTATTAGGCTGGGTGTCATTGGTCACCAGCAAATCGGGCCAGCCATCGTGATCATAATCAAGCATGGCCACACCTAGTGACTTCGAACTGCTGTCAAAAATTCCGCTCGTGGCGGTTACATCCTCAAAGGTTCCATTGCCGCGATTGTGAAACAGCCAGCAGGTTTCTCCGCGGTAGGCTTCGGGCGTGCAATAAGATTTGTGCTTGCCGTCGAGACTGCAAAATACATCGTGCTCGGGAGACCACTTGACGTAGTTGCAGACAAACAGGTCCAGCAGTCCGTCGCGGTCGAAATCAAACCACAAGGCGGATGTGCTCATAGCCTGCCGGCCACTCAGCCCGCTCGTCTTGGTTACATCGACGAATGTCCCCTTGCCGGTATTTCTGAACAGCCGGTTCTGCCCGACGCAGGTAATCAGGATGTCGGGATAACCATCGTTGTCGTAATCTCCGACCGCAACCCCCATGCCGTACATCTCGACGTCGAGCCCGGCGCTGCTGGTCACGTCGGAAAATGTGCCGTTACGATTGTTGCGATAGAGCGTGAGCGTGCTTCTTTCCCTTTTGTGTCCGGGCCAATCCATTCCGTTCACCAGAAGAATGTCCTGCCAGCCGTCGCGGTCGTAGTCGAGGAATGCGCAACCGGCGCCGAGTGTCTCCGGCAGCAACTTCCCACCGTAAGCGCCGCTGTTGTGACGGAAGCGAATTCCAGACGGGGCGGTTACATCGACCAACCGGAAGCCGGGGTCAACGGATGGCGAGGGAGAAGCCGCGAATGCGTCGAATCGCAAAGCTGATGCCGATATTGATGCCGATACCAAGCCTGCCATTCCCCGGAGAAACGACCGTCGGTTCACAGCAGGGCTTCTCACGGAAGATCAACCAGCCCGTTGCGGATCGCGTAGACGACCAACTCGGCGGTCTTGTGGATTCCCAAAGCATCCATCATGTTGGCGCGATGAACGGCGACGGTGTTGGCGCTGAGGTCGAGCTTGGTCGCAATCTCCTTGTTGGATTTACCATCCACGATCATTTGCAGGACTTCGAGTTCGCGCGGGGTGAGCCCAGCGTGCCGCTTGCCTTTGAGCAAAACGGGGCGTTTCAGTTGCGAATCAAGCACAGTTTCCCCGTTCACGACTCGCCGGATGGCAGCACCCAACTCCAGATCCACTGCGTTTTTCAGGACGTACCCGCGCGCCCCGGCCTCGAGCGCCTGCCGCACCAGAGTCTCCTCCGGATGCATGCTGAGCATGAGCACCAAGGCCTGCGGATGCTTTCCAAGAATCTGCCGCGTAGCTTCCAACCCGTTCATCCCGGGCATGGCGCAATCCATGACAATCACTTTCGGATCAAGCTGATCCGCGAGTTTGATTGCTTCCAGGCCGTCGCCAGCCTCGCCGGCAACGGTTATGTCCGGCTCATCCTCCAAAATGCGGCGGAATCCCCGCCGCACCAGGGCGTGGTCGTCAACCAGCAAAACTGAAATCTTATCCGTCATCGGAATCAAGCTTCTAGCTTCTTTCTTGGGACTCGTAATCGAACCAGCGTTCCTCTTCCGTCTGCTCCGTTTCCGTCTCGAGCCTGTGCAGGCCGCAAGAATTCAACTGTGCCGCCCAGCAACTCCGCGCGCTCTCGCATCGCGACCAGGCCAATTCCCTGCCTGGCGGCCTGCGCGTCAAAACCTTTGCCGTGATCTTCCACTTCAATTTCCAAAGCTTGCGGCAGAAATCGCAGACGCACCCAGGATTCTTTGGCCCCGGAATGCCGGGTCAAATTGTTCAAGGCTTCCTGCACCACGCGATACACGTGAATGGCGGCGTTTCCATCTACCGGAAAAGATTCGCCCGATTTCTCATAGAATACGCGAACGCCAGCCTGCCTTTCCACCACCGGCAAATACCAGTCGAGCGTGCTCTCCAATCCGGTTTCTTCGAGCATCACCGGATGCAGGGCCTGCGAAAGGCTGCGTACTTTATCCAGAGTGCTTTGCGTAATCTCACAAACTTCACGTAGCTCTGCGCGCAGCGCCGAACCCTCGGGAGCATGATTTCCGGCGCGTGTCAGCATCATCCCCACAGCGGTCAGAATCTGCCCGAACTCATCGTGCAATTCACGCGAGATGTGACGCAAGGTGGACTCCTGAGTTGCAATCAGCTTCTGGGCAAGTTCGCTGCGCTGTTCGGAAAGCGCCGCAAGTTGTGCGAACAATCGCCGATTGGAGCGAATCAGGTAAAGGCTGGTAAAAAGAATCGCAATCAAAGTCGCCGTCAGGAACAGATACACCTGCCACTGCACGCGGTCATAGATCTGCTTAATGCGCAACGCGGCTTGTTCTTCGCTCTCATTGTTCTGCACCAGCAGCCTGGAAACAGCGGTGCTCAGCGCCTCCTGCCGGGCGCGCAGCGAGATTCGAATCTGCGTTCTTGCTTCGGTCTGGTTGGGATCGTGCGCCAGGGCAAACGTCCGATCCGCCGCGTCCCAGAACTGTGTGACCGAATTCTCCAGATATTGTTGTTGTTCGGGGGTGCGATTCACCGGGGCCACCTGCTGCTCGCGGCGCAGCGCATCGTCCAGGTCCGTCCGCACGCGCTGGAACTGCGCCGACCACGCGGTCAGCGGATAAGGCTCGTCATTATCCAGCATGTCGCGCATGGCCAGGGCCAGCGAGTTCAAATCGTTCTGGATGCGCAGCAACTGCAGAGAATCTTTCCGGTTGCGGTCGACCAGATTGTTCTGCAATTCGCGCAAGCCGGAGATCTGTCGTGTGATGTATCCCGAGTAGGCAACCACGGCCGCCAGAGTAATAATCAGCCCCAGGAACAATTTTGGAGTGGGAGACCGATGGGGCGCAGGCACATTCGAACGACGCACGCCACGAGAATACAGTGCCAGCGGCCTAATTTACCAACTTTCCCAGCCAACTCTTATCACTGTTTTTCCGCTTGCGTCTCGTTAGCGGCGGCGGTGATCTCATTGCGGACGTCCCAAAGATCCTTGTAGAGCCAGCTTTCCATTCGCTGCTGCAGAACTTCCACCGGTGTTCCCATAGTGCCCACGACCCGGCCTCCGATGATTCGTTCGGCCAGCTTGAGATGGTGGAAACGGAACAGCTGCATCCGTTCGTCGAAGTCAAGCAGGCGCTCGGCGACATCGTGCAGGCCAAAGAATTCTTGGTGCCGGCGGTAAAGGTCGCCGACGGCGAGGCCGGCGAGGCTAAGTTGCTCATGAAAAGCGTGGCCGAGGGGAGGACCGATATGGAGCAACGAAAGGAATCCGGGAGAATCGAGGCCGCTGCCATGTCCGAGGCCGGAGCGAATAACGTGGTAGTCGTGGGGAGTTATGGTCTCCAGGATGTGCAGCAGGCCGATGGTAGGTTCGAGCAGCGAGATGGCGCGTCGGATCAGGCGCGTGCTGTTGCCATAGTCGGCATGCTCGAGTGCTTCGAGAGCGCGGCCCAGTTCGAAAGCCGCTCCTTTCAGCAGCAATTCCGAACTCTGATGCACGACCAGGAAGGTCATTTCGTCTTTGTGCACCAGTTCTTCGGGCGACTTTTGCAGGGCGAGCAACTCGTCGGTGTGCAGATAGCGCTCGTAATCGGTCGCTCCCTTGCCGGGGAGAATCGGTTTTGTGAATTCGTCGCGATGTGCCATCTGGAACCACCATGCCTACGTGCTGTCGGACCGCGAGTGTTCGGCCGTATGATGCGGCGACCACTGCGGATCTTCCTCCGGAGTGACGATCTGGCCGTCGCGCATGTGAACGATGCGATCGCCATACTCGGCAGCCTCGGGATTGTGCGTAATCATGAGCACGGTCTGACCTAAATCCTTGTTCGACTGGCGCAGCATGTTGAGCACGACGCTCGAGCTCTTCGAATCCAGGTTGCCGGTAGGCTCGTCCGCGAGCACGATGGCGGGGCGGTTGATGAGCGCCCGGGCAAGCGCGACTCTCTGCTGCTCGCCGCCGGAAAGCTCGTTAGGTCGATGCTCCAGACGTTGCGCGATGCCGAGCATCTCCGTGATTTTTTTCAGAAATATCGGATCGGGCGTGCCCAACGCGGCGATGTCAACTGCGATCTCGATATTCGCGCGCGCGCTGAGCGTAGGCAGAAGATTGAATTTCTGGAAGACGAATCCGATCTTGCTCTTGCGCAACCGGGTGCGCTCGCCATCGGAAAGGGTGGCAAAATCCACGCCGTCAATGGTGACGCTTCCCGAGTCGGCGCGGGTCAGCCCGCCCAGCAAATAAAACAGCGTGGACTTGCCGCTGCCCGAAGGGCCCACGATGGTAACGAACTCCGCTTTTTGCACGCTGAAGGAGACACCGCGCAGGGCGGGCACATCAACTTTGCCAACCCGGTAGGTTTTACGGAGTTCCCTGGCTTCGATGAAGACCGACATCCAGTGGAAACGATATCACACGCGAGCAGCAAAGATCGGCGGCGGCGCTCACGCCACGCTCGCGTGCTCCACGTCCACCGCACCCGGGCGGAGTTCAGCCGGGCGCTTGGGACCTCGTTTGCGCACCAGCAACACGCGAATGCGCTCCAGCAGTTCCGCGGGTTCGTACATTCCCTTGGAGAGAAAAACATCGGCGAGCGTTTCGCGTTCGTAGATTTTAATTCGGCCCGAGATGAGCACGGCCGGAGTCTGCGGTGAAAGACTCTTGATTTCTTCGATCAGCCGCGAACCATCTACGCCCGGCATGATCAGGTCGGTGAGCACTAGGTCAACACCGCCGCGACGGAAGGCCTCGAGGGCCTGTTCGCCATTGTTACACGCCAGCACGCGGTAACCCCGCGTTTCCAGCATGATTTTTCGGATGGAAAGTGCCTGTTCGTTATCGTCCACGCAAAGAATCGTTTTCTTGGGCTTCATTGGTCCGACCGGGAGACTGTTGTCACAATTTTTCCTGATTTCTTGCTAATTTCTTTTTTTTGAGAACTGGGAGCGAGGTGAATGCTAAACAGAATTGTTGCTCCGGTAAAGTGCCGCGCTCGCCAATGGCACTTCGGTGCGAGGGAAGATCGTGCTATAGGCCTCAGAGCCACGCACAGCGCGGCATTTTGCTCCGTTAGATGGCAAGCGTGACTTCACCACGGAGAACTTCCACACAATTTCCACCGACACGCACATTGGCGACCTGGTTATCGCGCCGATTGTTTTGCTTTGTTGCGCGAACAAAAATCCGGCTGGGACGGTGCATTTCGAGCCCCTGCTCGATCAAAACCTGCTCATCGCTGGCCGCGACGCCATGCGCGACCATCCACGCGGCGCAGCATCCGGCGGCGGAACCGGTGGCCGGATCGTCTCCGTTGTAAAAGATCATGCGGGCATGGAGCCGGGCTTTGGGATCGACAGTCTCGCGGCAAACAAAGTAAAGGAATTTCCCGCCACTGCGCGCAAGATATTCGGCCGCGCGGTCGAGGTCGACACGGAGCTTTTGTACCGCCGTCAGCGAGCGCAGCGCAACCATGGTAAAGGGCAGGCCGGTAGAAACGGTCTGGATGGGCGCAGAGTCGTCGAAATCAGCAACACCAAGATTCGTGAAACGCGCAATAGCCTCCGCGTCGTGGACCGCGCCAAACTCCGGATCCCTCTGCGTCATCTCTCCGAAAACGGGCTGCGATGGCGCTTCCGTGAAACGCACGGGGACGGTCCCGACATTCAGATCGAGCCGGACCTCGTCTGAGCTAGCGCTCACGCCGGTCGAGCCACGCAGAACGAAAGCCGTGCCCAGCGTGGGATGTCCGGCGAAAGGCAGTTCTTCCTGCACGGTGAAGATGCGTACGTGGACTCCTCGAGTCCGTTCGGCAGCAGCGTCGCCGGGAAGAATGAAGGTAGTTTCGGACAGATTCATTTCGCGAGCCAATGCCTGCATCTGCTCGGTGCTGAGGCCGCGCCCGTCGAGGAAGACCGCCAGCGAGTTGCCGGTGAGGGCGCAGTCAGTGAACACATCGACCTGCACCATCGAGAACCTTCGTCCGGAAGTAGACATACTGGAAATTTTATCGTGCGCCTAAGATTTCCGCCGCCTGTTGCCGCACCAAACACAATCGCCGCCCCATGCGATACCATAATTTCTATCCGAGACGGCGTGGCCAGGGTTGACGGGCCGGGAGCCGTTGGATATTCTATCTCTACTAATACAGTAGGGTTTAACACGGTGGGCATCCATCGATCGAAGAAACTAACCGAGGAACGAATATGTCTCTACGCATCAATTCCGAAGCTCCCAACTTCTCTGCCGAAACCACGCAAGGCAAGATCAACTTTCACGAATGGATCGGCGACGGCTGGGCGATTTTGTTTTCGCATCCCAAGGATTTCACTCCCGTATGCACGACCGAACTGGGTTACATGGCCGGTCTGCAGCCAGAGTTTGCCAAGCGCAACACCAAAATCATCGGACTGAGCGTCGATCCGGTAACCAGCCACGGCAAATGGGCGGCCGATATTGAAGAGACACAGGGTCACAAGGTGACCTATCCGATGATCGGCGATCCGGAACTCAAAATCGCGAAGCTCTATGACATGCTGCCCGCTGAAACTGGCACGACCAGCGAGGGCCGTACGGCGGCCGACAATGCGACGGTGCGCACGGTGTTCCTAATTGGTCCGGATAAGAAAATCAAGCTGATGTTGATCTATCCCATGAGCAGCGGACGCAATTTCGATGAGGTTTTGCGCGCTCTGGATTCGATACAGCTTTCCGCGAAACACAACGTTGCGACACCCGTGAACTGGAAGCCCGGGCAGGACGTGATTATTCCCACATCAGTTTCAGAAGATCAGGCCAAGCAAAAGTATCCCGCCGGCTGGAAGACGCTGAAGCCCTATCTGCGAGTGGTAGCGCAGCCGAAGTAGTTCGTGTTACGTTCCAAACGAACTTCTCCACGAACTTGCTCGCGAAACAAGGGAAGCGCATGCGGTCCGGTGATCGTCCCGGTCTTCAAAACCGGCGGGCGGCATCTTCGATGTTGCCGGTGTGTTCGACTCACACACGCTTCCGCCAAGACAAAGGACTTGACCAGCATCCCGTGCCGCTTCCGTACCGTTGAGGGCTAAACGTGCCACTTTCCCCACACGC
>Ga0209448_10000210_pt1 | contig 21482 bp, 21 predicted proteins | sample BogFormECP14_OM2_FD_188245 | JGI IMG/M metagenome (GOLD analysis project Ga0209448, IMG submission 188245) | Bog forest soil microbial communities from Calvert Island, British Columbia, Canada - ECP14_OM2 (SPAdes) (version 2) | ecosystem: Environmental > Aquatic > Freshwater > Wetlands > Bog ... | reverse complement strand
CATTATTTCGACCATTTGGTGAAAATCATTTGAAAATAATTATCGATGCATTCATGTAGCCGTGTACCACCGTCCCCGTCGTAATCCTAGTCCATCTTTGGGTCATGTTCCTTTCCCAGACATCCCTGTTATGTAACCGGCTTTCGGACGTATGTAATGTTTATGATGCGTGTATATATATATATATATACAACCCTTTTCAGGATGATCCCAACCGGCATATATAGTGACGCGATTTGTCATTGGCTGATTTGGCTGGACTTGAATCCTTGACAACGATCCAAATATAGCATAGAACTCAATTGATGAATTGATCTAAGAATAGAACCGTTGCTATGGAATCTCGCGAACCATTCATGAACATCCGTCCATTGAGTAGAACCTGGATAAGAAGTCACCGGAATCGACACTCCAGCAGCAGGGTGAACGGCCAACGTCTGTCAAAGTTGAAGATGAACATGTAGAGTCTTAGCTGCCAGGGTGAACGGAGAAGAAAAAAAAAAGAACTATTCAGTAGCGTCTATATATAGACGCATTGAATCATGCGCATCCAGATGATATAAAACAAAGCAGAGAAAGGAGCATACCCATTCCTTTCCTCAACCATCCATCCAGTTCCATTCCACAGTCACCAGCCACCTTCACCTCATCGATATGTCTATCCGCACCATTCCTTGTTCGTCGTGTGGAGCCAAAGTCGCCACTGTTCAGGACCTGCAAGTCCACATGGCTTCCATGCATCCAGCCTTTTCCGTCCAACTACGCACCGAGACACCGACTGAACAGCCGGTGAGGACCCCAGTTGTCCAGGCGGCAGCCTCCTCCTCTGCTACTGTCGTTAATCGCTACTCTTCAGAGGTGGTTAAGCCCACGGCAACAGAACAACGCCTGAGTGAGTGGCCGTCCATACCACTGGCTTTTTGATGGCTTGGGTTCGTTCCATAAATACTTACTGACATCCATCTTCTTTGATGTCCGTCCAGGGATTGATCTGGACAGAAACTGTTCCTATATCTTTGGCCCCGCCTCTTCAGTTCTGGACAGAATCGGTGTCCGAATTCACACTGCCTTGAAGGTCATGATTTGTGTCGCCTGCGGAGCTGCCTACACCCTGAAAGATCTTCCAGGCCATCTTTCGAACCGACACGAGCTCTGTCTCTCTTCCCAAGACAAATTGGAGCTCACGACGTTAGCTGATGAACATAGGATCCATAAAAAACCTAACGATGGTCCTCTTCCAAACAACCATGGTCCCCCTGTTGAGCTGTTGACGCAGTCGGATGGGCTGGCCTGCGACATTGGTACCTGTGTCTATGCATGTATTGCCCAACAATCCCTTGCCTCCCACCGCCGCGAGTGCCATACTGAGCAGGAGAAGGGCCTGCATTTTCGAACAACAACCGTTCAGACGCTTTATTGTGGCGTCGGCAAGGTGTACTTTGCTGTTGATCTGGCTCTGAAGCATTCGTCCTCGACAGACACCTTTGCGGCATTTCTCCAGCACCTCGGTGATCTCCCTCTTCTCGAGGTCTCGGTCACGGTCAAAGGTCCAGAACTCAGCCCTCTTGAGGGGGTCACGCAGTGGCGGACCATCCTCGGTCAGCATGCCCAAAAACGGGCACTGCGAACTGGCGTTATAGCCCTGGTCAACCCCGTATCTTCCAAGGATCCCATTCTGGCCCATCTCCCCAGGCTCTGTCGAGAATACCTGGTCGAAGCCCAGGTCATAGCCCAGGCCTCTGCATACGTGGTTCGAAAAGCACTTACTGCTAACAGGCAAGTCCTTCTCTACAATTATGAATTAGCAGCCGAAAGCTCATGATTGATAACCTCTCCCCTTTAGCTCTGCTCCGTACTGGCACGCCCTCACTACAGATGACTCCATCAAAAAATATTCAGCAGATCTCTGTCGTGCACTGGCGGGCATCCTTCGTTCGGTGATGATTCCAGCACTGACAACATTCAAGCTTTCTATCACGTCGACAGGCAAGGAGGCAGCGGAGGGTCTGATACGCCTGATGCGTGATGACGAGGCCACATGGCAAAGTCTTCACCCTGTGATTCGCCTGCTTTGGGAGAGCTCCCCATCCGATGTCTACTTGCTAAGATTTCTGGCCGCAGCAGCTCTTAGGGAGGATGGCAGTTTCATGGGGCCCGATCGCTTGGTCCACTTCATCACTCACCTCAGGTACGCAGCAAGAGCTTTCTGCACTGTGGAAGCCTTGCACATGACCGGAGTTGCCTCAGAGTAAGTGAAACACTTCAGATATTTCGGTTCTTCGGGCTCTGACCTCATCTGGACTTGTAGGAGGATCTCTCTCCCTGCCATCACTACAGTCGTAGGGGAATTTCTCGAGTTAGGAGGCACGAAACCGTTCAGCCAACTATCCGACCTCACTGCTTGCGCTTCGAGTCTCGTCTATTCAGAGCAATTACCACCGCGGGTGAGTTGGAATTCAGAGATGACTGTGGTCTCCATAGATCAGGATGAGCTGTCGATGGAAGCCCTCCGTGGAGGAATTCGAAGCCAACTGCATGATCTCCGATCCCATGTCCTCGCCATAACAGGAGAGCAGGATATTCCCGACTGGCTGACCTGTGACAATAGGCGTATCGCTGATGACCCCCGCAATTTCGATTCAGGGTATTCCTTTCTTGACGACCCAAAGTTTAGAGATGCCCACATTCAGCTTTTGGAACGGCTTGTCAAGGATCCAGAGAGGCAAATCGCTGTCCGGGACAATTCAGGTAGCTGGATTTGGAACCGTGCCAGAGTGCACGCCTTCTTTGCCAAGACGAGCGCGGTAATGCGGATATTGCTGCCCCTGGTCCGAATTGTTTCCCGGAGCAGAGGCACAGAACTATCGGAGACTCGCATCAAAAACAGTCCATCTCAGCGCCGAACGCTGTACGTTTACAACGGTAGACTATACAATATTGGTAGTTACAGTAAGACCAACGCGCTGATGGGCCGAGACTCTTTCCTTCCTTGCCTCCTTCCTAACGAGATCAGCCGGCTGCTCCTCCACTATCTTGTGGTCATAAGGCCGGTAGAACACCTGCTGGCTCGTGTCCAGTACCCACCAGAGGTGGCTGTCCTCTACCAAACCTACCTGTTCATGGAATACGACCAACGAATGGATTCCGAAGCAGACTCCGACCTCCTGCTGGCTTTCTTCGAAAAAACCTGTGACGCCAGAATCAGGCTTAACCGTTGGCGACATGTCTCAGCTTCCATCAACAGGGAGTTCATCGATGAGAGCCTGCTCTCATCACAAAGGCGGCGCTCAGACCTCAGCATGGGCCATTCGACCGAGGTCGGTAGAAGGCACTATGCCTTGGACCACGATACCCCTGAATTCGCGACCTCCGATGTCCTCTGGGAACAAACTTGGATTGATGGTCAGTTTCATGCAGTACTGGGCTTTGGTTCCAACCCCCCACCTATAGCTCTCCGTCTTCAGAAGTCCACCCATGTTCTCCAGCTGGAGGAAACCATAAGCGGCCTCCGGAGCGTGGTGGAAGAGACATCTTCAAAGATGGCAGAGTTCGTGGGGGAGATGAGTAGGTCCTTTGACTTGCTGGCATCCTCCCTTAGCCAGACACTGAAGGCAGAGCTCTCCACTCTCGCTTTGTCGAAGTTGCCTGAGGCTGGCAATGGTGGAAAATATGCTGCCCTGCAGGAGAGTACACCCGCCAGAGGATCAAGATTTCCAGCTACCCCTACCCCCCCTATCCCTTCTCCTCCTCCCTTTGCCTCAGCTGCCTCATCGTCAGGTCTAGTGATGGCAAGGTCCACCCTGTCTGTCATCCCTGACTCCGACCCTCCCACTCATCCATTGACTGATCCTTGGGGCCAACAAACCATCCCCTTGTCAGGGGACCGTTGCCTTGCCCATCTACGACGGCAGCTGCCGTCGGATGATTCACATGTGCCGGACTCACAGCTGTCCTTTCAACAAGCCCAGAGACTTGCCTTCCACCCAAATGAGGTCCCATCAGGCACACACTGTGATTCACCCAGTTCATCCATTGAGGCTTTCTCAACACCAGCCATAGGCTCTCCCATCGCCATCGGTTCTTCCCCCATCGGCTCCTTCGCATCTTCTCCCTGCCCTCTCAGAGATCCAAAGCAAGTCCATGGGGTTGCACTGGAGCCTGACTATCGACTGATGGTTGCCGAGGGCCTCCGACAGTTGTTTGGAATGGAAGCTGCTCCCAAGTCGATGGAACAGGAGCAGCTCTGCGTGGAGGTACTCAAGAAGCAAAAGAACATCATAGGAGTCCTTCCAACCGCCGGTGGCAAATCCGTCGCCTGGCTGCTGGCTGCCAAGATGGACCCAGGTGTGACCTCCCTCGTTGTCGTCCCATTCAAGCAACTCCTGGACCAGCACCTCATTAGTGCAATGGGGCATAAATTGCAGGCCCAAAAATGGACGGCTAGCACCTCGTTTGTGAGTGAGGACATACAGCTGCTCTTTGTAGCTTGTGAAAGTGCCAAATCACACAAGTTGACTGAGTAAGTCAACAGTCCGCCTCCCCCATAACTTTCCCTCTTCAGAATTCTGACCTAGGCTTTCCTTCCTCAGTTTTTTGCATACTCCACGTGGGAAAAAGGTACACCGCATCTTCTTCGACGAATGTCAGGAGTTTAATGGGCTCTATGACGCCCGGGACTACTCCCAAATGCTCGAGACACTCAGCAGGATGGACGTTCAGAGGGTTCACCTAACTGGAACCTTCATTCACCGCCTCGAATCTTTTTTCATGCAGAAGGTGAAGCTCGATCGCGCATCGTGCATCATAATTCGAGCGCCGGCACTACGACCTGAGCTGGCCCACCATGTGATCGAGATTACATCCGAATTCCCTGCAAGCACCACCACAACCACGACCACTCTTCAGCTCGTCAGGATCCTTCTCCCACAATTGGAGGACCACGAGCGCATGATAGTTTTCACCAAGGCTGTTTCTGTGGCAGAGAATCTGGCCTCCTGCCTTGGGAGTGCCCAGTACTACTCAGCGGGGAACAACGGTGCTGATGGAATGGAATCACAGGAGAAGGCTCAGAATTTTAACCGGTGGGTCAAAGGACAGCCCAAGCTCATGGTGTCCACTTCGGCACTCAATCAAGGCATCGACTTGGCGTCCATCCGATTCATCGTTTTCCATGAAGGCGCCTACGGTATGATCCACTACTATCAAGGAGCGGGGAGAGGTGGAAGATCATGCCCTCGTTGTGATGTCTACACTGTGTGGGACAGTCGGAACGCGAACTTTCCCCTGCGCCAGGATGACGATGTTACAGGCACAGCCGAGTACCAACAGTTCTTGTTATCACCACCGATCTGCCGAATAATCAGCATCACGACATGCATGGATGGAGACGGCCTCAGCTGTGCCGATATTGAGGGTCAACACAAATGTGACGTATGCGAACCGGAGATGCAGTCAGAAATTCTGGCCCTTAAAAATCCTCCGCGAGAAGCAGGACCTTCACGAGGCACCAAGAGGCCTGTGGTGACCGAGGAAGATAGCTCATCCGCCCTCTTACAAAGGTATCAGAAGAAGGCCAGGTTGCACCCTGAGTCCACTGCCGCTGCTTATGGCTCAGCTCACAGCACCCAGCATGTAGGAGGGAAGGGCAAAGGCAAGGCCAAGGATGTGTCTTCTTCACCGTTTTCCCGCACGCCTACATCGGGTCCTTCCACTGCACAAAAGCCTACGTTGGCCCCATCTTCACCGTCGCCTATATCGCTTCCCCCTGCTGGCCAAAATCCCCGACCATCCGATACTCCACTGGTTTGCAACAGCAGCATGTCTACATCATTTCCTTCTACTGCCCAGATGCCTACCCATTCCTTTGCTTCACTGCCTTTCCAGAAACGCACATCACCCTCTACCTTTTACTGTACAACCGCATCCTCGTCCAGTCTGGGTGGCTCAGCTCCTACAACGCATACAGCCAGCAGGCAGTCGAGCGTTGGCAAACTGATTCTGGACAGCGCTGCTACCAACCGCTTGCCAATGAAAACGAAGAAGATGAAGATAGAGGAGCTCGACCGCATCCTCCCTGCCTTGAAGCATAACTGTCCAGTGTGCTTCATTCTGTCCGGTGACCTCACAGAGAGCCTTCCTGTGCAAGAGCAGACTGGCCATGTTGGCCAGGACTGTCCACACCTCCTTGAAAAGTTCAATGATCCGCTGTTGCTGCTTACCGAATGGCAGAGGTTCAGAAAATGCATCATTTTGCCTGGAGCGTATGCATACTGCTTCGGCTGCGGCCTTCCTCAAGAACGGGGCTTCAATGGACTGCAGCCGAAATGTCATGGCAACGGATTTGGCAACCACTGCCAGTGGAAAGATAAGATTATGTTATGCCTTTTTGCGCTGTACTATGATGCAGGGACAATGGAGGAGCTGGGGGTGACTTTGGAGGATGTGGGCGTTTGGGGACGCTGGCTATCATCGGAGGAGAATGAGACACAGTACTGGAGGGGGTTGGAGATTTTCATCAAGAAAGCAAAGCAGGTACAGGGAGAGACCTGCGGCATGGTGCAGTTCAATTAGCCCCTCTGCTTTTGTGCAGCGTTTTTTCTCTTTCCGAAACTGTCCGATTTCCTATTCCCTTGGGAGAACTATTTGTATTTGCAGTGTATCAACAATCCTTCTAATGAGATTATTTATTGGCTCAAAATTGTAGGAGGAAAAGAGTTCAACTCCATCCAATGTCGCGCAAGAGGTATACAGTGTCTTTACATATCAATCCATGACGTAGGCTAAGGACGTTGTATATGTGCTTCCACCTGCGGTCAATTAACCTTTGGTTATCTGCAGGATGACTACTTCCACAGGCGATCAGATTTCACTTTGAGTTGATAATGACGCTTGTTCTGCAGCACAGTCGACACCTTATCTTCCACAGTTTGGCATGAAAACAGCCATTATGACGGTACAGAAAGGGAGTGCCCCCGACGTGCAAGTTGCATCCGCAAGCCATTTCCTATTGAAACTCTGGCTGTGAACGCATTAGCCTGTTAAGCGGACAAAAACATTCTGATTTAACGTGAGATGGCGGGATGGAACGAGGACAATGGGTATCCTGGAAGATTGCTAAAGGAGCATGAAGATGGTGAGCAGAATACAGATAGTAAAGATCACTGAGATCTCTGCCTTTTGGTAGAATGATTTAAATTGATCCAATGGGCATCTCCCTCTTTGAACCTTTGGTTATGAACTTGTCAACAGTAGGCTACGGATTCAAGGAATCAAAGGGTAAAAAGCGGTCAACATGTGTCCGACGTAACACTTCAACTCGCTTTTTCTTGCCCATCTTTTCCTCCACTGATGCATACTTCTCGAAATCCTGGTTGTCCCTGAATCTATTGCCACCCATCGAAACAAGTCACCTACGTCAATGAGTAACGGGTCTCACCCTCTGATATCGAGGTGTTCGAGTGGTAAAGCAATGTTGACGGGATGAGGGTGGTGGACCCAGTTGGAAAGCGAATCACTAATTTCAAATCCCAGAGAACAAGATGCCCCGTGAGATCATTGAATCCATTACCGAGGGCAGTAATTGCACACGCGCGGTGTTGACCAATTTCATTTCTCTCCCGCGGCTATGGTGGAGAATTTGGAAAAGAGACTTACTGCCCATCCCAGTCCACAATTTTCATGTCGTGTGGTGGTCCGATCAGCTGACCCTCGAGAATGTGATCATGGAGGTCGTGAGGGAGTTGAGCTGACGAGGAGGCCACGGACCTCCTGGGGTGCTCAAGCCTGACCAGGCTTAGACGACGAGTTGATTGCTAGCAAATCAAGTTTGTTTAATCGTTCAGTGAGCGCATTCTGTAGGCACGTCGGTCACCGGCTCTCGGCGATCTGTTGTTGATCGCCATTTGCTGAATCACGTGATCCGTTTTCTTTTTTTGTTTTTTGTTCTTCTTTACCACGACATCTTTGCCATCATGTCAACGCGGGAGAAAGGTAAGCAAGTCCGACTGAAAACTGTTTGGCGGATTATTTTTTAGTGTTTTTTAAGCCAACCTGAGACACGCTGCACACCTGGCTGGCTCCCGAAGCGGAAATGCGAGGCCACATGCCATAGCAACGCAGAAAAATAGTGAGCATATCCGGTTTTAAACTATTTTGTTCATTGATTCTCAGCGTCTTTCAAGACAACATGAGACACGCAGTACACCTGGCTGGCTCCCGGGGTGGAAACGCGACGCCAGACAGGCGGTCAGAGAGTGAGTCAGAGAGTGAGTCAGCGATATTCACAGTCGCTTATCTCCTTTGACAGCCGCTGCGTTAGTCGATGAGGACGAACCAATGCCTCTGGCGACGATGACATCCTCACCAAAGGCCCTAGCACTCATCAAAATCCTCCGCCTGCATGAACTGTGGTACTGCCACTTTTGCACGGACCCTGTCATGAAATCGTCCGCGGTGGTATGCCGGTCCTGCGGTGCTGTGATGTGCCAACAACAACGCATTGGCGGTTCGGGGTGCATCATCCACAACACGTTGTCTCCTGAGGGGCGCGATGACTTCCGCTGTCATCTCTGCTCGAAAGTGATTCAATACAGAGTGTCAGGCTTCGCTGTAAGAAGCCAGGCCAAAATGACATGGCCTTGCACTGCAATCGTAGTGAAATTGAATTCACTCGATAACCATCTCTCCGAGTCTCTTACTAGGGACCTTGAATTTGAATATAGATCCGCTCCGGAAAAAGTGAGTCCACCAGCTACCGAAGATCAAAAAATCCAGTCTGATATATTTCTCAGCTCCACACGTTAACCCTCAGCATGAAAAAAGGCAACTACATTCAGGAAGCAGACAAGGCCCAGAAGGCGATTAGGTTCATGAAGCAGGCACTTGATGACGGGACCCCATCGAGTACCATCATCGTCATCGATACTCACGCCGACACCTTCAGTGGCTTCCTCCAGCAAACGGGGGGTTCATCATCTGGGACCTCGGTGCAAATAGGCGACATTCTCACCAGCTACCTGCCCAATGAATTCTTTGTCTGCACGGAGGAGGCCTCAAAGATTTCCCGCCAAGTCCACCCACCAGTTTTGACTGGCGACGAAAGGGAGCCGTGGAGCGACATGACAATCAGTTCCCGAGGCGGCTGGAGATGCTTGGTCGTGGCCAGCTGTGGTCCGGCCATGCTGACTGCCACCCATTACCCCTTCTTGCAGCGGCTTGTTAAGGAGTAAGTCACCTGCTCATCTGTTGATACAGCATGAATCTCATGGCATACCAGCAACCTTTTTGACTTGGTGGTCGGATTCGGCGGTGCTGAGACCTTGCCTAACAAGGTTCAGCCATTTATCAGTGCCCTTTCCGTATCTTTTGCGGTGGGTGGCGTCCAGAAATCACGGTGTACATTCGGGGTGCGACGCTCCATCTGGGAGCTCATAACCAGGACGTTAGAGCTGAGCCCAGGCGTCTTAGACACCACTGTCCTCGTGGTACTGTTCAGGGAGGGGGAAAATATTTACGAGCGGGCCATAGCGAAGCACATGGCAAGTCGACCGTTCGGATTCCAGTGGAAGAATTGCCCGAACAACTGCAGAGGGCAGTTCAACATCAAACCAAAGACGAAGACGAATGGGAGGGTATCTTTGCAATGCACCCTATGCCGCTGGAAGTCCCGCAAGATTTCTTACTGGGCAGGAAACGACCACTTTCACCAAATGAACGGGAATATGCCCGCCATTTTCTGGTATGAATTCCCCCCACAGCCCAGCCTTCAAAACATGTTCTTCTAGTATTACTCTCAGTGAGGGAAAGAGGGTGGTGATGTGTTAGACCTATCCGGTTCCGGGACTAAGGACCTCTACCATTCCCTATCATTCCATCATGTTCGACTTCTATTTTTCCATCTTTTCATCATCTTCTTGTGTCACTCATAACGTACTTAAACCTGTACCTTAATTCATTCCCTTCAGCTGTCACTCTCCTCCGACACTGCGACTCGGCAGGTTGAAAACCCCCGCGTCGCCTCGCGCAAAGTGTGGGAGACGTTAGATGCCGGTGGCTACTAGTGTAGTTAGTTCCCTCTACTTGTGCTGGACAATTTAGAATGTATTTGACGAAGTTGAAATCAAATGAAAACTAAGTCAATATGCACGGATGAAGTGCTTCAATCCGTGCACATGGTATACTTGCACGGATTGAAGCCTTTCAATCCGTGCATGTTGTACACCTGCACGGATTGGAATGCTTCACTTATAATAAATCTGCATCAATTACCTATATTTGCTCTCTAATTACTCCAAAAAATTGAAGCCCTAGCCTACCCCGAACCCTAACTTTTGCATCAAAAAGTCCTATAAAATTGGTAGGTCTAAAGGACTCCAGAACAATCAAAATCATTAATTGTAGATGGATAGAGGTCAAGATACAACTTGATGTTCTCATATTTATATGAAAACCTTCATCAGCACTTACATAAGACAGTAAAAATCACCAAACCTTTTCTATTACTTACTAGGATATATTTAAAGACTAACTGTGGCAAAAGACTGATTTTTACAAGCCTCAGTGTACTATGAAGATACAAATTATCATCATGAAGGAATATAAAATCACCTTCCAGGAAGATACAAACATCTTAAATCTTCCATGACAATAATTATTTTCTTGTCTACCAATTCAGTCAATTCAATTTTCTTCAACCCTATTCCCTATATTGTTGCACCCTACCACCCCTACCCTACCCTACCTATGAGTTTCAACCCTACCTCAGCCCTTCTTCCTCCTAATAACCTTCACCTGCTACCCAGGACAACTGCTTGACACGCGATGCAAGCACCGCGTGCTGGGAACCACTGCGACCAGACGGGAGTGTTACCATCCCCCATCTACCTCTCGGGAAAGAGGGACCAGAAGCTGCAGCTGCAGCGCGTGACGGGAGCCCGACTGTGGACCATAGTTCGAGCGAGAAACGAACCGAACAAGTATCAACACGTTATCACGTGATACTCCCACGCCACTTTTCCCCCGCTCTCATTTCATTTCCAAACAACCATCATCCACCCACTCATGGCACGAACAACAGCCTCTGTAAGGCGAATGTGGGATAAACCCGCTGGGCGTAAAAAGCGTGGGGTCAGATCTGCAGGGAAGGCCCCTAGGAGGATACTATTGCCAAAACCACTGACACACTTTGAAATTCCGACCGACACCTCAAAATCCATGCGAACTCTGCGTCGGGAGCAACTTTACCGTTATGGCGCTCCGGAGCCAAAGAGGTACCTGGGCTGCGCGCTGCTCCGCGCAGAGGTATTCAGGAATGACGAACACCGAGGATACGTCTACATCCCCCCTCAGTACGAAAATCTCTGGCGCGAGCTCGTTTATGGCGCTATATATTGGGAGAAGGCCGCATGCTGGTTGAAGGGGAAGGTAAGCTCCTTCCGCCGCCCACTGAAGACGGCAGTCGAGACTCTGCGTGCCAACGCAGAGATCAAACATCGCCAATTCCTCCTCTGCCGACGGACGATCTTGCAGGAGCTGCAACTCCTTCGCTTCGACCCTAACGATCGCAATCAAGTCTTTACGTTCATTGAGTTCGGCATAAGATTCTACCGTGACTTGTTGAATGATTCTTTCAACTATGCATATGCAACGGGCCAAATGTATCTCGCCCTCGATCCCACCCGTGCCGAGAACTTGCCTATTTTCAGTAAGTCAATGTCTCCCTCTGTACTCGTGCATGCTCATCCCCTCTCTAGCAAGTGACTATGTTGGGAATTTGAATGACATGTCTGCACCCGAAGACGACGACTGGTGGGATGCCTCCATCGAGCTGGAGGATACGTTCCAAACCGCACTTGATGCTGCCGTCGAGGTCATGACGAACCCGGCCTACAAACAATCCAGGTTGAACATCGTCAACCCAAAAACCCGGACGGCGTTTGGATCCTGGGAGGAAGATGAGCCCCGGGTAAAGTTCTTCAGTAGGAACTTTGACCAGTTCCTTCAAGACCAAGGTTTGCTTGAAAAGTGCCCTGAATACATATTTGTTTAACTCCTTCACAGATGGGGATCCTCGTGACGATCCCCGTGGGTACCTGAAGTTCTTGTTTGAAATGGATGACCTAGCCAATGTCAAAGCGACGCTGCTATCGGACATCCAGCACCTTGTGGGGGAAGAAGGACGCTGGGAACAGGCCATCCGTTCCGTGACTGAACACTCATGGCCTGACCTCGTCGAGGCCATTGTCAAAGCTGTAAGACAGCCCGAAGGTGAGTGATTGCCCCTTTGCCGTGGTATATCATCCTCATTTGCTATGAGACATCGACATCGGTGTTGATCAGGAGAATGAGGAACCTGCGCGGACTCCCATAGATGAAGATGACAATGGGAATGGCAACCATGACATCGGGGATGATCAAGCCACCGATAACGCTGGGCCCGACAGGGTTGAACCCGAACAAAGACACGCTACCCCGCCCCTCGAAAATCTCTTCCTTTCCCCAGCAGTCAAGGAAGCGTTGCTGGAGCTCCAGTCGAGCACTGGCGCCGGCATTCCTGAGACCCTTGAGAGGATCCTAGCAATTGTAGGCCCACGTGCGGCGAGTATAGCCAGGAGGCTCGTCGATAACTCAGTAGTGGCACCCGGTGAGAACCCCCCCATGCCGCTAGATGAAGCCATAGCGGTCGCAGCAGGAAGTTATCGTGAACTTCCAGTCCCCCCGATTCCCAGTGGGCGGACTTCTCCAGCAGCAGCTACTCCGAACGACACAGAGAGAGCGATCCAGGAATTTGATGACCAGGCCCAAGGCCAGTTGTTGTGACCCGTTTCCTTCCGGCCCTAGTCAGGCGAATTCGGGCTCAAATAATATGGTATGTTCACTAATATCATGAGACTTTGAATACGCTGACACGTTTCGTTCAAGTTTACTTCACAACTTGCACAGCTTCCGCCTGGATCATTCCTTTCAGAATGGTTTTATACCATGTACCTACCCTCCCCTGCATAATCAAATAGCTGGTTTTGAATTGAACGTCGATGAGAGAACTTTAAAGTTGGGCTAACAAGCCATGACGTGGTTAAATCTCAAAAACCTGGCTGTATACGCGCTTCCACATGGCCATGAATACCAGACCCAAAGGGAAGTTTGACGATTATATTATCAAATTGCTGCATCGTCCTGGCGAGGCTCGTCTCTGATGTGGCATACATCAGTTATTGACGGTTTCCAGTGCCTCCCCCTAACCCAACACCATTGCATTACAATTTTACAAAGTAAAATAGTTACATTAAATTTAGATTACGGATACCCAAAGAGGGGATACCGCGCGTCCAATGCACATTGTCCATCAACTGCAAGAGCCACTATGTCCGATCCAACGCCGCCATGCTTGGCTGTTGAATCTCGCTTCTCGCGTAACTTCACATCCGTGGCACGTCCGTTATCGGCTCCTGTGCAGGTTTATGTCCTGTCTTCCCCTTTGTTTAGTATCCTTCCATATTTTAATTCAATCGTGGGAGGGCTCTTTCTACATCCAACAGAGTGTAGGAGAGAGGTCGTACTATCGACGGAAGAAGACGTGATGATTACATCTGGCTTAGTGTGAGGTTTGGACAATTAGTCTTCGCATTCGGCTTTTCGGCTTTTGGGCCTTTTCCTCGGCAGCTTTAGCTCGAATGCCAACGTCCATTTTCTGTTCGAGTTCTTGGAGGTTGTCAAAGTCTGTCTTCTCCTGATAACCTTCCATCCACCCCAGGCAGCCACCGCCGCGAGCAATACCCGATGAACGGGGTATCGCTTGACCGCAAGAGCGTGGCCACACAAGGATGCAGGAGGGGACACAGAAGCCTGGTTTGGTACGACCTTCTGCCGGTGCGTGTTTGGTGTGCAAGCTGGTGCAGGGGGGCAGCATTTTTGAAAATATTCTCTGGTCCGTTCAAACTCCGACTCACGCGCCAGCTGCCATTTGTCTTTTTTGCCGCTTCCACAACCCTAGCGTGGTGCTCGGCTACCCAGAAGATCCCATTGGCGCCACGAGCTATTGCCAGTCCTCCCTTCAGAACCCTTATTACTTCACGTTTGCAAGACCAGATGACGATGGTGAACTCAAGGTAAATTTTCATCGACCATATTTCAGTGTAACCTAACGTTGGTATATACGCTAGAACAAGATGTATGACTGGTTCAGCGGTCTCGTTGTTGTGATCCTCAGCACAACAATGAAGGTTTGACTTTTGTTGTTGTTCAGCGCGACAGGTTCTGATTCCTTCTGGATGGTGGGCTCTTTGTCTTCCCAGATCTCAGTGTACGCACGGAAGGCAGTTATTGTCTGAACAAAGAAAATCGGCGGGGGTTTCCTTTGGTGTCATCTTCGAAGGTTCATCTTGATCTTCTCGTTTTTTTCCATTCATTAGTAGTCGTCCTCAAATTTCTGCCAGTTGTGTTCATCAGTTACCCCAGAGTGTGATATGATTTCATTTCAGTAACACTTCTTTGCGTTCTCTTAGCCTCCTTTTTCACAACCGTCTTTGCTCTAATTCATGTCTGGTGTAAACTTATCTGACACCATTCGCCAGATGTCAAACTCACCACCAACCAGTCGATAGCAATTAAATTTGTATGCACACTTCTTATAGCCACTTCACCCCTGCCCATTATTTAGCAACCTCGCAAATCTGAGGCTCCCCAGTTACGAGACGAGTTTAGGTCCTAGAGGGCGTTAAATGGAACACGTATGTACTAGTCGTCAACTCGGGACCCCCCTATCAGGGGTTTGTTCGAAGTGAATGTGAATGTGAATGTATTATACACGGCAATGTCCACACCCTGAACACCGTGTCCCAGAGATTATCCCGATACAAAGCTAGCTATCATATCATCGTCCCTGGACAAGTAGTGGCGTACGTTCTTGCTTTTTTGTTTTTTATCGAGCCAGATTATACGCGCCCCAGTTTTTCACAGGCTATCTGGATCTGCACCTATACTCATTTAATCTCTTCATGGCTAATGGCCTTGTCTCTTTCAGAAACAACATTCGACACTGTAAATCGATCTACTTTGCCCCATTTTACGTCTGCGACCAGCTCATCCATTCGTTTTCTTATTACTAGCTTTTTATTGACTTTTTTTTTCAGGATCAAAGCCTTTATATGCTCTCACCCAGGCCAGAGGATTAAAAATCCGCTTTCGAAAAGATGTTCGTGTTTGCAAGAGGCCGATACCTGCTTTATCTATGAATGTTGATGAGGATGGTGACGAAGGTGATGAAGATGAACCGAGCGGGAACAGTCAACAGATATCGAGACGACGTGAAGCGAAACAGAGTAGGTTGGAAGATGATATCGATACCATGGGGTGGTCGTTGATTCATCCTTGTCGCACAACCACTGTACCTAGCTTTATGATATCTATGTTCTTGATCTACCACCCCTGTGTCCCCTAGCTAATTATTGCACTTATTTGAAAGCTGTTCTGAAAACCCCATTCCTGATGCTGAACTGATGGAATGACAAACTGAGAAAATTATGATAGACATGAGTCAGAAGCGACCTATGTTGCCAGAAAACCTTATGGCATCAGAATCAAGTTCTGGGGCATGAAATTTTTATGGCATCGTGAGCGCCATTATGTCGCCATACGGCCCATACCATATATGGCAGTCTGGTTGCGTCTGGCATGTCTGGCGCTAGACGTGCCAGACGGATGGAGTTTTGCTGACTCTGGTCTCTAATTCCATTGCGCTTGCAAACAAAACATCCCCCATGATTATCTCGCATGTGTGAATAAAGTTCGTCATCGCCAAAGAAACAGCCTCCACAATGTCCACAGCGAGGATGTATGCCACCAAGATCTATTGGTTCTTTCAATAATACTGCGGGCAGGAGTCCTGGAGGGTACAAGGCATGTTCGTGCGAGAAAACCTTTTTATTTCTGATAGAGAGATCATTGTAGAATAGAATTGATGAGATAGGAAAAATGCAGAGGACCGTTGTCGGACACGAGCCACACGAGTTCCTATGCGTGGCACGAATGTGTAGCCTTAGATCGCCCCAACCATTTCCAATAAAAGCGCACTCGGCATCAGGACAATTGAATTGCAGCATGATTAGAATATCTTCCATCATCTCTTGAGTTTCAAAGAAAACTGAGATTTTGGGATCCTTGGATTTCATACTCTCTGGGGTGTAAGGCGAGAACGGTGCATCAAGCGAAGTGGTGAAGATGACCACAGTCTGTGGAACCCAGACAGATAAAAATATAATAGCCAATACTAGACGCAACCCTCAACTCGCCTTGCAAAACGTACAGTCTGTCTTCTTGTACAAAGCCCTAAGCCTTATCGCACAGACTTGGCGGGTCTGATGATTACATTCCAATATTTCACAGGTTCAGCACATATTTGACAAACGTCCATCTTCCTCTTCCAGCTAGTTATTTCTTTGTACGACTCTCAGTGAATGGATCCTTATTGAACCGTATTAATGGTGGAGCCTGAGATATCTTCAAGAAGCTAAACACATACCCGGGATCAACACGGAATTGCCAAAATATTGCATACAAGATCAGGCCAAGTCCCACGTCGTGCACGCTACCATTCCAAGGAATCCCACTCGGAAAAGTCTTGCAGTGCAAGCTTCAGGCAATCCTCTAGTTCATTGGTCACCAGTGCTGCCTCCGACGTTTGTACCGTGCGGCAAAATCAACCTGTTCTGAGGAGCTGACCGCACCTGCATGGCTGGTGGAAGTGGTGCTCGTCTTCTCAGCTCGCCGAGTGAATGAGATGCAGTGGGCCAGTGGCGCTTGTAGTATTCATGGAGCAACTGCTTCGACTTCTCAAGGTGAGATTCTTCATCTTAGAAATCATCTTTGACGACATGATATGTACTTGTCGGATCCACTGGCAGAACTGCCGCATGAAGGATGTTAGTTGCAGACTGCAGCAAGAGGAGATTCATGGAACTCACTCGCTACCAAGATGTAGAACGAGGATTGATGAAAATGGTAGTAATACTCACTCAGCTTTGCATGACTCGCGGCGAGTAAATCTTGATGTCAACATTCCCGGGAGTTCACATAGAGCCTGCGTGATGTCTTGACATCGTTCTTGCATCGTTCATGAGGCATCGTATCTCAAATATTCTACAATTCTTTTTGGGGGATCGGAATATTGCTGATAATGGATGAACTTGACGGGAGTTTTTTATTTTGCTTACTAGGACTTCTTAGGCTTGAGCATGAGGGGTTGAAGTGGACCACTGGCAGTTAGCAATGTTGTAGCAGGAGATGGAATCGTCGTAGCTTTGAAAATGAGTTGCAGCCAAAGTTTTTACGGGAATGTCCAGGTAGTGGAAGGGAAATGAAATACATTGCAATTCCTGGAATCTGCCTATAAAAGTCGTCGGCCCCTCCTCAATCTCCAACACTAAGCAAGTGTCCAACAACTCATCCCGATAACTCTCCCAAATGCATCAATGCAACCTCGAGCTTTAATGCTGATACTCGACGTAAAGACACGCCGGCCATCCACACATCAAATGATGCGTACGTCCATATGTAACTTCTTGTATTCTGGCATAAACGTATCGATTCCTAGGTCGTGTGTCACTCTTTCAAGGATGCAATCAATACCTATGTCCTTCTTAACAAGGACTCGCACTCACAGAAGACAAGTGGTCTCTTCGGTTAAGTTAGTTTGTAACTGGCTCCAGCATTTTCGTGATGCCAACTAAGCAGATGTCCGCGACAAGATGCCCAATGCTATCTCAGACCCATGCTGTGTTCCGCGGCCTTCAGGACCATTTCTAAACATTTTCATTACGTTTTTAATGTAAATTGTATTGTCTGTCTACCAACGGGCAAATGATCCAGAAGTCATCAATCATCTGCATCCCAATTGCCAGCCTGTTGAAGAACTTTAGGACCTCCAGCCGGTTTGCTCATGATAATACTGTCCACACTGAGAAGCGAGTTGGCAGCTTCAGCAGCTAGACGGAGGGCCCAAGTTTTTGCACCGAGCGAATGGTAAATTTTGTGTTCGTCAGAACGTAGAGTACCGTCAGTTTCAGCCTGCAATAGAAGTGTTGAAGTCTATGCAGCGATGAGTCGGGGAAAAAAAAAACAAACCTCAACATCTACTCCCCAACTCTCACCTCCTTTCTGTCCATGTTTCGACCACAAGCGACTGAGCACTTGTACTTTCAAGTTCAGCTTGAGCCTTTTCTGATGCAAGTTCGTAACCCTTGATGATTTCACTTGAATGAAGACCCACAATGAGCAGATGTTCTGCTTTTTTCAACAGTTCGCCAGCTAGATAGAATAAAAACCATATTTGTGGCATCACCCATCTAGATCCATAATCATCACACCATCATCAAAACCTCACAAATTGATCCTCTATACCTCTGATTCCTGAGCCTGAGATGCCATAACCGAGAGTTTTGCAGCAGGATCAACAACTTCGATCTCTCGGATTATCGTTGCAGCATCTGAAGTAACGAACAGCTGTCCAAGATGATTTATCAATAGCTTATTACGACCTGTGTGTGTTCCCACTTTCACCAAATGAACGGGAATATGCCCGCCGTTTTCTGGTACGAATTCCCCCCCACAGCCCAGCCTTCAAAACATGTTCTTCTAGTCTTGCGCTCAGTGAGGCAAAGAGGGTGGTGATGGGACATAGATGGGGCTGCATTGTGGGTAATATCAGCATTTGGATAGTGGATCAGAGACACGTCGCATAGCTCGAAAATAAACTCATACTTCAAATTTTCTCCGTTTTTACTGTGGCTCTGAAAAAATATCCAAAGTTTTTGAGGCATTGGCTGGTTACACGGTGAGGATGTTGTAGGTCAGTAATTAAGAGTAAGAAAGTGACATAGTCCTTGTCGAGTCCTAATACTCGGGTGAAAAGGTAGACGTCAATGAGGCGATCCCAAAACTAGTAATGCAAGGTAGCGTAGCTCACCAGGTATGCGATCGGGTCAGCTCCATATTTACAACATGTGACTCAGTTTTACTCTCCGAACCATTGATCAACAACCTGGATGGATAGAGGGATAAAGGATTCTGAACCAGGAGGGCCACTTATATTGCGATTGGGAATATTGTATATTTATTGGAATGTCAGAAAACAAAAAAGATATAACGATCAAAGTACGATAGTCAACAAGGAGGCAAAGGTGAGCAGATTGTCGTCTTGCAGCACTCACAGTGACTCGTCGATAAACATCGTATGCAGTGATGGACCCGCCGGAAAATGGTGCCAAAACAACCGGGGAGAGTCCAAGCGCAGCTGGACGAAATGTGCGTTGCCGCAATCGTATGGCACCTTGGCTGACACCCAATTGCACTGCAGGCAGACCAAACGCACGAACCCATCCCGCATCTTGGGCACGATGCGACGCTCCCCCGTGCAGTTGTTACGACAGGCCTTGAATTCAAATCCGAACGGCCGGGTGGGGGTATGCTTGCAAATCGCCCGCTGGAAGACCTTACCATCGGCCTGGAAAAGCACGACGACGGGGGTTGAGTCCAAAATCGCCTGACTGCCATCCACAGTGCTGCAGACCAAGTCCCAGATGGGGTGGCTGCCTGTTTTGGTTGACTGGACCCCGCCAATGGCAAGGGTTATAGCAAGGGAGGAAATAAAATGTTCAACCGTGGTGGGTGGGGCCATCTCTTGAAACCCAATGACGAGGTCAAACAGATTGCTGTTGAAGGGCTGAATTACACAGATCATGACGATGGGTAGATTACTTACAGATCCAGCAGCTGAACCAAATACGGGAAGTGCTCCCCAATCCACACATTCCCGGTGACGACGAGGCATCTCCAGCCTCCTCGGCTTGCGACGGTGATATCGGACCATGGCCTCAAACCTTCCGGGGTATAGATTTCGGGGATGGTCGCACGCGACCTTGCCGATGCTGTTTTGATCATGTCAAGAAGAGCATCCGAGACATACGATCTCAAAAGAGTCCCAACATCTGCATATTCCACCCGGGAGCACCCGGTGTGTTGCAGAAAGCCGTTGAAGTAGTTTGTGTGTGTGTCGACAACGATGAAGAGATTGGGAGGGAATCCAGCGGCGGTATGGGTGTTTACGAAGCTGAACGAGTCTTTGATCCTGGTATCCGTGTGATTCCCGCCACCTCTCTTCATTTTTATGGTCGTGGAGTTAAACTAGGACAAGAGTAAGATATTGAGATATCGGTCCACCGTGGTCATGTTAGGGATCATGAACAACTCACCTTTCCAGGGTCCTGCTGGTATGTGAACTTGAGGGTGCTGAAGAGCGAGTCAGCCAGGTGAGAGCTGATGCCGTCCAGTTCGAGAGCGAGTGCAACAAATGGCCAGGCCAGCTTGGCCAGTTTCCTGGTTCCGAGTCCAGCGAGGCGGTATCGGATAACCTTGCCGTCACTGATGGCGCAAACATTGCACTTGAACTGTTCTCTTGATCCGGAAAACGTCCCGTGGATAATGCACCCCTTCCCGCCATGCATATCCTGAATGCACATTAGGGCACCACATTTTCGGCACATTACCAAGGAATCCGGAACAGCATGTCGTAAACAGAAATGGCAATATAGATAGGACCCCATCTTGGAAACATGGTCATATAACGCGCCCAGGGAGACTTGGACGCCAGTTGAAGATGGGGTTGCTGATCCCGTGGGAGTTGCTGATCCTGTTCTCGAGCCGGCAAGTAGGGCGGCGTGGCGGAGATTTTCTTCGCAAAAGGAACAGCGGATTAGTCCAATTGAAATCAAGAAGGTAGCAATTATTTACGTTGTTTGCTCATTTCAACTGTTTCGAGTAGAGGGCAACCAGCTGTATGCAAAGCGTAGACGAAAAACGTGGTTAATCTGAGAGAGGAGATTCAAACTCCGACAGATTGCTTTGTGGTCACGCGAGAAATTTCTTTCATTCAAGACCGTGTCACCTGATCACAATAAGGTAAAAGTTCTATGCTCAGTAATCCTAAAGAATTTCATTCAGAACGGATCTCATCCTGGAAGGTATGAGAGGCCAAGTGCCCAAAAACCTTTCAGAACATTAATGAGTATGCGCGAAATATAACATCGTTTATTTTTTTTGCCGAATTTGGATTAATTTTGCCAAATTTGGAAAAATTTTGGCGAGAGAATGAAACATTCTGCATGTTGCAGAATGAAAATTTCTCCTTTTTTTTCTGCAATGTCGCAGAAGGATAAATTACATATCAGGCTAAATTTAGGTAGAATCTTACATTCTGCTCGTCGTAAATTCGGGTTCCAAGGGTAAGGAGAAATTTTCGGAGGCCTCTGATGCCTTTGTCAGCATCACCGTTGAGAGCTTTGCTCGAAACGGCGGCAATACCCGATCCGCGCCTTCGATCAACACGACTCTCGCCCGGGAGGGGTTGATCCGCCGAAAATCCCGCCGAAGCGTGTGCCGGGCCAATTCGCTAATGGCGCCGGCCATCTCGACGCCGGTCGGCCCAGCTCCAA
>Ga0209448_10000209_pt1 | contig 21538 bp, 15 predicted proteins | sample BogFormECP14_OM2_FD_188245 | JGI IMG/M metagenome (GOLD analysis project Ga0209448, IMG submission 188245) | Bog forest soil microbial communities from Calvert Island, British Columbia, Canada - ECP14_OM2 (SPAdes) (version 2) | ecosystem: Environmental > Aquatic > Freshwater > Wetlands > Bog ... | reverse complement strand
GGTCGTTACCACGTGCCCACGTCCGCGGTCGCTCAGCACCCCAAACACCGACATGGGTGCGACCGGCTGAATCACGATGATGCCGTACAGAATCAGGTCCCAGAGCGTGAGCGAACGCCTCAGGCGCGGGGCGTTAGCGGGCGGGTTGGCTGGGGAACTCATTCACCATCTCAAAACAAAACCCCATTATCCTACGGAGATAACGGGGCTCGGGGGAAGGGTATCTTCGTGGCTTGCGGGGTCGCAAATAGAAACCCCTGCCGCAGTTCCACAAAATCCTCTTGAATTCTATACGGAAGGGATATTCTGTCAACGAAAAAGCATTTCTATTAAAACGATTCTTGCCTTATTTCAGTGATCTCAATAGTTCAGATGAATGTAATGGAGCGTGAGTAACGGTCATGAACCACAGAATGCGTTTTCTACTCCTGTTCCTCCTTGTCAGCCTGGCGCAGAGCCTCGCCCAGAGTGTCGAGAGGACGACTGTGCAAGAGCGACTGGGCAATCCGGCCTCTGCGCGCCTGCTGGTAATTCACGCCGACGACCTCGGCATGAACCATTCCGTCAACCGGGCGACCTTTGAGGCTCTCGAGAAGGGATGGATTACTTCGGCCAGCATCCTTGTTCCCTGCCCGTGGTTTCCCGAGGTGGCGCGCTGGGCGAAACAGCATCCGGACGCCGATGTTGGAATTCACCAGGCCCTCAACAGCGAATGGACCAGTTTTCGTTGGGGACCGGTGAGCCCAAAAGACAAGGTGCCCAGCCTGCTGGACGCGGACGGGTATCTACCACTCGACACCCCTGCCGTTGCACAGAATGCCAAACTCTCCGAGGTTGAGGCCGAACTGCGGGCGCAAATTGATCGCGCCCGGTCTGTGGGAATTCATCTCACGCACCTGGATACTCACATGGGCGCGCTGTTCGAGTCGACCGATCTGTACAAGATCTATCAGAGAATGGGCTATAGCTACGGTCTGCCCATCCTGGAGGCGCGAGCGGGAACTCATGCGCCCAAGGGAGTATCGCCACCCGCGGAAGAAGTCCTGGTTGAGAAGGTGATCGAAATCGAACCGGGGATCGAGGCCAAGGATTGGGCCTCGTGGTATCGGAAGCAGCTTGAACCTCTCGGTCCGGGCGTTTACCAGGTCATCGTTCATCTTGCGTATGACGACGAAGAGATGCGGGGCGCAACGTACGATCACCCGGATTGGGGCGCGGCCTGGCGGCAACACGATCTGGACATGGTCAAGAGCCCGGAGTTCCGCCAGTTTCTGAAAGAGCAGGGCTTCTTGCTGGTGGGATGGAGGGAGTTGGCAAAGGCGCTGCCGAAGGGCTATGGTCCGAATTCCAGCAAGTGAGCGGGGAGATCGTTAAGGGAGATCGTTAGGGGAGATCATTAGGGGAGATCATTGAAAGGCAAGGAGCCTTGAATGCCCTGCCCTTCTACAATCGTGTAGATCCTGTCGGCGGCCACGTCTTTGAAGCTTTCCATCTTGCCGGTTGGCCAGCGCACTTCAACCAGATCAATTTTTGTCGCCGGTCCCAAACCGAAATGAAGACGCAGATCGTTCTGCGAAAGATAACTGCCTCCGCCGCGCACTTCGTCGAACTGCGTCATCCCGCCGGCTTGAATGGTGACACGCGCGCCGATGGCAGCGCGGTTGCTTTTTGTTCCCTCGAGGCGGAAGAGCACGCGGTGATTCGGAATTTTATTTGTGTTGAGCAGCAGCGACGGTGGCTCACCCACGTTGAGCACAACGATGTCTATGTTGCCGTTGTTGGCGATGTCGCCGAAAGCCGCACCCCGCCGGGATTTCAGCAGCATGTCGGCCAATCCCGCCGCCTTCGAAACCTCTTCGAATGTTCCGTTGCGCAAATTACGATGCAAAAGCATCGGCTGGGCGTAGGCGGCGCTTCCCTTCACGTTGTCCATCTGCGGGTAAACGTGTCCGCTGGCCACGAACAGATCGAGCCAGCCGTCGTTGTCCATGTCCAAAAATGCTGTACCCCAGCCGACCAGTGGCAAGCTCGGCTGACCGAGATGCGATGCCATGGCAACATCTTCGAATCCTCGCGGGCCGGAGTTGTCATACCCAAGGTTGCGATAAAGCGTGTTGGGCTGGTCGGCAAATTCAGTGATGAACATCGAAAGGCGTCCGCTGTGGTCGTAGTCGCCCCACGTCACCCCCATGGAGCCGAGCGCCTGACCTTCGCCGTTCAGTGCGATGCCTCTGACCATGGCCTCGTCCGTGAACGTGCCATCATGATTGTTGTGGTAGAGATGATTGGGAGTGGCATCATCGGCGACGAACAGATCTGGCCAACCGTCGTTGTCGTAGTCGCCCCAGGTCACGCCCAATCCGTAGTATTTGTCGGGATCGTCGACCCCGGCCTTTTTCGATACCTCTTCAAACGTGCCGTCACCGCGGTTGTGGTAGAGCAGATCGGTCTCGCCCTCCATGCCCCACGGCCCGCACTGCACGGAAACACCCTTGAAGCGGCAAAATTTTGTCGAGCCGAACTGAGGCAGATTGTTCATGTCCACGTGAACGTATCGCGAGACGAATAAATCGACGTTGCCGTCGCGGTCGTAATCTGCCCAGGCCGCGCCCGTGGAGAAGCCGCCGCCACGCACTCCAGCCTTGTCGGTGACATCTTCGAAAGTGCAATTGCCTTTGTTGCGATAAAGCGCGTTGCCGCCGTAGCCGGTGACGAAGAGATCGAGGTTCCCGTCGTTGTCGAAGTCGGCAACGGCGACGCCCATGCCCCAACCTTTGCGCGTGAGTCCAGCCTTCTCGGTGATGTCGGTGAACTTGAGATCGGCATCTTGATGCCAGAGCGTGACCAGAAGATCACCGCCCTGCTTATAGCGCTCGACAGTCGAACCGTTCACCATCACGATATCGAGTTTGCCATCGTTATCGCAGTCGAATAGGCCAACGCCGCCGCTCATCGATTCGATGACGTAGTTTTTTTCGGGCGAGGAGATGTGGGAGGCAGTCAGGCCAGCCTGGGCGGCGATGTCGCGAAAGATGGGGACGGGGGCAGCGAGTTTGGGCGCTGATTTCTTTTCAATGTGTGCGGGAGGAATTTTCGCCGGGGGTCCCATCGGGCCCTGCGTAGCGCTCTGGGGTGAAAGCAAACCAGTGCAGGCTATCCACAGAATGGCTGTCTGTCCGGTCCGCATGCAGAGCGATTGTAGCGCGGCCCAAGACTTGCACGACGGAATCATCACTTGGGATATTGAAACGAATATCCGGTGGACTCGTTTCCCGACATGAACCGGGTGTTGTATTCAAGCAGGTAGTTCAGGTGCTCGGCATCGGCGGGAAAAGATTGGCCGGGATACGGATACGCGCGCATGTCGCGAAACGGCAGAGGGTCAACCGTATCGCCGCGGTAGGCGTAGAAGTCCATATCCTTCTCGTATCCGTTGGCGACGAAGAAATAGTCGCGCACCCATCCACGGGGCAGGGCGGGCAGCGTCGCCGGATCGAAATCGAGCGCTACTTCATCGCCCGATCCGAAGACAACAAATTTATCGTCGACCGATTCGAGCAGCGGCAGCACATCTCCATAGCGCGTGTAGGCGCCGGCGGGGCGCGTGTACGGGCCGGTGGCGCTGGCCTTTTCGTAAATATATTTCACGTTACCCGGCGGCTGATCTTCGATCTTCAGCGGGAATCCGTGGAAATTAAGTTCCGCGCGCGCGAGCGGCACCGGCGTCAGGCGGGCGCTCTGATCCTGGCTCGTCCGGCTGATGAGGATGTTGTCCCAATAGATCTGCAGATTCGTGGTGATGCGAATCCGCCGCGTGCCCGGCGGAATTTTGCCGGTGAGGTCGGCGGTCACGGTGCGCGCGCCGCCCGCGGGGAATCCCATGTCATCGACGACGCGGATCCATTTTCCTTTCGCGTCATTTCCGGTCGAACTCCCGGTCGAGACTTGCGCCTCGACATACGGCGCAAACGGCCGCAGGTGCGCTTGATCGGCAGCGTACATGCTGGTCGCGGAGAAATATTCGATCTCGCCGTGCAGCAGCAGCCACAGCGGACCGCCGTGGTACGGCTCGCCGAGATCAAGTTCCAGGCTATGCGGCTCGGTGAATCCCATAAATGAAAGCACTTTGAAGTCGCCGAAATAGCGATGCGCGAGTAAGTCGGGGAGCACGTTGTGGCCGTGCTCATCCCACGCAGCGGCGGGCGGAAGCGCATCGTTTTTATTGCTGAACACCACCTTAAACGGCGGGTAGGGCGGATTGCTGGCGAAATATTCGTTGGGATAGACGTCGACCGCGGCGGGATGATCGACGGCCAGCAATTGCACCTGATCGAGGTATACCGACTCTTCGAGCGGCTCCATGAAGCGGAAGCTCAGCTTGCCATCTTTTTCCCGGAGCGAGGCGCGATCGAGCTTAATGGATTCGGTCGGACGAGCGATGTTGCGAACAGTTTTAGAGCCGGTTTCATACTGAGAACTGGTTCCAGAAATCGGTTTTGGGAAGGGCACGGCGTCAGAGCCAGCTTTTGGGAAGGGCACGGCTTCAGCCGTGCCGCCCAGGACTTGGGAGGACGTGGGCTTTAGCCCCTGAGGGACGAGGCTGCCATCCCCCGGCGCCATCCAATGTCCCACGACGCCCGCGCCGAGCATATCGCCGACCAACTCATACTCGTGACCGTTCCATGCAAACAATGTTGGGCAGGAGCTGCCGCGACGGTCCATTTCAGTAAAGTTCTGCACCTTGTTGGCGGCGACTTCGATTTCATCCTGCAGAACGCCCGTCGGCCACAACATGCGGACCACGTCGGCCTCTTTCGCTTGCCCAAGACCGATGGTCAGGTAGGGCGAGTTCTGTCCAAGATAACCGGACGACCCATACACCTCAAACTTCTGCCGCAGGCCGGCGGAGAAGGCTTCCACCTTCGTGCCGATGGCGCTCTTGTTATCGTTCAGTCCCTTGAGCGCGAGGCGCAGCGAATTGTTCTTGTTTCCACCTTCGTTGTGGAGCAGCACGGCGGGGCCGTGATTTTGCGTGATCAGAAGATCGGCGGCACCGTCGTTATCGTAGTCTCCGACGATGATGGCGCGCGGCTCTTTGAGCTGAATCTTGTCGAGTCCGGTTTCGACGGTGACGTCTTTGAATCCGTCGGGCCCGAGATTGCGGAAGAGGCGAACTTCGCCCTTACCATCTTTCGTCTCGCCGACAGCGACGAGATCGACCCAGCCGTCGTTGTCGTAGTCGATGGCGGCGATACCGTAAGCGCGGGCCCAATTGGTTTCAGGCAGTTTCACCTGTTCGAAGCTCTTGCCATTATTGTTGCGCCACAGCGTGAGACCTGGACTGACGCTGTGCGTAAAAGCGAGGTCCATCCAGCCGTCGTGATCGAAGTCAAGGACGGCAACCCCAGTTGCCCGCTCGGGTCCGCGCTCAGGCCACAGCTCCTTGATCTTGAACATCCCTTCGCGCGGATTTTCGAGGATTGTTGCCCCTCTTGGCCCGCCCGTCAGTACTATATCCACCGCCCGATCATTGTTGTAGTCTGTCCCGACGGCCGCGATGCTCGTTGTGTTACCGGTGACACCAACTGAGGTCGCCACATCGGTGAAAGTTCCGTTTCCGTTATTGCGCCACAGCAAATTGCTACCACCGGAGGGCACTCTCTCGGTCCACGTGTCGTCCTTAGACTCCGGGTCTTCCATTAGGCTTGATTGCGTAACGTAGAGGTCAACGTCACCGTCGTGGTCATAGTCGAGAAAAGTCACGCCGATGGGCACTTCAGGAATCAAGGGATAGGGGCCCAGCGGAATAGACACCGCTGGCGCACCTTCGATTTGCGCTTGAGAACTACCTTTCTTCCTTTCCCGACCGGCGGCTCCCGACCCAATCCCCCACCCACCCAGCACATCTTTGAACGTTCCGTTTTTCTCGTTGTGGAGCAGCCTTATTCCCCAACTGGAGGTAAACGCTATGTCCTGAAAACCATCGTTGTCGTAGTCGCCCACGGTGCATCCGGTCGCGTGAGCGTTTGCATCGTTCCCCAGAGCACTCCTTGAAACATCTTCAAACTTGCCGTTTCCCACGTTGTGATACAGCGACATTGCCCCGTGCGCGCCATTATCCGCAACCAAAATATCAATCTTGCCGTCGTTGTCATAGTCAAGAAAGCACGCACCGAAGCCTAGATGGAGCGTAGACATCGGGGATGGTTGAAAAACCAATCCCGCTTCCTTCGTCACATCAACAAACCTAACCGGAATCGCCGCCCCCACCTTCTCCACCGCCACCGGCGACTCTTCCGCGCGCGAATACTTTCCCTGTTCGCCATAAGCCAGGCTGATGGGCGAGCCCAGCTTATTCTGCGTGATGTACTGGAACTTCTTCATCGCTTCGTGGGCAGGATCAGCTTGGCCGGATTGCTGGTAGGCCCGCGCCAGTCCGAACTGGGCTGAGGCGTGGTGCGGATCGAGCTTTAATGCGTGCTCGAAGGCGGCAATCGCTTCCGGAAATTGTTTGAGCTGAGCGTAGGTCGATCCGAGGAAGTACCAGGTATCCGCGTCGTCCGCATCAATTTCAGTGACGTGACGGAACGCGTCGACGGCGGCAGTTGCATCGGCGGAGTTCTTGTAATAGAGGCCGAGGTTGTACCAGGCGTGGGCGTCTTTAGGATTGTTCTTTACTTCTTTCTCCAGCAGCGCCTTCGCTTCGTCGACGCGCTGCAGGTTGAGCAGCGCCACCCCTCGATTGACCGTCGCCACCTCTAGCCCTGGATCATCAGCGGCCGCTTCTCCGAACGCCTTCAACGCCTTTTCAAAGAGCTGTTGATTCATGTACGCGACACCAATGTTGTTGAGGCGGGCCGCTTCCTGGGGAGTGGCAGCGGGACCGGTTGCGGCGAGTAGCGCGACCAGCAACGCAAAAAGAAAGGTGGAGGTGAGGGCGATGCTTAGCGTCTTGGTCATCGGGGCTTGGCAATGATTCTATTGGCAATGATTCTATCTGAGTGCCGGTTTGCCGGAAGCAGTGTCTCTAGTGGAAGCAGATTAGGAAGCCAGATTCTTCTTCGCGGGACGATGCGGTTGACGGCCCGATAACATCGGGCCAAGATAGGCACCGTGCGCTCCTCCGTTTCCGCAGTCGCCAAAACGCTGGTTTTCACCGTATTCGTGCCCGGGACCGTGGCCGGCTATGTGCCGTGGCGGCTAAGGTCCGATGCGGCAGCACCGGTGACCGGCGCTGAAGAATGGGCGGCGATTGCTGTCATCGCCATCGGGATTGCGATCTATCTCTACACCGCGTTCTGGGCCTTCGCTGTGATTGGCGGCGGAACACCCGCGCCCATCGCCCCGACCAAGATCCTCGTGGTCAAAGGTCTGCACCGCTTCGTGCGCAACCCGATGTACATTGGAGTCGCGCTCGTCATCGGAGGACAAGCGTGGTTGTTTCGCTCACTGCACATCGCGATCTACCTGGCCTGCGTCTTGCTGATTGTTCACCTGTTCGTCCTCTTTTATGAGGAGCCGACTCTGCACCGGCAGTTCGGGGACGAATACGATCGCTATCGCGCATCGGTGCCGCGCTGGATCCCGAAATTCGGGCTCGAGCATGAGCGACACCTTTCATAAATTGTCATCCCGAGCGAAGCGAGGGATCTGCAGTTCGCGGCAAAATGCAGATCCCTCGCTTCGCTCGGGATGACAATATCTGATGAATTGTGGAACTTGAAGAATATTGTCCCACCTCAACCCGCGTTGCTGATTTCCCCGGCACTCTGCTACCGTGAATGGTTTCCCGTTCGCTGTCTGCTGACCTTGTCTGCTAAGTATGTGGGGTGAGACGTAATGCCAGCCATCAAATTCCGCGGTGTGGATTTTATCGGCTTCGACGGTTTATTGAATGACGACGAGCGCCTGGTGCGCGACACGGCGCGTAAGTTCATCGAAGACAATCTCGTCCCGATCATTGAGGAGTGCAACCGCGCCGGCCGCTTTCCGCGCGAACTGGTGAAGCCGATGGCCGACCTCGGATTCTTCGGCGCCTCGCTCAGCGGCTACGGTTGCGCCGGCATGTCGAACGTCGAATACGGGCTGGTCACACAGGAACTCGAGCGCGGAGATTCCGGCGTGCGTTCGTTCGTCAGCGTGCAGTCGGCGCTGGTGATGTATCCCATATATGCCTTCGGCAGCGACGAGCAGAAAAATACCTGGTTGCCCGCGCTGCAAAAAGGCGAAAAACTCGGGTGCTTCGGATTGACCGAGCCGGACTTCGGATCGAATCCGGGCGGCATGCGCACGCGCGCAAAGAAGGTCGGCAAAGAGTATGTGCTGAACGGCGAAAAGATGTGGATTACATCGGGCTCAATCGCCGACGTGGCCGTGATCTGGGCCAAGGTTGAAGACGAAGGCGGCAAAGGGGAAGGAGAAACGATACGCGGATTTCTGGTCGAGACCAACCGTCCCGGGTTCAAGGCGGACGACATCCACGGGAAGTGGTCGCTGCGGGCTTCGGTGACGTCGGGCTTGTCGCTGCAGGACGTGCACATCCCCGAGTCGAACCTGTTGCCGGGATCGGGAGGATTGAAGTCTCCGCTGATGTGCTTGAACCAGGCGCGTTATGGAATTGCGTGGGGCGCGGTTGGAGCGGCGATGGCGTGTTACGACTGCGCGCTGCAATATTCGCTGTTGCGGAAACAATTTCGCGATCAGCCCATCGCTTCGCATCAACTCGTACAGGAGAAACTCGCCTGGATGATCAACGAGATCACCAAGGCGCAGTTACTCGTACTGCAAGTCGGCCGGCTGAAAGATGCCGGAAAAGTGCAGCACCAGCACATCTCGATGGCGAAGAGAAACAATGTCTGGATGGCGCTAGAGTGCGCGCGGATGTCACGGGATATTCTTGGAGCAAACGGCGTGGCCGACGATTACCCCATCATGCGGCATCTTATGAACCTCGAAAGCGTAAAGACCTACGAGGGCACGCATGATATCCACACGCTGATTATCGGGGCGAGCGTGACCGGGATTGACGCGTTCTAGCGACACTCTTTCCTGGATTCCGGGGAAGCTCTTGACATCTTCGCATCTTGCGAAGTATAATCTTCGCATAATGCGAACTGGCGAGGAGCGGGATGCATGTCATCAGCCGCAAGAAGCTTAAAGAGGCCGTCGCACGGCACGCTGACCTGGAGGGTCCGCTCGACGCGTGGTTTCGCATTGCGAAGAAAGCTCTATGGAGGAATCTGCCTGACGTTAGAAAGACTTTTTCGACGGCGGACGCCGTGGGTAAGTGGACAGTTTTCAATATCAAGGGGAACCAGTACCGGCTGATAACCGAGATCAACTATGTCTTCCGCCGAATTTACATCCGGCATGTATTGACACATGCCGAGTATGACCGAGGGGGCTGGAAATCATGAGTGCGACCGCAGTCCGATCCGAATACGCCGCTTTACTCTCCACCACTCTGCCTGCCGTCATTCGCAGCGAGGCCGAGAACGAACGCTACCTCGCCCAGCTGGAGGAACTGGACAGCAAAGGTAATCGGATGACAGCTGCGGAACGCCGCATGGCTGAACTTTTGACCCTGCTGATCGAAGACTTTGAAGAGAAGCACTACGCGCTCAAGGCATCCGGCCCGGTGGACGTCCTGAACGAACTGATGAGCGCGAACAATTTGAAGCAGAAAGACCTGCTGGACGTTTTTGGCACACCCAGCATCGTCTCTGAAGTTCTCCACGGTAAGCGGCGGCTCACTACCGAGCACATTCGCCGACTCAGCCGGCGATTCCACGTGTCGCCGGAAGTCTTTATTTGATTCTGAGATTCTGAGTACAGCGCTCAGGCGAAATAAAGTTCCGTCAGCAACTCGTACGCTCGCCGCAGGTGCGGAATGACGATACTGCCGCCTATCACCAACGCCACGTTGATCGCTTCTTCCTGCTCGGCTCGGGTTACGCCCAGGCGATAGGACTGAATCGCGTGGTAGGTGATGCAGTCGTCGCAACGCAAACTGACGGAGGCTACTAACCCCATTAACTCTTTGTACTTCGCGGGCACAGCGCCTTCCAGGTAGGCGTTGTGATCCAGGTTGTAGAAGCGCTTGACGAGGAAGTTGTCTGCCTTGTCGACGTTTTCATTCAAGCGAGTGCGGTTATCCAGAAAATGCCGGGCGAGGGCACTTTTTTCAGCGACCTGTTTCTCGGAGAAGAGATAGATGGGTTCTTTGCGGTCAGTGGTCATGGGTTGAGTATCCATGGAGTGAAGATTAGCAGACGGACGCCGTGGGGATTCGGGCGCGGGCGAGTCGCCCGCGCCCACATGGGCTTGCCACGGTGACTCTTGCACTTCCATCTCTGCTCCGAAGGGGATATATTCCAAAGTCGCATTTATCTTCAGGAGGCACCGATGACTCGCCACGAACCACACGCGAAGAATTTTGGGGAAAATCTTGAAAGCGATCTGGCTCTGGAATTCTTGCGCGTGGTGGAGAACGCTGCCATCGAGTCGGCGCGCACCATGGGCCAGGGGGATCGTCAACTGAGCGACCAGATGGCCACCGAGGCCATGCGCAAGACGATGGACACGGTCCCGATGCATGGCACGATCGTGATCGGCGAGGGCGAGCGCGACGACGCGCCCATGCTTTATATCGGGGAGCAGGTGGGGGGCCCGTATCCGGACGGCCGCGATGTTCCGCATGTTGACATCGCCGTTGATCCGCTGGAGGGTACGAACCTCTGCGCCACCGGATCGCCGGGAGCGATTACGGTGCTGGCGGCTGCGGAGAAAGGCGGGTTGCTGCATGCTCCCGACTGCTACATGGACAAGATCGTGGTGGGACCATCTTGCAAGAACGCGGTGGAGCTGGATGCTCCGGTGGCCGTCAACCTGAAAAATATTGCGCGGCGTTTGCATCGTGGCGTGGAGGATCTGGTGGTGGTCGTGCTGGATCGTCCGCGGCACGAGAAGCTAATTGCCGACATTCGGAAGGCGGGGGCACGCATCAAGCTGATTGGCGATGGCGACCTTTCGGCGGGCATTGCGGCGGCGGTGATCGGAACCGGCGTGCACGCCGTCATGGGATCGGGCGGCGCTCCGGAAGGCGTGATTACGGCGGCTGCGATCCGCTGCCTGAACGGATACATGCAGGGGCGGCTCGTGATCGACAAGCCGGAACTGGAAGAGCGCATTGCGAAGATGGGGATCAAAGACAAGAAGAGAATTTATGAAGCGGAAGATCTGGCTCCGGGAAAGCAGATGATCTTCGCCGCTACCGGCGTTACAGAGGGCGCGCTGCTGAAAGGCGTTCGATTTTTTGGCGAAGGGACGCGGACTTCTTCGGTGATTCTTACTTTGCGGACCGGACGGGTGCGATTTATTGAGAGCATCCATTTGGATAAGGGGCCGGATGTCAAGGTTCGATTTTCCTAGGTGCACGTGTATGTACAAAGTGTTTCGCGTGGAACATTTTGTTGGGGCTTAATTGTACGTATAGAAGTGTAAATATGTGGACGAACGAAACGTGAAGAGACAGGGAAGATGGAAAAAGCGCGAGACCTGGAGCCGTAGGTGGGGTTTGCAAGTCTTTGATAATGCTCAGGCGTCGGTGCGGCTAAATAGCCACATGCGGGTACTTGTTACGCTGTAATTATTACAAGACTCATTATTTTGGTGCGTGGGTCGCCCCGGTTCTGTTCAGGTAAACGACGCGCAGCGGTAAGTCGTTCCCCCGGAGCGGTTGGCCTCAGCGGCTAAAGCCGTCGGAATCGGGGACCTGAATCGCAGCGGTAAACCGCTGCGCCACCCAAATACTCTTACACGTCGGCAGACAACGATGCGGACACCCTTCCGTCAATTTCTCCTGCTGCATCGCTAGCTCCATGATTCAAGGGAGCCCGACAGAAACGCACTTCTCTTGCGCTGTTAAGGGCTTGGGCATCGCGCGGGCAAACAGCAGGTCCTTCGCTGCGCTCAGGATGACACCTTACTTGAGAGGGCCAGTTACTAGATGGCACGTTACTTGAGATGACCCGCACCCTCCCCGCCCGCGGATGCAACGCGGAAGATGGGCGGCGCTGACACCCACTCATCGCAAAGGACGCGATGAGTGGGGCACCCGGGCACCCCGCGTTACAGAAGATCCCGATAGCATTCCAGCGCTACCCTAACCAATTGGCTCCGGGTGCGTACTTCCGTTTTCGCGAATAGCTGCTGGAGAGTGTTCTTCACTACGCTCTCCGAGACGTTTAATTGCGATGCTATTTCCTTGTTGGAGAGTCCCTGAACCAGGAGCCGAAGCACTTCGGATTCGCGACTGTTCAGGGGAGTCCTCTCCTGCTGATTGGACTCCTTTGGAGAAGAATCCGTGGCGGCGCTGCGTTCTTCCGTGACATCGGCGATGATGGCGGCTAACCTGGGAGCTGTCCCTTCCTTGTAACTGGAGAACCAGACGTCGGCCAAAAAAGATTCTCCATTGCCGCGATGGCCGCGGCACTGCATTGAAGTTCTAAACTGCGGTCCCTCTTCCCATCGCAATGCGTGATGTAGCTCGGGCAAGAAGGCAGCAATCGGCTGCCCCAGCAGATTTCCGTCGCGCGGGAGCAAGAGTTCAGCGGCCGCCTGGTTGGCGAGTTCGATGAAGCCACGGTCATCGACGGTGACAATTGCGGCTGGACTGGTTTCCACCAGGGCGCGCAATCGCTCCTGGGACGCCAACCGCAAGCGGCGGTTGCGCAGGACTTCAGCGATGAACAGTCCGGAGCCGACCAGCGCCAAGGCTTCAAAACTGGTGCGGAGGGGAGCGTCGGCAGGGTCGAGGTTGCTGAAACGCTCGCTGAGCAGCGCACACGCGATACCCATGAGCACGAGTGCCCACCGTGGCAGAAACCCGGCCGCGAGCATGATGGGAAACAGATAAAGAAAACCCAGCGAGACGTACGGCTTCGTCCACCAGTCTACGGCAGCGATTACCAGCACGATACCCAAGCTGGCTAGCAGGATGGGGGGGCGGTTCCGGGGTTCCCAGATCCATTCCAAATTCAACATAGGTTCAACACAGGTCTCGACTGAATCGGTGATTATCCCACGACTTGTTGTGATTCCTAAACCAATCAAACGATTGGGTAAGTGGTGCAGCTTACGGCACGGCTGAAGAGGCTGCGGAAAAAGTCGATTTCGCTACCTCAGCCCCTAAAGGGGCGTCTGATTTCGAAGGAGTTACGGTATCGCTGAAGCGATACCCTGATACGAAACCGGAGTTTTTCAGCAGCCTGTGAAGCCGTGCCCTTTCAAAACCGATTCAAACTGCACCACTGCCAACGATTGGCAGGGAGGTCAGAGGTTTTGAAATCGAGAAATTCAATACTCCCGAAGCGACTCAATCGAACGATTGGCTGATACATCCACTTTCGGGAATCGAAATATTTGCGGCCACGCCGTTTGAGTGTCTCCCCTAAATCGGAATTCAACGATACATAAAGTTCAGACCTGATGCGACGACTGGGGAGAGGTGTCGCTCCGGGGAGGTGGGGATGGGACGGCGAATGCTCTGCGAGTGCAGAACAGGTTGGGGCAATAAATCGGAGCCTGAATGATTCGCCGCGTCGTTGATTTTGCGCTTAACAACCGGCTGCTGGTGTTGGGTTTTGCGCTGCTGCTTTTCGCTGGAGGAATCGTTGCGTTTCATGACCTTCCGATTGAGGCCTATCCCGACGTAGCCGATAACTACGTCGAGATCATTACGCAATGGCCGGGGATTTCGGCGGAACAAATCGAGCAGCAGGTCACGATTCCGCTCGAAGTCGTGATGAACGGAATTCCGCACGTAGTGCATCTGCGGTCGTTCTCGCTGTTCGGACTCTCCGATCTGAAGCTGATCTTCGACGAAGAATCGGACAACGATTGGAACCGAGAGCGGGTGCTGGAGCGACTGAGCCAGGTCACCCTGCCGCCGACCGTCGTACCGCAAATGGGCACGGACTGGAGCCCGGTCGGCCAGATCTATTTCTTCACTCTGCACAGCACCAATCCGGCCTATGACGCAATGGAGCTGAAGTCCATTGAAGACTGGACCATCGAAAAGAATTTCAAAGCTGTGCCCAACATTGTGGACGTTGCCAGTTTCGGCGGCCCCACTCGGGAATACCAGGTTCGGGTTAACCCCAACAAACTCGTCGCTTACGGCCTGAGCCTGTTCCAGGTTGAGCAGCAACTGATCAACAACAACGTGAACGCGGGCGGCAGCTTCATTCAGGAAGGTCTGCAACAGATCAACGTGCGTTCGGTCGGGTTGGTCGACCGTGCCCAGGACATTGAACAAACAGTCATCCTGACCAAAAATGGCACACCGCTCCGGGTTAAGGACGTTGCGGTGGTTTCGCAAGGTCCTAAGATTCGGCTCGGTCAGTTTGCGCGAGCCATCCACCACGAGGACGGGAAGATTGTGGATAACGACGATGTCGTGTCAGGCATCGTGCTGTTGCGGAAGGGCGCGGTGGCGGAGGCCGCGCTGCAAGGCATCCACGACAAAGTGGAGGAGCTAAATAATCATATTTTGCCTCCCGGTGTGAAGGTTGTTCCGTTCATCGATCGCAGCGATCTGGTTCACTTCACCAGTCACACGGTGCTGCACAACCTCACCGAAGGAATGATTCTGGTATCGATCATCCTGTTTATGTTCCTGGGCAACGTCCGGGGCGCGCTGATCGTGGCGGCGACGATTCCGTTTTCGTTGTTGTTTGCGTCCATTTGTTTGGACTTGAGGCACATTCCCGCGAATCTGCTGTCTCTGGGTGCGTTGGATTTTGGCATGGTGGTGGATGGCGCGGTGGTCATGGTCGAAAACATCGTGCGCCACTTGGGCCGCAAGAACGGAGACTCGAAAACGGCGCGCGAGCGAATCAGCGATGCCTCGCACGAAGTGCAGCGCCCGGTTTTCTACGCGATCGCCATCATCATTACCGCTTATCTGCCTATCTTTACGCTGCAGCGCGTCGAGGGGCGGCTGTTTCATCCCATGGCCTGGACGGTAGCTTTTGCGCTGCTGGGGGCGTTGCTGTTCTCGATCTTGATCGCGCCGGTGCTGGCTAGTTTCGCGTTCCAGAAAGGAGCGCAGGAATGGCACAACCCCATCATGCACTTCGTGATTGAGCGGTACCGCACCGCCGTGCGGTGGGCGATTCGTCATCGCGGGGTCACGGTCGGGGTGTGCGTGTTCATGGTGGCGGTGGGGGGCTATCTGGCGATGAGCGGGGCCATCGGTTCTGAATTTCTGCCGCACCTGGATGAAGGCGCGCTGTGGGTACGCGGCACGCTCGCGCCCAGTACCGGGCCGGATGAGGGTATCCGGATCGCGAACCAGGCCCGGATTGTGCTTTGCTCCTTCCCGGAGGTGCCGCAGTGCACCAGCCAGGTGGGGCGTCCGGATGACGGCACGGATACGACGGGGTTCTTTAATACCGAATTTTTCGTTGACCTCAAGCCGAAAGAACAATGGCGGCCTGTGTTTCGCGAGGACAAGGACGAATTGATCGCCGCCATGAATCGCGAGTTGGACAAAATCCCCGGGGTGGTCTGGGGATTTTCGCAGCCTATCGAAGACAACATGGAAGAGGCGGTCAGCGGAGTAAAAGGCGCGCTGGCCACGAAGATTTATGGCGACGATTTGAAAGTTCTGGAAGAAAAGAGCGATCAGATCGTCAGCATCATGCGGCAGATCAACGGCATTGAGGATCTGGGAGTTTTTCGCGTGCTGGGCCAACCCAATCTGAACGTGACGGTGAGGCGCGATCAAGCGGCTCGGTACCAGATCAACATCGCCGACGTTCAGGATGCGATTCAGACCGCGGTGGGAGGGAACGCGCTCACCCAGGTACTGCAGGGCGAAGCGCGCTACGACCTTACGCTACGCTATCTACCGCAATACCGGGACACGGAAGAAGCGATCGAGAGCATTCGGTTGCTATCGCCATCGGGAGAACGGGTGTCGCTGGCTCAGTTGTGCAAGATCAGCGTGACCGATGGCGCTTCGGAAGTCTATCGCGAGGGCAATCGGCGCTATGTTGCCATTAAGTACAGCGTCCGCGGGCGTGACCTGGGAAGCACGGTGGAGGAAGCGATCAAAAAGGTGAACGATCAGGTTAGACTGCCGACCGGATACAGCATTGATTGGGAAGGCGAATATAAAAGCCAGAAGAGAGCCAACGCGCGGCTGCTGATCGTTTTGCCGATCACGATTCTGCTGATCTTCATCATTCTCTACACGATGTTCAAATCCTTCAAATGGGCGCTGCTGATTCTGGTGAATATTGCCATCGCACCGATCGGCGGTCTGCTGGCACTTTTGATCACGGGCACTAATTTTAGTGTTTCGTCCGGCGTAGGCTTTTTGGCGCTGTTTGGGGTGTCGGTGCAGACGGGAGTCATCATGCTGGAATACATCAATCAGCTTCGCGCGCGGCGGTATTCGGTGGAGGACGCCGCGGTTGAGGGGGCCGTGTTGAGGCTGCGGCCCATCATGATGACCATGCTGGTGGCCACGCTCGGACTACTGCCGGCTGCTCTTTCGCATGCTATTGGTTCCGATTCTCAGCGTCCGTTCGCGATCGTTATCGTTGGAGGGCTGATCGCAGCGCTGGTGATGAGCATCTTCTTGCTGCCAACGCTATACGTCTGGATGGCTGGCGAGCGGGATGTGCTGCCGAGCGCGGAGGGGCAGTTTGAGGAGGGGGAGCATGTCGATTGAGGCGGAACTTGGCATGTTTACTACTTAGTGATGAGGGCGGTTCCAAGACAATCCCCTTTCGATTGAGCTCGCAGCACCCACTCATCGCAAAGGGCGCGATGAGTGGGGCACCCCGTCATCCCATCCACCATACCCGCGCTGATTCCTCCTGCTACAATCGCTAGCTCCATGATTCAAGGGAACTTCCTGCTCGACAGAAACGTACTTCTGCTGTGCTGTTAATGGCGGGTCGGCGGCGAGCGGTCGGGACATGGCCCCTAAAGGGGCTTTTGATTTCAACGAACTAGCGGTATCGCTCAAGCGATACCCCTTCAAAGCTCGGAGTCTGGTTTGGAAGAAGTCCAGGTTGTCGGATTGCTGGTCCGTCGCTGCGTTGGGGGCGATGCCGCGGCCTGGGAAGAGATTGTGCAGCGCTATCACCGGCGGATATACAACGTCTGCTACCGGTTTGCTGGGGATTCTGACAATGCCCAGGACCTCACCCAGGAGGTCTTTATCAAGATGTACCGCACCCTCAATTCCTATGACGCAGGTAAGGGCGCGTTTATGACCTGGGTCACCACCATCACTCGCAACCTGCTGGTGGACCACTTTCGGAAGTCTAAGGGCGACCGGATCACGGATTCTCTGGACTCCGCACCCTCAGAACATGAAGATGCGCAACCACTTAGCGAGCAGATCGCGGACCGGGGTCTGCCTCCGGATGCCGCCGTGCAGAGCCGGGAAACGCGGGAAATGGTGCATCTGGCGCTGCAGAAGCTGTCTCCGGAGCTGCGGGAGGCGGTGATTTTGAGGGATTTACAGGATATGGACTATCGGGAAATTGCCACGGCTCTGAGGGTTCCGGAGGGGACCGTCAAGTCAAGAATTAACCGGGGACGAGCGGAACTTGCACGGCTCCTACAACGTACATATAGGCAGGTGATGTGATGCCAGGTGAAACAAAACACGGGATCGAATGCGCGGAGTTCGAAGCGCTGCTGAGCGAGGCCCTGGATGGTGACGGGCAGTTGAGTCCGGCCCGCAAGGAGAGCTTCGAGGCGCATCGGCGGGTGTGCGGGATTTGCGGTCCGCTGTTTGCGGAGGTGCAGGCCGGGCAGCGGTGGCTGCGGTCGCTCGAAGCGGTTGAGCCTCCGGTGCATCTGGTGCACAACATTCTGACGGCTACCAGCGGAGTGGTGAGCACGCGGTCGTACTCTGCTACTCGCTCTGCTACTGGGGCGGCGACGCGCGGCGGCAGGACGACTCCGTTTGGCGAGCGGATGCGGGAGCAGTGGGATTCCTTCTTCAGTCCGGTGGCGGCTTTTGTGCGGCAGCCTCGGTTTGTGATGTCGTTTGGGATGATCTTCTTCTCGTTCTCGCTGGCGATGAGCGCGGCGGGTGTCAAACCGAAGGACGTGGCCAAGGTCTCGCTGCGGCCGTCGGTGTTGCGCCATACGTACAATGACGCGCAAATCAAGGTGGTGAAGTACTACGACAATATTCGCTTTGTGTATGAGATCGAATCGAAACTGCGCGAGCTGAAGCGGGCCAACACTCCCGCCGAGCCCGGGCCTGATGAACGGAAAGAGGAACAGAAAGAAAATCGCAAGAACAACACCAGTGGGCAACCAGACCAGAGACAGGATCGTAACTATTCCCAGGAATACAACCAGCCGGTTTTAGCTGCGCTGCGGAATGCTCCGCCTGCTGCGGTGCCAGCGGCGTTGTCCGCAACTATGAATCGGAGGTTTGTATGAACTGCGCCAATCATGCTGATGCGTCAGCAGTGGCCTATTGCCGCACCTGCGGAAAGGCACTGTGCGCGAACTGTACACGTCCCGTGCGGGGCGTGATCTATTGCGAAGATTGCCTGGGAGCGAAGATGGAAGGCGTTCCGACGGGGACTTCTTCTGCTGCATCTTCTGGGACTTCTTCTGGTACTTCGGGATTCGTTTCCGGCGGCTACCCGCAGGGAACGTACTCACAGACAGCGGCCGGGCAGGTTGCGCCGTCCGCGGTTGTAGGCAGCGGGCCCAACCCGGCTGTGGCGGGAATTCTTGCGGGATTCTTTCCCTTCGGCGTGGGCGCGGTTTACACCGGGCAATACGCCAAGGGACTGGCGCATCTGGCTACTTTTATCTTGCTCGTCGCCGGCGCCAACGCCAGCGACAGTGGACACAGCGAAGCGTTGGGCATTATCTGCGGCTTTGGCATTGCCTTCTTTTACGTCTACCAGATTATTGATTCGGTGCGCACGGCAAAGGCGATCCAGATGGCGCAGCCGATACCGGATCCCTTCGGGCTGGCGGCAACCTTTGGCGCCGGAACAAGGGTTGAGACCAGCAAAATTCCGATGGGCGCGATTGTGCTCATTTTGCTGGGTGTGCTCTTCCTGCTGCATACCATGGGCTTAACCGAATTCGGCCTGGAGCGCTTCTGGCCGTTGATTTTGATCTTCATCGGCGGCTGGATGTTTGCGCGCAACTGGGGTTCGCTGAGTTCACATGCTCCAGACTGTGATTGTTCGCGCTGCCGAACGCGGCGGATGGTAGGCCCCGGGCTGGCGGCTCTTACGATGTGCCAATGTGCGCGCTGCCGAACGCGGCGGATTATGGGACCGGCGATAGTTGTCACTATCGGCGTGCTGTTCTTGCTGCAGAATCTGCACGTGGCAAATCTTGGCTTTCACCGCACTTGGCCGGCGATTCTGCTGGTGGTCGGCGCTATCAAATTGCTGCAGGGGAGCGCTTCGGTGGAAGGACATATCCCGTTCGCGGGGTTCGGTGCCAAACCGTCAGTTGTTGGAGGGCCGGTGCCTCCGGAGCCTCCGGTTCCACCCGTTCCACCAGTTCCTCCGACCGGTGAGGTGAACCGTGGCTAGCCCGATAATTCCACCGACTCCGCCACCGCCGCCGATTCCGCCACGTCTTCCGCATCGTTCGATGGCCGGACCGGTGGTACTGATCCTGCTCGGAGTGCTGTTCCTGCTGGGGACGATGGGTGTTCTCAACTGGCACAGTCTCTGGATGCTCTTCGGTCGCTTCTGGCCTGCCCTGTTGATCTTGTGGGGCGTGCTCAAGCTGATCGAACACGAACAGGCCAAACGCCTGGGCCAACCGGCGCGCGGCATTGGAGTCGGCGGCGTTTTTCTGATGCTGTTCCTGATCGGCGCCGGGCTTACAGCAACCCAGTTGGCACGCGTGGACTGGAAGGGCATTAGCGAGCACACCAAGATTGGCGATGTTGAGGATCTGGACGATATATTTGGCGGGTCCGCATTCAACTACAGCGACGAATTGAGCCAGGAAATTCCGGCGGGCAGCACACTCCACGTGAATGACGACCGGGGCACGATCACGATCAACGTGGGGGATGGCAAGACGATGAAGGTCTCGGTGCGCAAGAAGGTGCACGCGGAAAGCGAGCAGGAGGCCGAAGGCTATAACAACAAGACCAAGCCAACGATCACGGTCGAAGGCAAGGTGGTCACGCTGAACGCCAATACCCAGGGCGCGGGCGAGAAGAGCGTGACCGCGGACATGGATCTGTATGTGCCGGCGAATACCGCGCTGACGATCACCTCGCGCAGAGGTGACGTGACCGTCGCCGGCCTGTCCGGCAATGTCGAGGTCAATCACCATGGTGGCGAAATCAACATTAGCGACCACACGGGAAATGTCTTGCTGAACCTGGACGATAGTTCCGCACGGGTGGGACACGTGAAGGGCGACGTCACCATTCAGGGCAAGGCGAGCTGGAAAAACGAAGTGGCGGTGGAAGATGTGGATGGTGCGGTACAACTCAATGGGGAGTTTCAGGAAAGCGTGCGGCTGGTTCGCATCAGCAAGACGGTGAGTTTCCACTCCTCGCGCACGGACATGGAATTTTCGCGGCTGGATGGGCGGCTGGATCTGGATTCGGCCGACCTGCGCGCCGATTCGCTGACCGGACCGATGCGCCTGACGACGCGGTCGAAAGACATCTCGCTCGAGGGCTTGTCGGGCGATCTGCGCCTGGAAGACTCCAACGGGACGGTCGAGGTGGGGCTGCACAAGCCGGGGAATATCCAGATTGATAACCGTAAAGGCGACGTGCAGGTAACGATTCCGCCGAATACTCCGATCAAGGTTGAAGCGCGCACGCGCGAGGGAGAGATTCAGAGCGACTTCGACGAGATCAAGGTTGACAATCGCGACAAGGAATCGAGTGCCAGCGGTTCGATCGGAACGAATGGTCCGAAGCTGGCGATGAACTGCGATAAGGGAGCGATTGAGATCCGCAAGGGGACGGTTGCAGTGGTTCCTCCGGCACCGCCGATCCCGCCTGCCACGCCGGGGAAACCGGGGAAGCCCGCGAAGGCGCTGCCGGCTCCGAAGGCGAAGCCGGTGGAGAGCGAGAATTAGGAGGACGGCTGGCGGCTCTCAGCTTTCAGTTCACCGCCTTACTCACAACCAGGGTTGGGAGTGCAATCGCCAAGTTAACAACAGTTGAGAGCCCTGTTGCGATACTTGCGAGACATGTACGTTCATTCTGAGGATTTGACACTTCGTCGGAGCCGACTTAGCGCGGCTGCCGCAGACTGGGTGACCGTCGTTCAAAACGCAGCCAAAGTCAGAACCGTGACATCTCGTTTTTGAACCTGATCTTGGAAGAAGCGGTCTTCATTCGAGGATACAAAGCCTATGACAGACTGGTTCGCACGGCCCGTCCTACACGTAACGGATGTTGAGGCCTCGCTCCTCTTTTACGTTAACCGGCTTGGCTTCACGAGCCCCTGGCGCTACGACGAGGGCGGCAGAGCGTACGTCGCACAGG
>Ga0209448_10000207_pt1 | contig 21599 bp, 17 predicted proteins | sample BogFormECP14_OM2_FD_188245 | JGI IMG/M metagenome (GOLD analysis project Ga0209448, IMG submission 188245) | Bog forest soil microbial communities from Calvert Island, British Columbia, Canada - ECP14_OM2 (SPAdes) (version 2) | ecosystem: Environmental > Aquatic > Freshwater > Wetlands > Bog ... | reverse complement strand
TATGGAACGAAACCCATACTGCGGTGACAAATGGTCTCACGGTCCTGTGCACTACTGCACACACTGATATCCATACGTGGATCGGCAGCGGGGAGCGGTAAGCTGCTTTGGGTTTAGTGGCGGAGGAGGAGGGATTCGAACCCCCGAGACCCTTTCGGGCCTAACGGTTTTCAAGACCGTAGCATTCAACCACTCTGCCACTCCTCCACATTGATTCTACTACACTTGTACTAGCGACGACCGTAGGCGCGATTGCCGCTGGCCCGTCAACCACTGGATAGGCGATCTAGAACACTCCGGGCCGAACAGACCGGACCTGACTCGGGTACCACGAGCCAAAGCAAGTGTTGACGCCAAGCCCAACAAGTCCCACTATCCCTGTCGGCGCTCTCACACGCGTATTTCATCTCTCTTGCCACAGGCGCCTCTCAACATGGGCCGCACCCAGCATTCCGCGCGCAAATTCAGTTTGGCCCTACGGACTCTCCTCGCCAAAACACTCGGTGCAATCCTCATCACACTTTTCAGCGCCTGTGCTGCAATCTCTGCCAATGCCGCCGATGATGAAAAGCCGTTACGCGTTTATTTCATCGACGTCGAGGGCGGCCAGGCCACGCTCTTCGTTACTCCCGACGGCCAATCCCTCCTTATTGATACCGGCTGGCCCGACAATGACGGGCGCGACGCCGACCGCATCGTTGCCGTCGCCAAAAAAGCCGGCCTCGCCAGAATAAATTACGTCCTGATCACTCACTATCACTCCGACCACGTCGGCGGCCTTCCCCAGCTGGTGGCACGCATTCCTGTCGACACCTTCATCGATCACGGGGACAATCGCGAAATTGGCGTCGTGTCCACGCTTCAGAATTGGACGGCCTATCAGGAATTGCTCGCCACCCAAAAATTCAAACACATCACGATAAAACCGGGAGACATCCTGCCCGTTCTGCGAATGCATGCAACTGTCGTCAGTTCGGATGGTGCTTTGATCCAAAGTGCCCTGCCCGGCGCAGGCGACCCAAATCCCGCTTGCAAAGAATCCGAAACGCAACCCGTCGACCAGACTGAAAATGCGCGGTCGCTAGGCATTTTCATCACCTTCGGCAATCTGAAAATCTTGGATCTGGGCGATCTCACCTGGGACAAGGAAATGCAATTGATGTGTCCCGTGAACAAATTGGGCAAGGTCGATATCTACATCGTCTCTCACCACGGCTCGCCACAGAGCGGGAGCCCCGCTCTCGTTCATGGGGTCGAGCCGCGTGTCGCCATTATGGACAATGGCGCCAAGAAAGGCGGCTCACCCTCAGCCTGGGAAATCATCAAGCACTCTCCCCATCTCGAAGATATTTGGCAGCTGCATTTTTCCATCGAGGGCGGTAAAAATCACAACGCGGCTGACGAATACATCGCTAATCCCGATGGTCCCGACGCCGCCAACTATCTCCAACTCAACGGCAATTCCGACAGCTCCTTTACCATCTTCAATTCCCGCACCCAGAAAACAAAACACTACTCCACTCGCTAAATCGCCGCTTGCTTCGTGGAAGACGAACTTTCAAGGTACGGAGAACGTTACGGAATTTTCTGCTTCGCTCCAACTCGCTGGCCCCAGCAGTGCTTAGTTAGGTACGCTCATACAACTCTTCAACTGTAACCGTTTGAGTGATTTGCTTGAGCGGGAGCGTTCAAGTGACGGTCCGTTCGTGAGAGTCGATCTTTTCGCCTTAACCTCGCGGACTCCCGTACGGAGTCTTGGATCGCTGCGCCTTGCCGCGCTCAGTCAGCCGATAATTCTTGGGGCGTGTCATGTTCTTGATGAAGCTGGCGCGCCGGAAGCGCTTTGCGGACCCATCCTCATCAATCGCCACCATCCGGACAGGCTCAAAACCTTCATGGCCAAGCACATTCCAGCCGTTGTCCCTGTCGATCTGCGACTTGTATCTCTTCGAGGTCCCTTTGGGATAGGCGAACCATACCATGGCGTCGCCTTCCGCCTTAAGGGCGAGCTTGGGTGCCAGGGCATCGATCTGTTCCGGGGTAGTCACGAACGCCAGGGAAAACGTTACCTGTTTCGCTTTCTTCAGATCGCGAATGACTTCGACACCTTCCAGTGCAGCGAGTTGGCTTTCGAAACTGCTCGGTGAATCGAGGACCACAATCTGTTTATGGTCTTTAAGATTCAGCTTTGCGAATACCGTTGCATGTACTCACCTGGAGCTTAGTTTCAGCCGCCCCTCCATTTCTAGTCTTAGCGTAGCGCACGCCACGTCACACCTTGGATTTGCACGCTCTTCAGTCCCGGTGAAATTACTACCACACTTTGCAAACTTTCTCCGGCGGTTTCACCATGGGTTGGCCAACGCGGCACGAAAACGCTCGCGCGAATTCCGGCATGTTCACCAGTACGCCATTAATCCGATACTCCGGCGGTGAATGCGGATCCGTTTGCGCGCGCACGCGCAGGTCCTCGGGACGCTCATTCGCGCAATCCCACTGCGCGAAGCCGATGAAGAAACGCTGCTCCGGCGTCAGGCCATCCACGGGCTGTAGGGTCTTACTTACGGTTGCTGAGCCCCACGCCATATACGCCAGAATCTCCCCGCCTAAGTCGGCCACGTCTTCGCCCATGGTGAGCTTGCCGTTGATGTGCACGTCTTCCACAACCACGTACTGCGAATATTGGTCGCTCACGCACTTGGTCCGCTCGTCGAATTTCTCACGGTCCTCTTTCTTCCACCAATCCTTCAAATTGCCCGTGGCGTCGAACTGGCTGCCCTCGTCGTCAAACCCATGCGTAAGCTCGTGCCCGATAGTGCCTCCCGTGTCCCCGTAATTCGGTGCATCGTCCACCTTCGAGTCATACAGCGGCGGCTGGAGCACTCCGGCCGGGAAGTTGATGTCGTTCATCTGCGGATTGTAGTAGGCGTCCACGGTCGCTGGTGAAATCATCCACTCGCCGTGATCTACCGGCTTGCCGATCTTGGCGATTTCACGGCGGTGTTCAAATTCCGTGGCCCGCTGCACGTTCCCGAGAAGCTCGCTCCGCGTGATCTTCACCGCGCTGTAGTCCCGCCACCTGTCCGGATACCCGATCTTGTTGCGAATGCCCTTCAGCTTTGTCAATGCTTGCTGCTTCGTCTCGGGACTCATCCAGTCCAGTTGCTCAATGCGCTTCGCCATGGCGTCTTCGATGCGCCGCACCATGTCCAGCGTGCTCTGTTTCAGCTCCGGCGAAAATACTGTGCGCACGTAAGCCTGGCCCAGCGCTTCGCCCAGCATGTAGTCCGTGTACTGCACGCAGCGCTTCCACCGCGGCTGCTGCTCCTTTGCGCCGCGCAGGTACTTTCGATAGAAATCGAAATTCTCTTGCACGAACTTCGCGGAGAGATACTGCGCGGAACTGTCCGCCACATGAAACCGCAGATACGTCTTCCAGTTTGCCAGCGGCTCACTCGCAAGCGCTGCGTTCACTTCTTTGAAGAACGCCGGATCCCCCACATTCAAAATTTCAATCTTGGGGTATTGCAAAACTCTGTAGTACGCCTTCCAGTCGAAATTCGGCGCCAGCTCTTCCAGTCCGGGAATCTCCATTTTGTGTTTCAGGTTGTACGGGTTGCGCCGCTCCACGCGTGCCATCGAAGCCTTTGCCAGCGCGGTTTCCATGCGCATCAGCGTCTCCGCATTTTTCTTGGCCGTTTCCGCGTTGTCGCCCAGCAGTTCGAATATCTTCTGCACGTGCTTTACGTACTGCTCGCGCGTCTCCTTCGATTTGGCATCCTCTTTCGTGTAGTAGTCGCGGTCCGGCAGCCCCAATCCGCCCTGATCCAGCGAGGCAATCATGTGCTCCGAATCGTCTGGATCCTGATCCGACCCGCCCAGGAAGAGAATGGACCTGTACCCGCCGGTCGCCATCTGCAGCCGCGCCACAAGTGGCGCCAGCTCGCGCACCGAGTTCAAATGCGCTATGGCTTCCAATTCCGGCTTGATGGGGTCCGACCCGCTTTTCTCGATGCCCGCTTCGTCCTCGCAAGCGGCATAGAAGTCTCCGATCTGTTGCGTCACCGCGTCGCGTTGATTCGTGCTGCTCGACGCCTGCTCCAGGATTCTGCGCAGAAAGTTCAGATTGTCCTGGTAAAGTTTCTCGTAAACACTCCAGGAGGTCTGGTCCGGAGGGATGGGATTCTTCTTTCGCCATCCTCCGCACGCGTACTGGTAGAAGTTCGAGCAGGGATCGATGGACTTGTCCATCGAGTTCACATCGAGGCTCGGCGTGTATGGCAGCGCAGGCTCGTTCGGTGTCTGTCCATTTGCCTGCACCTCTAAAACGAGCGAGAGCAGGATCACTGGCAAGAGAAGGGTCTTCATCACTCTATTTGCCTCCATTTGAAATCTTTGGAGCCCGAACGCGTGGCGTTATATTAGCCGGAATTTCCGATTTCAACTATTTCTCTGCACAGAACCCTAGCATTCGTGGTTTTTATGTTGGTGGCTTATAGAAGTCAAGAACGTAGATGAATAGTTAAGGACCCAAAGCGTAGAGACCGGCATCTCGTCATCGGACTACGGTCCTCAACGTCCTAAGAGCCTCTAACAAAACCCCGGCGCGGCGCGCTTACCAGGCGAGCGCCCTGCTACTTCGTCGGCACGACGCGACAGATTTTCTCGACCTGGTGGCACACCGAACGTCGCGAGCCGCGACGTCGGGCGGATAGGTAAACCCTTCTCGACTTCTCACGAGTAATCGCACTTTTGTGCTACTGGAGCTTGCAAGGCAGGGAGGCGCCACGTGAGCGCAAATCTTTTTGTTGACGGACCCCTCCAGAAGGTTGTTCGTGCAAGAGAGAGCTAGACGGAGCCGACGGCTTTACCTTTGAGGAATTTGGTGTCGGCTGCGATACCGAAGGCTTCTAGCATGCTGGCTTGCACTTGCTTTGAGAGGGCGTTGATCTCGTCAACACCGAAGCTTGCGGCGCTAATCCGATACCTCAGCTGCTTCTCTCCCGCGGGAGTTTCAACAATCCGCAGAACGGCGTCCGCGACTTCTTGAGCGTTGCCGACCGTGGATAAAAGTGCCCCGTTTAACTTCGCCGGAAACTCCTTGGCAGCGCCATACGTATTGGTCCGAGCCACATCGGCAGCCGTTACGGTGTTGCCGAAGACAGCAGTCTCATAAGCCCCGGGTTCGACAATCACGGATTCAATTCCTTGCGCGGCAAGTTCGTAGCTGTACGACTCGGCCAGCGCCTCGAGTGCAAATTTACTGGCGCAATAGAAACCCGCGGAAGGAAGAACCACGCGGCCGGCGCCGCTGCTGATGTGCATGAGCAGGCCGCTGCGTTGGCGCCGCATGTGCGGAAGCACCGCGCGATTTACGCGCACCGGGCCAAGAAAATTCGTGTCCATCAGGCGCTGCGCTTGTTCGGTGGTGACCGCTTCGGCCAGCCCCCCCAGGTAATAGCCAGCGTTGTTGATAGCCACATCGATGCGTCCTGCTTTGGCGACGGCGGCATCCACAGCCCGCCCCACCGAGGCATCATCGGTCACGTCTAATTCAAGGACGTGGATTGGCAGTGACTCCTTTTGCGCAAGCGTGCGTATTTCGGCGGCATTCTTGGCATTCCGACCTCCGGGATCACGCATCGTGGCGAAAACAGTGTGCCCTTTACGCGCCAGGGTTTCCGTGAACAGTCTGCCGAAGCCAGTGCTGGAGCCGGTGATGAGAACCACTTGCTTGGAATTCATGCTTATCACTCCTTGCCTGTTGTGGCGATATCGTGCTGCAACCACTTTGATGCCGGAAGCAAAGTTTGGATACAGAAATGAATTCAGCAGATTGCTTACTGGGAAAAATGAAACGTAAGTGGTTCATGGGTCCACAGGGCGCGCTTGTCGTATATCTACTGCATCTCGAAGCAGTGTCCGAACGAAGCTTATTCTGACAGTTTGTCGGCGAATTGTCGGCTTTAGCGGCCAACCGGAAATAATCCGCGTGCCCAGCCCTCGTGGACATCGAGCAGGTCCTGCGCCTGCTTCTGGTATTGCCGAGCGGATCAGGACTGGGAAGTCGGCATCTCGTCACTCCACTGTTTTTAATTCTAACGTACTGTGAGTTAGCGGCCAATTTGTGAGACGTTCGCCAAGGCTGCATTTTGGAGACGGGCGGGGCTGGTTTGTAGCAGTCCTTCGAATTTCGCGACGCCCAAACTTAGAACCCACATTCGTGCCGGTGCAGCGTATGGTCACAAGTATGGTGGAGTGACCAAAAAGCTCTCTCGCCATGCGCGACGAACAAGAGGTGGCAACTTGCACATGCTGTTTCGGAATCGCCTTCGGAATCCCTGAGCGATAGTGGGAATCCAAGCTACGATTTCACAGGCCTGCTATTGCCCACCTAAGTTCGAAGACGGAGCGGGAATGCGAAAATGTGCAGTTCTTCTGGCAGGCTTAGCCCTGTTCAGCTCAGGTTGTCACTTTAAGACCAAGGATCTACTGAGAGCTCTGGAAGCAAGCAAAGCGGCACCGGTCACCGTGACCGTTTCTCCCTCTAGTGCCAGCCTTTCTGCATACAGCACGCAACAGTTCACTACAACAGTGACCGGCACCTCCAATACGCAAGTTACCTGGCGTCTGGGGGGCCCTCCCTGCGCCGTTGAACAGGATTGCGGTTCGATTAGCGCAAAAGGTTTCTACATCGCTCCGGGAGTCATACCGAACCCCAATCCAATCACTGTCACAGCTTCCGCGGAGATCGACGCGCTTGCCGCTGGCGCAGCGCAGGTGACTATTACCCCTGCGGTCGAGACGCAGGAAAATTTGCGGGGCAACTACACTTTTCTAGTGAGCGGCTCTGACTTCGATGGTACGTTGTCCGTGGCGGGCAAGTTTGTCGCCGACGGGGCGGGGCAGTTACACAGCGGGCAGATGAGTCTCTGCCGCGCGCAGGCTCCTTGTGTAGAGCAGGCGTTCGCAGGCGGGTATACCTCAAGCGCCAAAAACCAGGGAAGCTTCTGGGCTGACGCACTGTCCGAAGCAAAATTCCACTTTGCTCTCACTGAGAGTGGAGTGGTGAATCTCCAACTGGACGACTCCAAAGGTCTGCACGCGACGGGGATCATGGAATCCGCTAAGGACATTTCCAAGGAATAAGCCACGATTTCTGAGGGCTGAATCAGCGCCAACGCAAGCCACAGCGAGACTATATCTAGCCGACTCTGTGAGCTAGACCAGAATTTGTAACACTCGAAATATCGAAGTATTCATTCGTCATAACGAATCGCAATATTTCGCCACCACCTTTTTTCAAATAGCATTGACATGACTCGAGCCGCACCGTAGCATCGCCTCTATCTGATGGCTGAGTATTCATTCAGCCGCCTTGGCAGCGGAGGTCCCTCATGAGTCTTCGCGATTTTATTTCCAAACAGTGGATTGATGTCATCGATTGGACGGAGCCGGAAGACGGCATTCTTGCCTACCGCTACCCGATGCAAGACCGCGAAATCCAGAATGGTGGCAAGCTCACAGTTCGCGATTCGCAGCTCGCCGTGTTTGTGAATGAAGGAAAAGTGGCGGACGCTTTCGCTCCTGGACTTTACACGCTCAATACCAATACGCTTCCGATTCTCACTTATCTCAAGAACTGGGACAAGAAGTTTCAGTCGCCGTTCAAGTCCGATGTTTATTTCTTCTCATCGCGCATTCAGACTGACCAGCACTGGGGCACGCAAAACCCTATCACCATTCGCGACAAAGAATTCGGCGCGATTCGCTTGCGCGGCTTCGGAATTTATTCCTACCACATCAGCGATGCGAAATCGTTCTACTCGAAAATCAGCGGGACGCGCGATATCTACCACGTCGCTGATCTCGAAGGCCAGTTGCGCAACACCATCATCGCCAAAATGACGGACGCTTTTGCCGGCAGCCAGGTGCCGTTTCTTGACATGGCGGCCAGCCAGGGCGCAATTGCCGAAAAAATCAGCGAGCAGCTCAAGCCCGCATTTACGGACTACGGCCTGTCGCTCGATACCTTCGTCGTCGAAAATCTCTCACTCCCCGAAGAGCTTCAGAAAGTGCTCGACCAGCGCATCAGCATGAACGTGCTCGGCGACATGGGCAAGTTCACGCAGTATCAAGTGGCGCAAGCGATTCCGATTGCCGCCGGGAATGAAGGTGGCGGAGCAGTCGGAGTGGGGGCCGGACTTGGCGCGGGCGTCGCGATGGGCCAGGCCATGATGGACGCGGTGAAGCAATCCACCTCGCTTGCTCCTGCCGGCGGTGGCGCGGCTCCAGCCGCCGCGGGCGCAGCAAGTGCCACTACAAAATTCTGCGGCGAGTGCGGCAAGCCCATCCCGCGCACCAGCAAATTCTGTCCGGAATGCGGGAAGCCTCAAGCGTAGTGGTGACGCAGGCATGAGCGGAATCGAATGGGTCGTCGAGGCCTTCGGTTGCTCATCGGATTCGCTGCGCGATCTCCGCGCGGTCGAAACACTCTTTCATGGGATGATTCGCGGCATGAAGTTGCGCCCCGTCGGCGAAACTCAATGGCATCAATTCCCAGGCACTGGCGGCATCACCGGCCTTTGCCTGCTTGCAGAATCCCACATCGCTTGCCACACCTTTCCCGAACACAATTCGCTGTGCCTGAATCTTTTTTGCTGCGTTCCGCGCACCGAATGGAATTTTGAAGCCGCGCTCCAGCAGCTTTTCCATGCACGGACCGTTTCCGTTAGGCGTCTTGCGCGTCCGTACGAGGTGGCGCGCCACCAAGCAGCCAGCGACTAGAGTTTTGAGAGGACTTTTTGTGCAACAAGTGAGCCGCGGACGATGACTCAGCCCGTCTCGAACTGTCCCAACTGCGGCGCGAAAATTGTCTTCCAATGGTCCAGCAGCGTTCAGACAGTCTGCCAGTATTGCAAAAGCATTCTCGTGCGCACCGATGTCGATCTCAAGAGAGTCGGCCAGGTGGCCGATCTTCCGCCGGACAGTTCGCCAATTCAGCTCAACACGGAAGGCATTTATCGGAATAAAGCTTTCGTCGTCGGTGGCCGCATTCTTTATGAGTACGACCAGGGCGGCTGGAACGAATGGCACTTCACGATGAACGACGGCACGAGCGGCTGGCTTTCCGATGCTCAGAATGAATACGCGATTTCTTTTGTCAGCAACACCACCGGTTTGCCCACTGCTGGCCAAGTGAAGGTTGGACAGCAATACACCTGGAACAATCAGAGCTACACCGTGAGCGTGATTACCCCAGCGCACTACCGCGGCGTCGAAGGCGAGCTGCCTTTCCAGTATTGGGACAAGACGGACGTTACGTTTGCCGACCTTCGCAGCCAAACTGGCAAATTCGCCACGCTCGATTTCAGCGGCGACCAGCCTGCTCTCTATTTGGGCGAATTCGTTGAGTTCGACGATCTCAAGCTTAAAAATCTCCGCAGCTTCGAGGGCTGGTGATGAGCGCAGGAACGCCGCCACTCTCGACTCCACCAAAGCCGCAAGCGAAGGCGTTGAACTGTCCGCAATGCGGAGCAGCCATCACTTTACGCGCGCTTGGGCACGCCGAAACCGTCGTTTGCGAGAGCTGCCATTCCATTCTGGATGCTAAAGACCCAAATCTTCAGATCCTGCAAAAATTCGAGGCCGTTACCGGCGAAGTGCGACCCCTCATTCCGCTCGGCACGCGCGGCAAACTTCGCGGCACGGATTACGAAGTCATTGGCTTCCAGCGTCGAAGCATCACAGTCGAAGGCATTCGCTATAGCTGGCATGAATATGTCCTCTTCAACCCTTACAAAGCCATTCGCTATCTCACCGAATATAATGGCCATTGGAACGACATCAGCGTCTGCAAGGAACTTCCTATCGTCCAGTTCGCCGCGGCCAATTACCTAGGTGAGATCTACAAGCACTTTCAATCTTCCGACGCCACAACAAACTTCGTCCTTGGCGAATTTCCTTGGCAGGTACGCGTCGGCGAACATGCGGCGGTCACCGAATACGTCAAGCCGCCGCGTGTCCTCTCCGCGGAAAAAAGCGCCAACGAAGTGACCTGGTCTCTCGGCGAGTACATGTATGGCGCCGATATCTGGAAATCATTCAATCTGCCTGGGGCCCCGCCGGAAGCGGTCGGCGTCTACGAAAATCAGCCGTCGCCGGTCAGCGAAAATGTCAAAGGCATTTGGGGCGCCTTTCTCGCGTTCGCCATTTTCCTGGTCGTGCTGATGGCCGGATTTGATCTCATTTCGAACAAAGGCACGGCGTTCGAATCCACTTATTTACTGAACTCCGGTGAGCCGAAGGGCGAAGCTTCCTTCGTCACCCAGCCGTTTGATTTGGCAGGCCGGACCTCCAATGTGGAAGTCACAACTTCCGCCAATGTCTCAAACTCCTGGATCTATCTCAATTACGCGCTGATCAATCAGGACACCGGCCAGGCGTGGGATTTCGGCCGCGAAGTCAGCTATTACTCGGGTTATGACAGCGATGGTTCGTGGACCGAGGGCAGCCAGAAGGATAGCGTCGTTATTCCCAGTGTCCCCGCAGGTCATTATTATTTGCGCATTGAGCCCGAGGTCGATCCTAATCACCGTCCTATCTCCTATTCAGTGGAAGCGAAGCGAAACGTCACCGTCCCAGGTTTTTTCGGGATTGCTTTTTTGGCGCTGTTGCTACCGGCCATCGCCATCACCTGGCGTTCCATCAGTTTCGAACGCGCTCGCTGGTCCGAGAGCGATCATCCGCCGATGCTGATTCAGCTCGGGAATTCGGAGGAATGAACAATGTTTAGAAAAGTCTATCTCGCATACGGATTCCTGGTCCTCGGAGGCACTGGCTTCGCCCAATATCAAGGCTGGAGCCTCGACAGGATCAACCAGTTGAAGAATGTCCCCAAGTCCGTTCGTGATAATCCCGGCTCCTATCGTTCCGTCTACGGCTTCTATCACCATTACACCGGAGGCAAATAAGATGAACCTCGTTCCGCTCGGCAACGTCATTGCTGCACTCGTGTTCGCTTTTATCGGCATGCTCATCTTCATCATCGCGTTTGTGGTGATGGATAAGCTGACGCCGTATCATCTCTGGAAGGAAATTGTCCAGGAGCACAACATGGCCCTGGCTATTTTGGTCGGCGCCATGTCCCTCGGCATCTGCATCATCATTGCCGCGGCTATTCATTAGCGCATGGGCATTCTGCTCTTCATTTCGGTGCTGCTGGTGGCGGCGTGCGGGCTTATCTATGAGCTCGTTGCGGGCACGCTCGCGAGCTATCTCGTCGGCGACAGCGTCTTTCAGTTCTCCACCATCATCGGCACCTACCTCTTCGCCATGGGCATCGGCAGCGCTCTTTCGCGTTACCTAAACCGCGGCCTCGTTTATCGCTTCGTCTGGATTGAGCTTTTGCTCGGCGTGATCGGCGGTTTTTCTTCCGCGCTATTGATGTTGGCCTTCGCCTTCACGCAGGGCTTCGAGCTGATTCTCTATGCTCTCGTGATCGTCATGGGTGTGCTCGTCGGACTGGAGATTCCGTTGCTCATGCGCATCGTGCGCGACCGCTACGAATTCCGCGACGTCATCGCCCACGTCCTCACCTTCGATTATCTCGGCGCTCTCGGTGCTTCTCTGCTTTTTCCCATTCTTCTCGTGCCCCGTCTCGGCCTCGTCCGCTCCGCCATGCTTTTTGGCCTCGTCAACGCCGGTGTCGCCCTCTGGACCACGTATTTGTTCTCCTCGCAGCTTTCCGGCTCGCGTACTCTGCGCGTAGCCTGCGTCGTCGTCTTATGCGCATTAGGAATCGGCATGGCGGATGCCCGCCGCATCACTGCCACCGCCGAAGATAACATCTACGCCGACGACATCATCTTCGCTCGCGACACGCGCTACCAGCATCTCGTCCTCACTCGCTTCAAAGACGATCTTCGCCTCTTCCTCAACAGCCATCTCCAATTCAGCTCACGCGACGAATACCGCTATCACGAAGCTCTCATCCATCCCGGCCTCGCAACCGTTCCCGTTCCGCACCGAGTTTTAGTTCTTGGTGGCGGCGACGGCCTCGCCGTCCGCGAAATACTGAAATATCCCCAAATCGAAAGCATCACCCTCGTCGATCTCGACCCCGAAATGACCAAACTCTTCTCCACGCATCCCATGCTCACCAAGCTCAACGATAAATCCTTCCTCTCGCCGCGCGTTCACATCATCAACGCCGATGCATTTCCCTGGGTCGATTCGAACACCGACAGTTTCGATTTCATCGTCATCGATTTCCCAGACCCTACCAACTATTCCCTCGGCAAGCTGTACACGACCGCGTTTTATCGCGCGGCAGCCCGCCACCTCAGCGCCCAAGGCCTCATGGTCGTGCAAAGCACTTCGCCCATGTTCGCCCGCGACTCTTTCTGGTGCATCGCGCAAACGCTCAAGCAGGCTGGCCTGCAAACGTATCCATATCACGTGTACGTTCCTAGCTTCGGCGAGTGGGGCTTTGTCCTCGCGTCCACTCACGAATATATTCCTCCAACTTCTCTGCCCAGTGGCCTCCGTTTCATCAACGTCGAAGGCTTGCCCGCTCTCTTCCAATTTCCGCCGGACATGGCCCCGCTCCCCATGCCTTCCAATCAACTGAACAGCCAGGTCCTCGTCCGCATGTACGAAAACGATTGGAAGGACATCAGTCATTGAAGGTTGGACGCCGCAAGTTTCTCCGCGCCGGCAGCGCAGCCCTCGTCGGACTCTCCCTTAAAACGGATCGCCCCATCGTCGGCTCTTTCGTCAACGATTCCTTTCAAATGGGTCATCTCCTGCGCGACCGCGCCTCGTTTCCCGCGCCAAAGCGCCTCGAGAAATTTCCGGTTGTCATAGTTGGCGGCGGCATCGCCGGCCTCAGCGCCGCCTGGCGTCTGCGCAAACGTGGCTTCACCAATTTCGTCCTCCTCGAAATGAATCCCCAAGCTGGAGGCAATGCTCGCTGGGGCGAAAACGAAGTCACTGCCTATCCCTGGGCCGCGCACTACGTCCCCGTGCCAGGTCCCAAAGCCGAATACGTTCGCGAACTATTCGAAGATCTCGGTGTTCTAAAAAATGGCCAGTGGGAGGAGCGCAACCTCTGCTTCGCGCCTCAAGAGCGCCTCTTTCTCTACGGTCGCTGGCAAGACGGCCTCGAACCCGCCATCGGCCTAACGCAAAAAGATCGCGACCAGTTTCAACATCTTGAAGATCTCTTCGCAAAATTTCGCGCAAGCGGTGCATTCACAATTCCTCTCGAACTCGGCCGCTCCTCCAAGTTCCAGGATTTGGATCGCCTCTCTTTTTCCGACTGGCTCCAGCAGCAAGGCTGCGATTCGCGCCTCGTGAACTGGTACATGAACTACGCCTGCCGCGACGATTACGGCGCGCTCGCCAAGGACACCTCCGCGTGGGCCGGCGTCCACTATTTTTCCTCCCGCGAAGCCGAAGAAAAAGGCCCGCTCACCTGGCCCGAAGGCAACGGCTGGATCACGCGCCGCCTTCTCGAACGAGTCGGCGATAATGTTCGCACCAATCAAATGGTCCACCGTATTTCCGAAACAAAACGTGGCGTCCGCGTTTTCGCTGGTGACACCGAATTTCAATCCGAATTCGCAATCTTCGCCGCACCTACATTCCTCGCTCCTTACCTGGTCGATGGCTTTCCCCGCCTCCACGATTTCATCTATTCCCCCTGGCTCACCGCCAACCTCACGCTCGAACGTCTCCCCGATTCCCGCGGCGCCGAACCCACCTGGGACACCGTTTTTCTTGACTCGCCCACGCTTGGCTACGTCGACGCCACGCATCAAAGTCTCCGCACGCACATCGAGCGCACCGTCTGGACCTTCTATTGGGCACTAGCCGACGGCACGCCCGCGCAAAACCGCCAGCGTCTCCTCGAAAAAGATTGGAACTATTGGAAAGAAGCCATCCTCCACGACCTCGAGCGCGCCCACTCCGACATTCGCCAATGCGTCTCGCGCATCGACGTCATGCGCATGGGTCACGCCATGATCCGCCCCGCTGTCGGCTCGGTTTTCTCTGAAGAGCGCCGGCGCCTCACTCGCCGCGACGGCCGCCTCCTCTTCGCCAATTCCGATCTCAGCAGCATCTCCATCTTCGAAGAAGCCCAATACCATGGCGTTCTCACCGCGAAAACCGCACTGGACCGCCTGCACGGCCACCTTTAGCTCCGCAACAAAATCGCAGGTCTTCCAGGAATCCCCAGGCAAATATTTGCATCCAATCTGAATGCGAGTGCGTACTATATAAGTGAGCGTTCCGGCTCGTTTTTAGGAAGGGACAAGGAATAGATGTTGCTTCAAAGGAAACCTGAACTTACCTACGCCGACGTCACGCCCAAAGAGCTCTATTTCAACCGGCGCAAATTCCTTCAAGCCATGGGCATAGCTGGCACCGCAACGATTGCCGGCAAGGGCTTGTGGGATATCCTCGCCCCGGCGCGCGAGGTCTACGCCGCAGCGAAATACCCAAATCTCTTGAAAAGCCCCTTCAGTACTACCGAAAAACTCAACTCCCTCGAAGACGTAACTCACTACAACAATTTCTACGAATTCGGAGTCGATAAAAGCGCTCCCGCGAAGAACGCCCAAAAATTCCGCACTTCACCCTGGACGGTTTCCGTCGAGGGCGAAGTCAAAACCAAGCGCAAATTCACCATGGACGAAATCCTCAAGCTCGCCCCGCTCGAGGAGCGCATTTACCGCCACCGCTGCGTGGAGGGCTGGTCGATTGTCGTTCCCTGGATAGGTTTTTCTCTGAGTGTCATCGCAAATCTCGTTCAGCCCACCGACAAGGCAAAGTACGTGGCTTTCGAATCGCTCTACGACCCCAGCCAAATGCCCGAAGCCAAATACGGTGGCATCGATTTTCCCTATGTGGAAGGCCTCCGCCTTGACGAAGCCATGAACCCGCTAACGCTCCTCTGCATCGGCATGTACGGCGACCCGCTCCCGAATCAAGACGGCGCGCCTGTGCGTATGGTCATCCCTTGGAAGTATGGTTTCAAGAGCATCAAGTCCATCGTCAAAATCAAATTTGTCACCAAGGAACCGCCCACAACCTGGAATCTTGCTAACTCTCATGAGTACGGCTTCTATTCCAACGTGAATCCAACCGTCGATCATCCGCGCTGGTCACAAGCCAAAGAACGCCGCCTCGGCGAAATTTTCAAGCGCAACACCCTCATGTTCAACGGCTATCAGGATCAGGTTGCCAGCCTCTACACCGGTATGGATCTGAAGAAATATTACTGAGGCTGATGCGAAGCGTGCCCTCGCTCCTCTCCAACAAATGGACGAAACTTCCCGTCTTTCTTCTTTGTCTCGTGCCGTTTGGCATCCTTGTGTGGCGCTCGCTCGCAGGAAACCTAGGTCCAAATCAAGTCGAGACTCTTCAGCACACCACTGGCGATTGGACGCTCCGCTTCCTCGTCATCACTCTCTGCATCACGCCTATCCGCAAACTCCTCAAGCTCCCCGATCTGATCCGCTTTCGGCGCATGCTAGGCTTATTCGCGTTTTTCTATGCCTGCCTCCATTTCCTCACCTATCTCGGTCCCGACCAGAGTTTCGATCTCGCCGCAATGTGGAAGGACGTGGCCAAGCGCCCTTTCATCACCGTAGGTTTTACTGCTTTTGTTCTGCTGATTCCGCTGGCGTTCACCTCAACCGCCGGATGGATCCGCCGGCTTGGCGGACGCCGCTGGCAAATGCTCCATCGGCTCATCTATATCAGCGCCATTTGTGGTGTGATTCACTACTACTGGCTGGTGAAATCCGCGGTCTTGCGCCCGCTAACCTACGCCGCGATTGTCGCCGTTCTTCTGCTCTGGCGCCTGGGAGTTTGGTTCATCCGACGCGGCCGGGCAGTCACAGCCGCCTCAAAAACGCAGAGCGCTTCCGCAAATACTTAGTGATGGAAAATTGCGAACGGAAGGACCGACGCCTGCTTGCGAGTGTCTGTAGTGGCGGGCGTGTTTAGCCGGTAAGGGCCCGCCTTCCGAGGCTAGTGAACGGCTGACGCTTCGTCTCCCCGCGCTGCCATTTCGCTGAATTCCAATCCCCAAAACCGCGGCGCTGGCGTCAAAAATTCCACGCCAATTCTCTGCCCTCTTTCGCAGGGCTCTCCCTGATACACCACGCGGCACTCCTGCTCTTCCAGCGTCTCCGGGTTCGTCAAAACGAGCATCTCCCCGTTATCTATCTCATGCTTCATCATCAACAATCCGCCGTGCGCGTTCACCACCACGGTCTCGCACGACTCTTTGAACTTCTTCCCGTTGTGCGCGCGGCCTTGCGCCTGCACCCGCATCTTGTGAAACGCCCGCCCGCTGCGACGGTGGGTTGGAGAGGTTGTTCCGTTCATACCGCCATCATCGGCCTCTTCCACAAACACCGTAAACTGGCCCGCAGGACAGGTGTTCCCCACAAGCACCGCCCTCCACCGTCGGCCCAAGAGCCTCGGGTTCGCGCCCCTAAAATTCCAGACGCATTTGAAACGCGATCATTCGAGGCGTGCTGTCGCCGCCCAAGCCCACGCCGAGCAAGCCCGTCGGCGGAGATGTGGCGTAAGTGAGCGCTCCAAACCCGGTTTGCGTCGAAGGTTTCGCGGGGATTCCAGCCAGCACCATGCTCGGCAGTCCGAAATTCGGATGGTTAAATACATTGAAAAATTGCGTGTCAAACCGTAATTTCAAGTGCTCCGCCAACGGAAACGATTTCGTTAGGTAGAAGTCGCTCCACGTAAAGTTGGGGCCGCGCAGAGCGTTTCTTCCAAGATTACCGAACTGACAATTGTTCACGCTGTTTCCGCCCGCACACGCCCCCGTGCTCGGATCCACAGCCGAAACAAATGCATTCGGATTGAGCCACTGCACCGTCCCCGGCTGGGTCACTCCGGGAATCGGGGCATGCTCATACAGCGGCACGCCCGGAACCACGCTCGCAAATTGCGGTCCGCTTCCGTTCACAATCCCATTTCCGTTTGCTGAATACGGCGTGCTCAACACCGAAAACGGAATCCCGCTGTGCCAAAACACCGTTCCCGATATCTGCCAGCCGTTTACCACGTATCCCAGGCCACGGTTTCGCACTTTAGCAGGCAGCGCATACACATATTGCGCATTCAGATTGTGCCGAATGTCGTAATCGCAAGGCCCGTAGTCGCGCGCCAGATCTTCCGGAAGCGGCGAAAGAATTCCTCCCGCGGAAAATTGCAAGAATCCGCCATTCGAAACAGTGTCCATGCACCGGCTCCACGTGTAGTTCACATGTCCCGTCAACCCGTTTCCAAGGCGCTTCTCCGCCGTCAATTGCAATCCGTGGTAATGGCTGTTGGCGCCAGTCGCAAATTGCGTCACCGCTCCAAATCGCGGATCGGTAGACTGCGCATAAGGAAACGGCGCGAAGCAGCCTTCGCAGATGGTTTGATACCCGTTTGCTTGCGTCAGATAAGGCTGATTTACCGCCCGCGTGCCCACGTACTGCGCATGTACGCTGCCCGTACTCCCCAGCTGATGCTCCAGGCCAAGACTCCACTCCATAAAATATGGCGCATGAAGTTCTCCATCTGGCACTGCCGTAATCGCTACGGGCGCAAGGCACGTCGCCGGATTCGCTTGCGAGGACGCACAGGAAAGTTGCCCTTGCGGAAATCTCGACGTGAACGTTTGATTCGCAGCCACTGTTGCATCCACCGCGCTATTCGGCACTCCCGGCGCAATGGCTGTGCCTCCGGCCGTTCCAAGCAGGCCGCCCTGAAAAGTTTTCACGTAGGGCGGGTTCACTCCAACAACATCGGCAATGCTGCCCGGTAAAATATCGCTGAAGAGGCCGAAACCCGCGCGCAGCAAAGTCTTGGACTCAAACTGCCAAGCGATGGCCGTTCTTGGCTGCAAGATCGCCAGCGGCGTCGAGGAAAACACCGTCCCGAGATGAGTATGAATCGCCGCGTCGAGCGGCTGATTCACATCATGCGAAATCGAAGCAAACGAACCCCCCAGCCTCGCGATTTGTTCGTGAGGATTTAATGGATTGGAATTGAGCGTGTCCCGTATTCCAAACGTCCACGTCAGCTTCCGCGTCACTTTCCAGGTATCCTGCGCATACAGGTCCAGATTCAAAAAGTTGAATGGCTCGTTCGCCGCGGTTGGAAAAGTTTCCGTCGCCGTCGAAGCGACCCCGTAAATATATTGTGGCAGCGTGGTGTATACGACTGTTGGAACAGATCCCTCACCGAAGTCGTAATCATTCAGCCGGAAAATCCGCGTGTTCGTCCCGAACCGCAATTCGTGCGCCCCATGACTCCAAGCCAGGTTGTCATTGATGAAGAACCGCGTGGCCCGTCTTCCTTGAACCCAAGTGTTGTCCAGTCCTCCCAGCGTGCTGAAGGGAGCGTTCGCTCCGCTTCCCTGCAATACAATCGGAAAGGCGGACAGTGTCTGTTCTAAATCGCTTGGTCCAAACAAACTCGCATACCACGAAAACGCTGGATTGAAGTAATTCACAAGATTTTGCGAAAAAACGTGCGTGTATCCGGCCGCAAAGGAATACAACGGCTGCGGTGAAATGGCGTTGAAGAGCGGATTGATGGGATCGGTGTATGCTGCTTGCAAGCCGTTGTCCGTCTGAAAGCGGTACCACGTCGTATTTCTCTCATTGATGTTGTAGTCCATCCGCACTGTCTGTACCTGTTCGTGATCGTCGCTCGAGTGCGAAACGCTCTGCCGGTTCGCGCACCCGTTTCCATCATTCGCAATAGCGGGCGAGCCGCCTCCCGCATCGAACGGGCATCCCAGCACGGCCAAAGGCGTTCCGCTCGTGTTGTGGTAAAGTGAAAAGAGCTTCTGATAGAACGGCACAATCTGCGGGGCTGGCTGGTAGACCGACCCTGTTAAGACATCGGCCCCGCCCAAGGGCAGTTGCTGCAAAACGTAACTCTGAAATGCCAGCGTCGGAATTGTAGCCGCTGTAACGATTGGCAGCGCAATCCGGACCCATTCGCTGTCGAAAAAGAAGAATAATTTGTCTTGAACAATCGGCCCGCCCACGCTGCCGCCGAAATGGTTCACCGTCGACCGTGGTTTGTGGTTTCCCGCCGTTGCGTTCGTAAAAAAATTGGCTGCGTTGAACTTCGACCCGTTCCACAGCTCGTACAGATTCCCGTGAAACTGGTTCGAACCCGATTTTGTAACGTAATTTACCTGCGCCGCTCCATACCGCCCCTGATCCACCGCATACGAAAGCGTATTAACGGTCACTTCCGAGATCGAATTCAGCCCCAAAACAAGGTTTGTCGAAAGTCCGCTATTCAAGTTCGTCAGTGGATCGTTCGTTTCAAGTCCATCGACGATGTACCCATTCGAAAGCGCCGGAAGCCCATTGAACTCCACGTTCCCGTACCCATTCGTGCCCCCCACAAAATCATTCCCGCTGCCCGCCGTGTTTACCAGCGCACCCGCCGCAAACTGTAGCGGATAGGTCATATCGCCACCTGGATTGGGCAGGTTCTCAAGCGCCTTTGCGTTAAGTGTCGTTGATGTGCTTGCATTCTCCGGATTGAGAATCGCGGCTTCGCTTCTTACCTCGATGCTTTCTTTCGCTTGCGCCACCTTCAGAATGAAATTGACAGTCTGCTTCTGCCCCAGGCCGGAAGTTACGGCGTCATCCTTCCGCGGCTCGAATCCGTCCGCTTCCGCTTTGACCATGTATACGCCGGGACTCAACTGGGTAAAGTTGAAACGGCCGGACTCATCGGTAGTTGCGCTGCGCCTTAAACCGGTGCCTACATTGATGATGGTTACGGTTGCACCCGCGATGCCCGCCCCACTCGCATCGCTCACTTGCCCGACGATTGCGCTCGTAGTCTCCCCCTGTGCACAAGCCGCTTTCGGCATAAACAGGCATCCCGCAATGAGCAATATCGCTGAAATGGTCCGCAATATCATGAGTTGTCCCGCATTGCTCAGAAGCATCTTGCCCGTCCGCAGACAGAGAGAAGGTCCGCCTTCCGAGGCGGGCGGTTTCCTGTCATTTTATGGTTTACTATAGTTAAGTACAGTACTTAAGGCAAGTAAAGAAAATTGGTAAAAGTAGCTTATGTTCCCTTTTGGAACTACTTAAGGAACCGATCAGTCGTTCTCGTTCCGCCTCTAACGCTTCGTTCAAAGACAAAAGTCCGACCGCCATCCTGTATCCACGCAGCTTTTGTAGGGTTTCTTTTGGCCGTGAATTCTCTGCCGCGTCCGCTTGTGCGCAGGGCAGGCACGGTTCTAGAATAGGAATCAGCAGCCGAGGGCAGTCTTGTAAGTCCGCACTCATTTCGCTGCACATACACACGCTTTCAAGTTTCGTTTGATTTTATTCGAAAGGACTCATCGCCCCCCGGAGCCCCATGACGAACCTTGCTGAATTTATAGAGGGTAATCGCGACAAGCATTTGGCGGAGCTGTGCGAATTTTTGCGAATCCCCAGTGTCAGCGCCAAGAGCGAACACAAACCGGACATCGAACGCGCGGCTCGTTGGGTCGCCGACAATCTTCGCGCTGCCGGATTCCAGAAAATTGAAATCGTTCCCACAAATCTCCATCCGCTCGTTTACGCCGAATCTCTCGAAGCTCCTGGCAAGCCCACTGTCCTCTTCTACGGCCACTACGACGTGCAGCCCGCGGAACCGCTTGACCTTTGGACTTCGCCCGCCTTCGAACCCACCGTTCGCAACGGCAATCTCTTCGGCCGCGGCACCGCCGATGACAAAGGCCAGGTTCACATCCATTTGAAGGCGCTCGAATCCATCCAGAGAGTAAACGGAAAGTTGCCTATCAACGTAAAAGTCCTGATCGAAGGCGAAGAAGAAGTCGGCAGCGTCAGCCTCTGGGACTACGTGCAAAAGAACAAAGAAAAACTGAACGCCGACGCGCTTGTCGTTTCCGATACTTCCATGCTCGCGAAGGGTGTCCCTTCCATCACCTATGGACTGCGCGGATTGAATTATTACCAGATTGAACTGGCTGGCCCCGCCCGCGATCTCCATTCCGGCGTCTATGGCGGCGCGGTCCCCAATCCCTTGACGATTCTCGCCGAACTCTTCGCTAAACTTCACGACAAGAATTTCCGCGTCGCCGTCCCTGGCTTCTACGATAAAGTCGCAAAAATTTCCACACCCGAACGCAAAGCTTTGAACGCGCTGCCCTGGAAGAAAAAAGCATTTGAAGAAGCCGTTGGCGCGCCGGGCTATTTCGGCGAAAAAGGTTTTACGATTGTCGAACAGCTCTGGACGCGGCCCACTCTCGAACTGAACGGCATGTGGGGAGGCTATCAAGGCGAAGGCGCCAAGACGGTCATTCCATCCAAAGCCTACGCGAAATTTTCCACGCGCCTCGTTCCCAATCAGGACCCCCACAAAATTGCCGCGCTCGTCGAAAAACACGTCCGCAAACTCTTGCCCAAGTCCGTTAAGTGCAAGTTCGAAGTGCTCAGCACCGGCAAGCCGTGGGTAGCCCCGTTCCACGCGCCCATTTTCAAAATCGCCCAGAGCGCTCTCGAAAAAGGCTTCGGAAAAAAAGC